>Ga0065711_1041950_pt1 | contig 15764 bp, 14 predicted proteins | sample Hoacrofraction12_FD_59098 | JGI IMG/M metagenome (GOLD analysis project Ga0065711, IMG submission 59098) | Hoatzin crop microbial communities from Cojedes, Venezuela - Epithelial fraction 12 v2 (version 2) | ecosystem: Host-associated > Birds > Digestive system > Esophagus > Crop | place...
CTCCACAACCTCCCTGGGCAGCCTGTTCCAGTGCTCCGTCACCCTCACAGTGAAGAAGTTCTTCCTCTTGTTCAGCTGGAACTTCCTCTGCTTCAGTTTGTGCCCATTGCTCCTTGTCCTGTCGCTGGGCACCACTGAAGAGTTTGGCCCCGTCCTCCTGACACCCACCCTTAAGATATTTATAAGCATTTATAAGGTCCCCTCTCAGCCTTCTCTTCTTCAGGCTAAACAAGCCCAGCTCCCTCAGCCTTTCCTGATAGGAGAGATGCTCCAGTCCCCTCACCATCCTCGTAGCCCTCCGCTGGACTCTCTCCATTAGCTCCTCATCTTTCTTGAACTGGGGAGCCCAGAACTGGACAGAATACTCCAGATGGGGCCTCACTGGGGCAGAGTAGAGGGGGAGCAGAACCTCCCTCAACCTGCTGGCCACACTCCTCCTAATGCACCCCAGGATGCCATTGGCCTTCTTGTCAGCCAGGGCACACTGCTGGCTCACGGTTACCCCATCATCCCCCAGCCTGTCATCTGCGTAGCCATCGATTCATTGCTGAATCTTCCTGCCGCTCCCAGGACTGGCAGAAAGACAAACGAAGGCGCCAGCCACATCCCGACGAACTGCTGGCCAAGCCCCGGCTGCAGCCGATGCCCTGCACCGGCGAGCTCCGGGGAGGCCTCGCTGCGCAGGGGGAGATGCCGCGGCGGCTGGGCGAAGGGAGGAAAGCTGCGCCATAATCTGCTGCTGGAGCCGAGAGAGGCCGGCCGTGCCCGCAAGAGCTGAACCGCGCACGGCAGGAGCCGCTGCCCTGACCTCACCGCAGCCGGTTTGCTAACGCCGGCGTCACGGAGCTGCTCTTCTCAGTTTCCGCTTTCCTCTCCGCGGCTTTTTCTGACATCCTGGAGCTCTCCCCTTCATCCACAGGCTGAGGCGGCTCCGGCCGTGCTTACTCCTACCCCACGAGTTCACAGCTACAGTACAGGCACTCCCCTTCGCTTGGGAGAGTCCAGCCCTGGCGGTTCAACAGCTCCAGAAGTACTGAGGTGCCTCACGTCTCTCTAACTCCGTTTGGTTTCTTGTGGCTTAGTCTGAGGTTGCACTTTCAGAAAGCACTGGCCTGGTTTTCTAAAAGGTCACGAACGAGGACACCTCCAAATCTTCAGAGATGACTTCATCACCTCTTCCTGTTCAAGGCATTGGTCACCAGTGTTGGAAGAGCTCAAAACCCCAGATGAGTGGCTTAGACCATGAAGAAGGATTTTTTTTATGCGAGTGGCACAGACTGCACGTGGCACTGCCAGAACACAGGTGTAATCCATTCCACTGTCAGAAAAGTTGGGCAGAATTGCTAAAGGTGTCTTTGCTGATGAAGAATTACTCTGCAGCAGGTGCTAAAAGGACCTTGTGTGCAGGTGCCACTTGCGCTGAGCTCCTACATGGCCCCGACAGCGCTGCCGAGCACCCCACACCGCGCTGGAGGCGAGAAGGGCCAGCCCTCGGCCACAGAGCTGGGGTTTGGGGGCAGAGAGGGGTCCCACAAGCCACCCCAAAACAAAAGCCAGGCCCGGACGTCCCATGGGCAATGGTCTGTTTGCAAAGCCCACGTACCCTCAGAGCGCCTGGGACGCAGCCCCTTGTCACACCGCGGTGGGTCAGGGAAACACCTCCATTTACACCCTGTGTATCCCAGCGCCTGTTACTAGCAAAGGCAGAAATACAACTGGAGTATGTTTTTGTCTTTACGTGGACACTTCCTCGCTGAGACACCCAGCACAGGCCTGCCCTCAGTCCGCAGCTAAGCACGCACGGCCCCACCGTGCAACGCGGGGTGGCTACAACCTGTTGTAAGGCAAGGGGTGTCGGCAGCGTCTGCAGACGGGCTGCAAGGGGGGCAACCCCGCCGCAGGGTGCTGCTGTGGCTAACGGTGGCACAGACGCCACGCTCCTATAGCTGCCCAGGTTTGTACTCCAGGAGGAAAAAAACCCAGCGAGAAAAGCAAACCCAGTTTGTGCTCCACCAGGGGAGAACACCCCAACCCCACGCTGTACCTCACTAGCTGCTGCACCACCGCCAGTGGCGTGGCGGCTGCCGTAACGGCTCTTTTCCTCGTTAACTGCGAGAAGTTAATCAACGCTGCAGCTGGCTAGGCCCTCTCCTCACCTTTCTGCAGCCATCAGCTACATTTTCTATTGCCTTTTTGCAACACAAACTGCAAATTTAAGTGCTTTAACATAGCGATGGCGTAGGCGAGGGCTTTTCCGTACAAGGCCTTGTGACACGGTGAAATAAAGCCCCTCTCCAGACCCAGCTGGGGGAGCATCTCCCTTGCGGGGGGACGCGGGCCGAGGGCAGTACAGCCTCAGGCGAGGGCTGGGGACAAGCAGGGACATCCTTGGGCTCCTGTGCCCCCTTTCCAAACTACACTTGCCCCTGGGGCTTGCCATGAAGCTGCTCTGAACGCTGAACTTACCAGAACAGCTTTCTCACAGAGGAGTATTTTTAGTAGAAATACTCCTCCAAGGGCAGGACAGGTAAAGCACTTTCTCTCCAGTGTGAATTTTTCCTTTAACACCATACATTGAAGGATTTAAAACAACACATCCCAGATTTGTGAATGAAAATACGAGCTTTACAACCGCATAGTAAGTGTAGGCTCTTGTATTTCAGTTTAGGACTATATAATTTTATAGAGTACCAAAATAAGCAAAGGATCAGCACTCCGTACAAAGTGTTAGTTCCTGTGCGGAGGGTAGAAGGGAGAGGGACTTTAATTACACTATACTGTTTTTTGCAATTCTAAAGAAAATTCCATTTCCAGCAAAACAGATCTGGGTTCCGATTCCCCACGTTTCTAGCTCATTAAGTAGTGTTTCTTTCAAGACATTTACATTGCTCTCATTCGAAGTCAAGGGATGATTTAAAGCACTGTTAACAAGGAGGTGGTGCTGTTAATGTTTAATGTCAATACGCAATGTCATCTGCTATAAAGGCCAGAAGAGCGACACAACGTTATCTTTACTGCTGCGGAGTACCAGGAACCGACTAACAGAGGCGGCAAGTTCCAGGCGCGCCACCGACGCCAGGTCTGGGCTGCGGCCGGGAGGCTCTGCCAGCCTGAGCCCTGCCCAGGGAGCGCGGCAGCACACCCCGCACCCCGGCAGGGACACGTGTTCCCGCATCTGCACCGCCAGCCTGACCTACGGCGGTCACAGCTCTGCCCCATCGTACAGCATTGAAATGTGAGGAAAGCAGCAGCCAACATCGCCACTATAATTTTACAAAAAGCGTAAATCTGAAGAGCAGTTAAAACAACTTGAAGCTCTCCCTTTAACTCCAGGATTCGTTCTCCACAACAACCCTCCTCCTCTCCTACTCCCTGTCCAGTTTCTCGCCCCGCTCCTTCCCTAATGACCATTTTACAACAAATAGGTTAAGTGGATTTACATGATGCAAGCGCAACTCAAAGACTTTTGCCCTATACATATAACCACGTTGAATTGTGAGATTATACACGTGATATACCTCTGACAGAGCAACCACCGGTTTAGATTTTTAAAGAAACACAAGTATTTCAGCATGTACACAGTAATGAGTTTTAAACTGTCCAACATCATCGCTTTCATACATTCTGTTCCTTTTTATAGCCTTAAAGGGATTTTAGACCTTGACGGCAACAATCCCAAAACAAGAGTAAAGTGAATTTATTTTATTGCAAACAAACGTCTAGAGTTAAATTTCTCCACCCACTTTCTTTAAAGAGAAAAGGAATCAGCAGGCTAAGGAGATACACCCATTTGAGAATTGACATGATTAAAAATTAGATATAAAATGGGTGACTCACAGTTTCATTAGCTTACAAAATGGTGGAGTAACTACTACAAGCACACTAGGTATACAGTATTTTGTGGGGAAAGAGTTATACAGACACACAGCTAACTTCATATAGATCCCATTAGACAACTGGATTTACAACAAGTTTTGTTTAATAAGAAATGGGCAAAGCCAGCTTCTTTTCAGAATCAAAATGCAGAACAAATGGAAAAAAATTATGGTGTTGTACCTTCACAAGTTTGAGCCTCCACAAATAGTGCAACCAAGTTTTACAACTTTGAGAGCTTCTACATACACTCCACCTTCGCTACTGAGCCCCAGGTGACCTCTTTGCCCCCGACTTCTCATTTGAGTTCCAAATGTTACAAAAAAGTCCTAGTTATTGCCAGAAACTTTCACCTCCCCTCCTCCCCTCCCCACCCAGCAGCTTCATAGAGAGGATGGAGTGTAATATGGAGCTTTACAGAATCGCATGGTGTTCGTGAGGGCTGCTCAGGAGCCTCCGTACGCATCTGGTTGCTAACATTTGTATTGTGACACGACTCACGACTGTTTCTTAGAAATTGGGGGATGGGGAAAAAGGAGAAAATTCTTTAATAAAAAGACACCAGGTACAAAGCAACGTTTTACTTTTGTTGTGGTAAAAAAAAAAGTCACATTTTACAGATAAAATGTAGAACCCTGAAATACTGACACATTCTCTTATCGTGCACAATGCTGAGGTTCTCTTACGAATCACTTTAAAACTGCAATTAAAAATGTACAAAAAAAGAAAAAGAAAAAAATCAACCCACAAAGCTTCTAAAAAAGGAACCCGCAGGCACTTCCTCTTGTGGAATGTTTAAAAAGTTAGCCTACTAAAGAAAACAGTCGACTTCTTGTGAAGGTTTTGGAGAAATATGTATCAGTTCATTTATTTGGGTATTCAATAATATCCTTGGTGATAATGCTGACTCCATGGCTTCTGACCCCAGAATTGCTGCAATAAATGGATAAATAGTTAATTTTAACCTGTAATCACACAAGGGTTACATCTCTTACAGAAAATCAAGTGTTTAACGAACACCTAGTTCTCCTGGAGCTTTAGCAGACTGAAGTCCTCTCAAGTAACAGCAAGTTCCTAAAAACTGAAGGCAGTTAAGAGCTTGCTTCACAGCAGTAACGTGAAGCCAAATACTACATACCATTAAGACCAACAAGCCATAGCTGTTACTTGATAGGTCAAGACCATCAAGCCAGATTAAGTTTTGCACAGAAAACTATTTATAGTGGTATTACCTAGCATTAGAAGATTTTGCTAACCAGTCTTGATTACACATCTAGTTATTTCAGACAGTGTTGTGAAACATTCAAGTTAACGCTCAGTGAAAAGGCAAAGTTCCGACTACTTACACCCTGCTGCCACTGGTTGTAGCCCTGAGATTGGTTTTTGTAGCCACGATTATTTCCCCTTCCTCTGAAGTTCTGCAAGAAGACAACAGTTTTCAACTACTGCATCTATACGGGTTTTTCGAAGTGTACAAATATCAACCTTCCTATTACCACCAAAACATCACATGCTATACAGAACTTTAAAACACAAGGTATCAGGCCTAGGTTAAAACAAACAAAGCACCTCCCTAAAAAACATCAGAATACCCTCCCCCTCCAAGCAACTGCTTCTGAAACACAGGACAAGAGCCTCAGAATTAACAAACCAGCTCCAACTGTTGTTGCCAGTGGTCTGGAAAGCTGGCTAATCCAGTTTTGACTCACCCCATTTCCAGCTGCTAAACTGCACCAGGACAACTAAAAATACAAGAGCTTGCCTATTTTTAGTTAGGAAAGGCTGTAGCTGCTACAAGGATGTGTTATCTCATAAGACAAAAGGATATGGGTCATACAACTGAAAATAGAAGAGCTAGTCCTCAAAACTCCAAATAAAAGTTATGGTACAAAACAGGGACATTGCTACTACTAGATAAAATAGTGCATTTCCCCTGTTTGTCAGGGTCGGACAAACCTGAGCCATGTTTACCAGCTTGGGCTCCATCTGCTGGCTCTTCAGCAATCCAAACCACCTTTTCAAATACTTCCACCGATATTCCATCGGTTAATACCTACGCTACTATGTCTTTACTAGCTGCGTTTGATACTAGACACGAAAACAAAGACTCTCTCCAGAGCTATTTCCAGAAAGTTACCCCCACATCTGCATCAGAACTGCCCACACAACATTCAAAGCTCTGGGGACATCACTAAACCGGAAAGCTAGGCCTTTTAGTGGGGGATTAGTGCAGCCCCACAGCCCAGTCTGTGGCTATTCACATCCACCAAACCTTTCAAACATCATCATCAGGGGTACTGTACTTCAACTAATCAACCCCCCAGAAGCATCACCTGGTTGTAGTTTCCCCTGTTGGGCATGCCACCTCTGTTATAGTTTCCTCTGTTTGAGTAGCCACCTCTGCTTGGAAAGACAGGGCCACGCGGATACGGGTAGCCGATTGCCCCACTGCTGCCACCGCCGCCGCCACCACCGCCACCGCCTCGCTGAGGCATGTTGCCTCCCCTCCTGTTGTATCCACCACGATTGCCAGGGACTGCAGGGAGAGAGTGACTTCCATCAAGTAACTGTTTGGGCTGCAGTACTACTTATGTGAAGATTATTCAAAATAATGATGGCACAGATAGAAGATGTCCAAATTCAGTGCAAAAATTTCAATGCAAAGATTAAGTCATCTGGTCAGAGTGAAAAATGGTAATTTAACCATGTGCTACCCGCCCCCCCCGTACAGTCTGGTATATAAGCTAACACCAAATCTAACAAAAACTCAAAGCTGTGCCTCAAACCACAACAGTGTAATCTAGGATTTTGACAATCCTCATTTTGAAAGCTGGACAATTAACTTTGCACTGACACATTAAACATGCTGACATCAAGGTTCCCACTACATAATAACTGCAATGCAAGTACTACAACCTCTCCCCCCCCGCCAGCTGCAGCAACCTGTAAAATTCACAGGCTTATTTCTAGGCTCACCTCCTCCTCTGAAGTTGCCCCGCATGTTGAATCCTCCACGCCCTCTCTGACCCCTATTAAACTGATTTTTATTGCTCTTCTTGTTCTTCTTTGAGCCAGTGTTCTGTTTCTTTTCTGGCGGGAGAGATTTCTTACTTTCTTCTTTATATTGCTCCAAAAGCTTCTGAGCTTCTTCTTTTTGCAACTCTACATAGATTATCTCATCAAAACATTCTGCTACCTCTGGCAGTGTGAAGTTCCCTATAATTGCAAAAACACTGAGTATTCAGCATCTACATTCAGCTACAATCTAAGACATAATTTAACCACCTTTCTCCAATTCTTCATCCCACCCCCTGCATTCCCTCAGCATTGGGACAAAATTACGTAATTTGAACATTTAAGAAATGTAACAGTGACAAAAGGAATAAACAGATCTTCATGGAGTTGCCAGTACTGTTCCAGACCTTGAAAACATTCTGCCTGTATCTTTTTTTCTTTTATAAGCCTCCACTCAGAATACCAGTTTCTGCCAAATATGTCACTTCTATAGGGCACTTTATGCCAAGACAGCTTTGTGCATCTGCATGAAGCATATCAGCATAACTGAGTAGTGTTAAGGACTGCAGCAGAGGGAACACAATATAGTGTTATCCTACAAGTTACAGTAGTCTTCCAGTTTTGTTTAAGTACAGCTGTTTAAGATAAAGTGATTTTTTAGACTTCACGTTTACGTAATCCTTTAAACAGATACTCAGCATCCTAGAACACGGTATAGGATTATGTTCCATGCCTTTCATTTTGAGAACTGCATGCTCTGGAAGATCTTTTCCCTCCACCTCTGCCTTCTTTTGTGTTCTTTGCTTGTAGTCTTCATCTTTTGGGCAAACAACAACTGCTTTGCGCTGGAAGCCTGCAAACAGGCACATTTTTCTCCTCTGCGCAGCTGCAGACACATTTGTCTGAAAAAAATGCAGTAACTTACTACACGTAGCTGTCATTGTAAGAGTTAAGGAAGTCAACTTATGGTGTATAGACTTCACCTCTACAAGAGCTTGCAATGAAGTTTACAAATAACTGGACATAAAGATGCTGCATAATGCAAAGTTACGAGCTCATATTCACGTGTTAAAACACTAATCCTCCCACATCCCATAAATCCAAAGCAGTTCAGACAAACATTTGTAGTAATATCTCAACTTTGTGTCCCCTGAATGAGTAGTAAGTCAGTAAGTGAAACCACCACTATTACAATGTAACTTTAATCCCATTTAATTACCACACTACAGCCTACAACACATTTCCTTAACCATTTTTCACTGAAGCTTCTACCTGATCCAAAATGAAATTCCGCTTCTTACGAGCTGCAATCTCAATGAACTTTCCAAGACACTGTGGAGCTCTCTGCAACAGTGTGTTAAGTTTTCCAGTGTCCGCCATCTGCCGCTTAAAACCTGCAACCTACGGAGAGATTTCCCAGAGTTGAAGCAGCCCTTGTACATGTGGCCAACATTTTTCTTTGCTGAATACTTTTTACCTCCCTTCAAGGACTGTTCGATTCAAGGCCACGCCTACAATCTCATAACTGAAATTCCCAAAGTCTTCATAAGACAAAGAGCTTTTTAAACAAACAATCTAGGTGAATCAATACAGCTGAATCTAAGGTATACTCATCACATCACTAATTCAAAGCTACATGCTCTGAGGACAGTGATATAAAAAACAGAAGTAAAAATACTTACACAGTCAACAGCAGCTGACTATTTCTTATATAGTACCAAAAAAAGCTTCAGAATCCTGCTGTGCCATGCATAAGCAGTGGCTCGGCAAGATAAAACTCTTTAATAGTCACTAGCTAACCAGCAGCTGGTTTCTTACATTTCTTTGATACAAAAGAAGCCCATGGCAGCCAAAGACCCTGAATTTACAGCAAGTCTTTAACATATCAACAAATAAAATGTCGTATTATCACTTACCATCATTTTGTCCATAATAGTATTTGTCCCAAGAATGTTGTATTTCCCGGGATTGGCTGCTGCATGTTTAGTAACCCATGTAGTCTTGCCAGCTCCAGGCAAGCCAATCATCATCACCACCTAGGATGACAGGTTCTATACTTGAGATACTAGTTCAAAGATTTTCTTCAGCATTCAACTTAGACCAGCAAGCCTAATGGAAACTGGAGAGGGTGGTGGTGTGTGTGTGTGTGGAGGGGGGTGTGTGAAGAGTCATGGGATGCCAGATACTAAAACCCCCACACAAAAAGGTCCGAGTTGTGTAACAGCCTGCTTAAACTCCACTGCTTCTGTTCATTTATCTCAACAACTCAGAGGTTACCAACAAGAAACTTACCTCACAATCTTTCTTTTGCTCAGGTCCCTTTGGTCCTCGGACCCTGTCCTCCAGGGCAACCTTCTGGATGAAGGTATACTCTTCAGGTACAGGAAAGTAAGGTTCCTCCTTCTGACCAAAGTTGAACTCAACTGCACAGTTATGGCAGAGAACGTGTGGGAAGAGTGGCCGCCCATCAAGAACTTCCTTACTTATTTTGAAGGCAACACCAAGCTCTTGTCCGTTCTTGGAATACGAGAGTTCCACTTCATCACCATCGAAATTCTGGTTTTCAAACAAAGTGTTAGTTTGGATAAAATGACTCACCTCGCTCTTTAAAGCTGTATTAGTCATTTCACTATACTGACTACATTCTCTCAACTTCTGTAACACTCTTACACCATGAAGGAACTACTTCAAGTTTTCTCTTGAGTTACTGTCAATGATAATCTCTTTTAAGATCTGATTTTTTTTGAAGGCTTTAAAGACATTTGTCTGTGAATACAAAATCTTAACATGTTGACGGCAGTCATTGTTGATAATACCTGCCATTTCAACCTCCTCCCTAGGTTAAACAACTTGTCCTGCTCCAAGTTTTTCTGTACTTGGCTTACTGCTTCTCAAATCAAAGTGGTCTAAAAATTCAGGGATGTTTTTCCTCAAAAGAAAACGTAAGTGAAAACTTACAGCAAAACATCCGATCACATCATTTTCATCAAACTTCTCACCAAAGTCTTCGGTCTCACAATTGCATGTCTTTATTCCTTTTAGAGAATACCCATAAGAAAATTCTTCTTCACCTGAAGAAATAATTTAAGCTTCTTAAAAATTGGTATTTTCACCCAACCTTTTAGAAATACAATCGCTTTACAGCTACTTAAGTAAGCCGCTGTTCAGAATGTTTTTATTAATGCCAAAACAAACTGTGACCCCCCAAACACCTACAGCTTGTTCCTGTATTCAAAAATACTCTCACTTGAGGTGGAACAGCATTGCTTCCCCCATACCAGTTTGAAGAGCCTCATGCTGCTGGTTCCAGACTCAGGCTGACATAAAGCCGAACTGTCAGATAGAGACATAACTAAGTATTTTTAAACTCTGAAGACCTGATTATGCACTGGTATACCTGTAACGCAGATAGTCAGAAAGGCTTTCTGAATTTAGACTCCAGGAGCACTTACCCCTCCCCATTTTAAAGGGAGTTCAGCAGACATTCAGCATATACGACAGCTGAGGATGAAGCTGCAAGGTACAAGCTAACAGGAAGTGTCAAACACAAGGACTCAGGCGGAACTTTAAGTACTTAAGTAGAAAGCTGCTGCTGCTGTCAGAACATACCAGTTCATACACATTTCCCACAAAGATATCTCTCAGCAGCAGGTATTAGTTATAAATACCACTGTGATCAGTTCTCATGTATCTAATGAAGCTGTACTTCCTCCTACCTACTTCCAGAAATGAAGATTCTCCACCCAAGCCAAAAGAATGATAGTGCAGTTATCCAGGATTTTTTTTCCCACTGGTTGTCTCTTACACTCCGCCCCATCTTTTTTTTTTTTTTTTAAAAAAGGGGGGGAACTCTCTTCCTATTTCTGACACTACATGGGAAGGAGAAATCCTTACATCCTTCAGGAATGTTTTGCACAACCCATACCTGACCAGTGAAAGAATTAACTCTCAAATCATGTAATCCTTGCACATCTGAATACTTAACGGCTTTATTTGGTCCCAGTAACAAACTTTCTCGCACCATGTCCAGTGAACGATTGAAGTTAAGACCACTCTTCAGAGCACAAGGACTACAATCACTAAGCTTTTCCCTTCCACTTAAGAAAAAATGACTTAAAAATCTCAACCACGTACACAGTAAATAATACAAAAGTAATCAAATGCTGAAGTCTTACCAAGCAACATTCCGCTTGTGTTCAGTGACCAGCCAACTCGCACTTCATGTATGTCAATGTCTTTTGTATACAGGTGTTTAACAGGAATCTTTTCTGTAACCTATTTTTAAATTATTCATTAAAAGGTATGTAGTATTTATTAGACACTAACAAGATGGAAACACAAAGGTAGCATATGTAACCTTTCCACTATGGTTAAATCTTTGCTAAGTCTGAGTAATCACCTTTTGCAAAAATAAAACATGCTTAAGTATGTGAAATCACCAGCCAATCACTAAATCGTTACACCTCCTGATTGAGCAGCGAAGATGCGAGATACCATATACCTTCAAAGCACTTAGTCATAGCAGTTCCTCTCAGCAGCCAAAAGCCTTAACACTTTCGATACTGTATTAAAATCACAAACAGGATGTATACATATTTTTTTACAAAATAGATCACCATAAAGTTGGTATTAACAGTATATTACTTTGCCAACAGAATGTGGTAATGGATTAAAAAAAAGAACGCTTTACACAGACTGAGGAAAATATTACTCTCATCCCTTTCCACAGCAAGCAGACTTCCTGGGCAAGCTGCCAGCTTCCAAACAACATAACCAGATTCAAAAAAACCCCACCTAAAAGCAATGGAATCTGCAGGCAACTAGCTATTTTCTAACTGCCTTTACAAACTTCACCAAACTGAAGCAAGAAACTGATCCGTATCCTACCAGTTTCCACAACTATTTGAGTCACGTGACCGAGGTGAAACTGATTCGAAAGTGAAGGGGGGCAATAAATACTGACATCAATTTCACTTCATTGGCCTTCCACAGTGAGAGGTGCCAACAGACACACAAATCACTCAATGCAAGAGCATGGAGAAAGGGATCACTACCCACTCCTCATGGTAGTGGTTAGATTTGAACGTACTAGAGAAAGAGAACAGAGTAAGCATTTATATACACAGGCACATCATACGCAAAGAAGCCTTTAATATTGCGAAGTGAGAAAAAAAGTATAAATCAACCTTTGTGCCTCCAGCTATTCTTTTGTCAACAAGTTGGAGAAATCCATTTATTACAAGGCTGAATGCTCTTTGCCATTCTTACCCTTTAGCAGAACTCTTGCACTCAAAATTCAACAATATTCATTGCATACATAAGTCAGAATTACTCAGGCTGGAAGGGACCTCTGGAGGTCATCTAGCCCAAATCCCTGCTTAGAGCAGGTCCAACTCAAAGACTAAGTAAGAACAGAAAAAGGGCTGCTGGGATAATTTATACCCCCTTTAAAAAAAAAAAAAGCTAAGCTTTCTGTAATCTTCAGAAAGTACAAGAAAACTTCTTACCAGTAAGTATGAAAATTCTGCAGGTGTTGATGCATGACATGCCAAATAAAATCCTTGGTTCAAAACTGAGACCAGAAACTACACATTTCGGGCAAATGCAAGCTGCCTTTTTTTGTTAAATGGAAGTTCTTATAAAAGAGGAAGCAGTTTTGCAAATTGAGCCATCTTTTATCAAGAATCCTTTAACAGGCTCACAAGAGAAGGCCGCCTGAAAGTTCTGTTCACTTTAGTTTCAACTAAGTACAAAAAAACCCCCTGAAAAGTATAAACAATATTACATTTAGGCACACAAAACAGCCTCCCACAAAACATCAGTTTAACTCACCTTCATCTCAAAGCAGACTTTGCCTTTGGAAACTCCGTACGAGGCTCTCCCTCCAGCCCAAAGGAAAGCAAAGCTTTCCATGGTCAGGGAGGAAGCGCTAAACCGGTCTCTTGAGATTTTAAAATGCAGGTCACAGTTATCTGTTAACATAAAAATCGTTGTTTATTCTTACTACAAAATAAAGCACAGCAGTCTAATTTTATGCATTAGAGGTGACTTCAGCTTTCAAAGGAGATTTTCAAGACAAACTGCCAGCAAGTGCTCAGCACCTTTCAGGAAAGCAACTGAACACAGGCCTAGATAGAGCTGCAGGCTGACACTCAGCCAAAAATCCTGCAAAAAGCTAGTTAACAAGAATAATTTTAAAGGTGCCACCTTCACTTCTGCCACCAAATTCCCCTCTATTTCTTCCATCTGCTTAAAAACTTTAATTTCACCTCATCTATTTAAACCTTTTTGGTCAGTTGCCTTAAGATACTTCCATCAGCACAGGGCAAAGGAACCCACATTGTGTTCTTTGCATTATTTGCTAGACACTTTTTTTTGAAGCGGTCTTACCTCTCATGCCCAAACCTAAGGGCAGCTGAGAAATAAATAGTAACACAAGTATTTTTGTTTAAGTACTGCAAGTAGTCTTTGGTTAATATAGTTATTTAGCAAGTCCAATTAGATTAAGCCAATTAAAATAGTCAGTTAAGTCAAATGCAGACAGGTTAAGCACGCAGAAATGTGGTAAGAGAACCTACTTCACCCAAGTAACACAATCTGCACTATGAATTCACCTATCCCTGTAAGAACTTAAGTGGAACCTTTGTACTACAGACATCTTCACAGCTGCAGCACCATGAAGTTTCAAACTGAGCTTCTAGTAGGTTTCAAAAAGACAATGCAAAATGGTAAGGTGAATCCACAGAAGAAACTCCAAACCTATTCAACAGTTACAAGAATGGAGCAAAATTAGCAAACAGTGAATTGTTCTGCCCTTGTATAAAATCTACATGCTGCCCGCATACCCCGAAATGCAGTCTTCCCTGTATTACTGGTAACTCTCATGCATGAGATCATCTTTTTGTTTGCATAAAGCCATCCCTAGTTGCAACTACAATATCTGTGATAGAAGTACTAAGGAGTAAATACTTGTATTTCTTGCATGAAAACCAGATGAAGTCATACAGAAGAAACCCACCTGTGCAGGTTACTTTTAGAACAACAAACGAGAACAGAACCTGAGGTTACAGCTTCCTTGCAAGAGACAAAAAAACATTTAAGAGTGCTAAACCTCTTCTATGTCTGGATCATTACGGTCCAGAAAAGAGAGCGCCAAGTTGTTACACAATTCAGTCTTAAAGCTATGTTTGATTCTGATCTCCAAGCAGTCTGTTGACACTCCAAACTAAATAACAAAGTTTGTCTTGTAACAAAACTTTCTACTGGAAATAGTAATAGTGAGAAGTAGCTACTACTACTCAGGTACCGGGAAAATCAGAAGCTCCCACAAAGGTGGCTACTCACCAGAGTGGCAGCTAGAAACCTGAGATTTAGTTACCAAATATTAAGGATGGCATATTCAGCAATTTACGTGGCTGTATACTAATACCTCCTTCCATTTCAAAACACTTCTTGGGGAAAAAAAAACCACCTGGAACTATTACACCAGATAATGCTAAAATTTAAGCTTTCTGTCCATTCCTTTAAGAATGCAACATGTTCAAACATCACTTACTCAAGTTTCTTAATACTGCACAAAGTCCTTATACTTACCCTCAAGAACGGGTATGTCAAGTCTGCCCCAGCCGTGGCACATCACAATCACAGGAACATCTGCACCAAACCCCCCCCCCGCTGTCTGCAGGTACTTGTCAAGTTCTACACCCTTCTGACCAATTCTCTCTGACATTCCATCCACACAAATCACCTCCCTGCTCCACAAACTTCCAGACTGCATAAATGAGTCATTTTTCAGGAGACCTTACCTGATTTTTTGGTTAGATTTATCAGAAAACATGAGAAAAATACTCCAGTGGTTGGTACATAAATATGGCCTCAGCAAGTTATGCAAGACGCTCACTTCACAAACTGTACTGCTGTAGCCATCTACACTATTGACTCTTTGAACTTTCTGAGGTGAAGAGCTCACGTGCTTTGTAATTAAGGTTCACACACTGTTTCTAGAGTGTTCTATGCTCGCTCTACACTTGGCCAGCTTAGTTTCCATACTAGCTCAGTGTTGTCGTTAAGATTTCTTCAGAAAAACGGTATGATTGATCAGAGATTTCATGAGGAAACACCAAACTTATGACTGCTAACATAACCATGTATTCCATGGTTATATGTACCCATATCCTTCTGTTCTTTTGTATACTGAAAGTATATTACTTGGTAATGAAAGTCAACAAATGCATTCACACCTTTAGAAAGTGTGGTTTTAAGATTAAAAGTGCTACACCACATCTTTCCAGAGTAAAGGAAAGCATGTTTACTCACAAGTATCAAGACACACCACTGTGTCATCAAAATGTTCATCTTCTTCTTCAACGGGTGGTTGAGGGGACTTGGCCCTGAACAACACAAAAACAAACAAGCAAAAAAGAAACTGAAGCTACTTACATTTTCAATGTGCAAACATAAGCATTTCTGTAACTTACTTCTTGTTTGCAAAGTGCTGCTCAGCACCAGGAGTTTGTTTACCTGCTGTACTTGTTTTCTTCAATGTATTCAAAATATCCACGGCCATGGTCTTCACGTGGTCTCTTCACTCCCCTCTTTTTCTCACCAGGTTTTTGTTCCGTTTTGGCATCTCCTGTAACAGAATTAATGATTTAATTACACAAGGCAACTCTTTAATTGGGAACAAAACCCTGTACCACGGTTCTGGCTTGGGAAACGGTGAAGAACCTACAGCGCAAGAAAAGCAATCGCGCCCCGAAGCAGAATTTTGCTTTGCGCCACGTTAAAAAAAAAACCAAAAAAACCCGTCTCGAATTTTCTCAGAAATCCTCTGCTGAACGGCCTCCGGCCGGCGCAGCGCCCGCCACCCGCCCGCA
>Ga0065711_1041951_pt1 | contig 15764 bp, 12 predicted proteins | sample Hoacrofraction12_FD_59098 | JGI IMG/M metagenome (GOLD analysis project Ga0065711, IMG submission 59098) | Hoatzin crop microbial communities from Cojedes, Venezuela - Epithelial fraction 12 v2 (version 2) | ecosystem: Host-associated > Birds > Digestive system > Esophagus > Crop | place...
TAGAGAGGCTCCTAAATAATTCTACCCCAGACAGCTCAGCCTTGGGAGGGCAGATGTACCAAGCTACAGAGATAAAGAGGCACCAAGAGGGCAACAAGACCGGAGCAAAACAACCTGGAAGGACACGGTACACGTAATCTTGGAACTGAGTCTGCACAAAAACAAAGGTCAACCAGCGGACACTGTGATGAGGAGTATAAGCCTTCATCTTGAGACCCCCAAAGACCACCCGAGGACACTAACAGACATGCGTGAAAGATATTAACATATGCTAATTTGTTCTTGAAAAAGTCATGAATATGCTAAACATTTCTCAGAAATATAATGAATATGTATATTGTGATTGTATTTAACCTGAAATGACAGGGAGTTTGGCGCGCATGTTTGGAGGAGAGATCCCCCGTGTGCCCGGCGCCGCAATAAAGAATACCTGCTTAATGGCCTTCTGACTATTGAGTCTTCAGCTCCGGCTTTTCACGGCATCACCTTTTAAGGGAGAATGGAAATACCCAGGGAACAGTTATTCAAAATGTCAAGCCCATTAAATATCTGATTTGACAACTGAAATAAATTCATGAAGGTTTAAATAAGACCCCAGATAATGTTTTCTCCAGAAAAAAATCAAGCTAGCAAGGTGGGTGACTTTAGGAAAAAGAACTGATGTATATTGTTCAGAATTTTGAATATTTGGTGTTACACGCTTGGATCCTTACAGTATGATTTCCATTTATACACTACTGAAAGGTGTGAGCACCGAAAAACTATTAATTTAAATGGAATAATAAGTAACATAATGGAAATTAAGTCTGCTCTTCCAGTTTGTCTGAAAAGGGCTAGTTCTATCAGTCCTGTGGTTATCTAAAAGACTAAGCCTATTCATGAACTTATGTGGGAAAAAGGATCCAATTTTCCAAGTTGTCATTGTGACTAACTGCAGCAGGAATCTCCTCCTGGATGAAGGACTATGATTAAGAAATACAAAGTTCTGACTACACTCTCAAATACCGAATGGAAACATTTGCAATGAAACAGTTGCCTGCGAATGTGAAACATCGCACAGAATAGCTGTTGTTGTGTAGCAAAAATGAATCGCTTGGACTCCAGGTGTTCACCTTAAGCTGGACTAGAAATGGTGACTTCATCCAGAGTTCCAGGTCAGTGTGGTATCAGCTCCTCTGTCAAAGATCACTCATTGTTTGAGGAGGTGTGGGGTCAGAAGAGAGTGTGAAAACCTTTGAAACCTTGAAATATTTCCGTGATAGGGAAAAAAATCCTTCCCCTTCCCCACCCTAGAGAAGAGTCAGTTTGCAAAGGGAAAAAAGGAGGCTTTGTGAAACTGTTGTAGACATCTTTTTCCTGTTGGTGGGTAGACTTTTAGGCAATTTGTTGAAGTCAATGAGAAGTAAGTGGAAAATAAGGGTTTCATAGCCAGGTCATTGTTTATTCATTCTGTTCTACAGCACCACACATAGAGTTGTGAAGTGCTAACCCATCTGTTCTCGGAAGTTGTTAAAATCCAATGAACTAAAAATATTCTGTCTGCCAAGGAGACAGTCAAGGTGATTTGAAAAGGCTTACATGCTTTTACTTTGGGCCACAGTCTGCAGATAGATTAAGAGGCATCACGGCTTTTTTTTTGTTTTTCCTCTTCTTCTCCCCCAGACCTATTAATAATGAACCAAATTCGCAACACCCAAGGAGAAACCTGCCTGCTGGCTAAGATTCTGTTTGTAATACTGTGTTTGCACCTGTCCACAGTGCTAAAATTCATTTCAGGTTACACTTCAGTAATTGATGATCACTTGCCATATCCCCTTATAAAGCTTTTTTATCAATGTCTTTGGTGTTTCATTTTGTATCAGCAGCAAATCAATGAAATTTTAATGGAACAGAGTGCTCTACTTGAGACTAAATGGAAGTTACTTTACCTGTTTCAATATCAAGTGACAAAGTCTAGAAGGATAATAGTTTTTCAGATCTTTTTTCTTTGATAACTTTGTTTTTGCACAATGGTGGCATCCTCGCGTTCAGCTGTAATAAAGATTAAATGCATTAATGAACTTAGTTTAACATTAGCAGTGTTCTGTGAGAGACAATGGAAAAACATGGGGTTTGAAGCTGATGGCTGGATCCTTGTAAATGTAAATGCCACAGGGATGTAGCAGGGAACACATTAACTCCTGGAATGGTAGCTGGGGAGTCAGGGAGGATCTGAAATTGTTTAAAAATCTCCAAGGCAATGCAGTAATTAACCATGCACAAGGAAGTACAACAAGGTCATGAATGGAGTTCCCTGCTTTCAGGCTGCAGGAGGAGCCTGTGTTGTTGTTGGAACAACCCCCTGTGCTGCAGGAACAATGCCAACCACCGCACCCGCCTCCAGCAGCTGTGAAATACCGGTGTCTTGCCTGTGAGCTCCACACCGAGGGACTGCTGGGGCTTTCGGCGCATAAATCCTGCCAGTCTGTGTCTGTCACAAATTAAGAAACTTTAGGATCTTGAGAAGCTCCAACAACTTTTACGTTGTCTTGGAGCCGTCAAGTGATTGAACTATTTCATGCCCATGTAGAAATAATTTCTTTATGGTCCTCTAAGCCATATGGACTAATTATGTGGTATTTCACATTGCTTTTTAGTCATCAATAGTAGCGAAAACTATACGACAAAAGAAAACTGCTTCTACTCAAGCTTAAATAGACCAGGAGAAAATACAAACCTTTCTCCTGACAATTTAGCTCAAGGCTCATGCCTCAAGTTGCGTGCAATTTCATGCCTAGCTAGAGATGGGGCTGCCTGTTGTCTGTGGCGGGGTGTGCCTGGCAGAGCCGGCTGGCACCAGTGATGAGCAGATGGCAGAGGCGATCGCTGCGCTGGACGCAGGCTCAGGCTGGGGGACTTGGTGTGTAAAACATGAGAGCACGATCAGCCTGTGGCCTTAACATGGCGCAGGCAAGACAGTCGGTTGTTCTAGGGAGTTCCATGAAGTTAAACGTTCCCGTGAACCAAGGCTTTCAGGAGTTTACAGACTCCCGCATGTTCTTTAGAAGGTTTAGGTTTCAGGTGTCAGAGCTTCTCACCCTGTCCGTGCCCCGCTGCCAGCTCCCACAGCTGAAAGCAAACAAAAAAACCCTGTGCAAATGAGAGAAAAATTGAGATAAGTGTCAAACAAGCATCTTGTTTTGCATTGGATAAAATTCATCGAATTGATCCAAGTTCACCTGAACCAATCTGGATTCATCACTGGCTTTGCTTTTGTCACTGGTTTTGATGGACTTCCCTCGTTGTCCCATCCTTCTCCACAGGCGCCGGTCTCTCGGTGGGCAGCTGGCTGTGATGCTTTGGGATGACAGAAAGAGGAGCAGTCCCTGAGCCCAGCTGTGTCACCCGGTGGGGCTGGGACCAGAGGTGCTGTGGCACAGCTGGGATGGCTGCGGGAGCTGCAGAGGAGGACGTGGGATGGAGCTGTTGTGGCAGAGTTTGCTCATCAATGCTCCAGAGGGAAGGCTCGGAGGCTGAGGGTTTAATCTTTCATTCTTAGCAGAGAAAACTTTCGATAGCAGTTTTCATCTGCTGAAAGTCTTCTGTTTACGGAGTCCTGTCCAAACCAGGGCCCAAAATGCAGGCCTGATAAAAACTTCTTCCATGGGTTGATTCCTCTCAGCCTGAACATGGCAGATAATTTACAGATTCACGAGATAGAACTGGCAACAGGAAATACATGCGTGAACGCCAAACTATCCTGGTTTAAGGACTTTTCATCTGCTGAAGAGGACTTACTCAGTTGTGCCGCTTGCGGCTGGACAATAGAAATGAGAAGACCATGAGGAACAGAGGTGCCATGTTGCCTCCAAAGACAAGGGAAAGGAGACCCTTCTCCAGTAAGATTCACCTGATGGAGGTGGACTGGTGGGTAAGACGCGTTTTTTTGTTATTGTTTGGCTTAGCTTCTCAAAATTGCCAGGGTAATGTTGCTGGAGTGCAGGAAAGGTGTTGGCTGATTTTTGAAATGGAAAAACCCGGAGTGATTGCGCTCACTGACCCAGTTTGTTAACCAAGTCCAACGTTCCAGTCTAATGTAGAAAGAACCTAAAGGAACAAAATTGTCCAACACGTTTGTATCTCTGTGAATTGCTAAAAGAAAATCAAATATTAGTTCAGCATCGAGGATATTTACAAACATGTAAATGTTTTCTAGTATTTCCAGTGGGTGTTGGATCAAGCCTTGAATGCAAAAGAAGATAAATCTGCCTTCTCACCTTCACAGTCATAGCTGAAAGACACATTATCAGGGCAGCTTGTGTTTCCCTTAATGGTTTCTACTCAATGAAAAAAAAGTGTATCAGTGTCTGAAATTGTAAATTTAAACCTTATCACTAACACCTTGCTCCATACAGCACTAAACACAGAAGTTCAGATACAGGTGAGGGAAAACTGTCTGAAAACTTAGAATTGTCTAAATAAAAAATGTCTAAAATGGAATTGTTGTGGCAGAGAGAGTGGCAAACAGCTATGTTCTGGTTGATTTCATGTGCTTTCATACAGTCTGTAAACTTTCCAAAACCAGGACTATTTAATACATACAGAAGTAATGCTCAGAAAAGTAATGCAATAAAGCTTTTGCATAAAAAATAATGTTGTAAATAGCTACCAAGAATAGTATGATGCTTGTTTTTTTACAATGAAAGTATTCTGTTTTGATTTCTTTTTCTAAAGTAATCTCAGTATGCATCCTTTCACTACAGAAGAACAAGCATCTAAATGAAATTAACATTTTCTTAAATACTTCAGTTGAAATTTTTATGCTTATTTAATATTTTGTGGGTGTTTTCCATGGTAATTTAATTTTCAACTAATCAAAGAGTCCAACAGAGAAAACAAACTGTGGACGTATGATGTTGTCATTTAATTGATTAGAAGCAACCGGTAAAAGATGAAGAATCTCCTGCCTTCGTTCTGCACAGCACAACGCAGGGTTAAAGAGCCGCTTCATGATGTGAAAGAAAGGAAGCTGCTTTCAACTTAGAATGGGAGAATTGTAGAATCCTAGAATAATTTGATGTTTTAGGTGTCTTTAGAAGTCATATTTGTACTAAAATTTTAGGATGGCTTCCCCTGGACTTGGGTGGAGTTTGCTCAATTTTCTGTAGTCTTTCAGCATCTGGGATTTTTTTGTTTTTCCATCCTTGTCACCACACCTTCTGGAGGACCATAGTTGACTAATTTATTGGTCCAACCAATGATTTTCAGGTCTGTCCTTGTATTGTTACAAATTTATTTCAGACTGTGATTCCAGGAGCTCATCATTCAGTAAAGTTTTTGCCATATATATTTTTTTTTTTTTTAAATAAGGGGGTTTATAAGAAAGATGGGGACAATCTTTTTAGCAAGGCCTGTTGCGATAGGACAAGGGGTAATGGTTTTAAACTAAAAGAAGTTAGATTCAGACTGGATATAAGGAAGAACTGTTTTTACAATGAGGGTAGTGAAGCACTGGCACTGGTTTCCCAGAGAGGTGGTTGATGCCCCACCCCTGGAAACATTCAAGGTCAGGTTGGACGGGGCTCTGAGCAACCTGATCCAGTTGAAGATGTCCCTACTCACTGCAGGGAGGTTGGACCAGATGGCCTCTAAAGGTCCCTTCCAACCCAAGCCATTCTATGATTCTATGATTACAGCAGAGATGCTGAAATTCATTATGTGTGAATATGAGCAGAAGTTCTACTGAAAGAGGCTGAAAAGTATTTTACAGAAGCCAGCTGGCAATTCTTGCCCATGTTTCATTTTTGCAGCATTGAAGTTCTTCATAGGTGTGTAACAGAGCTATAGAGGTGGTTTTGTTGTTGTTTTGGTTTGATTGTTTAAAAAACTATTTGATGGGATAGCAGAGGATTTGTTGGAGGCTTCATTTTAGCCTAAACAGCTGGAGTTTCTTCTTTAAGCTTGGTATTTAATAGTGACTGTTGATGTTTCATGTCTGATAAAATGCCATTGCTAGGAGTTCTGTAGCAGCTACAGATATGACAGAAAGTGTCTGGGGTGCTGGGAGGTATTAAAAAAAAAAAAAAGCAGCCCATTTCTAACCAAAGATTGCAAGGAAACAATTTGTCACTATTGACAGCAGGAAAATGAATAAATATTGCAATAGATGTATGTCTACCCAATGGATTTATATTAGCATCTAAGTGATGTCCTGTGTCAGGAAAGCTAGTAGACCTGTATTATTAACTTCCTTGATGGAGATCTTTCCTTTCAGGCAATGAATTTGTGGTGTGAAATCAACATCTTGTTTATTGTTTTTCTTGTATACTTTTGCTTCCTAAAGGAGTATGTGTATTATTATATTATACTGTTGGTGTGTTTTTTTTAAAAAAAGATCTTAGTCGCATATCCAGAGCTAGGTTCCAAAATCCACATTTTGGCACCACAATAGAAGTGGGCAAAATGAAAAGTCTCAGATATTCTACATAACTTTATATGTATAATGTATGTTCCTCATATTGGAAAAATTATGATTTAATATAGATGCAAAATAATAAATTTGGAGCCTATGTTGAGACACAGAAAGTTCTGACAGCTCTTGTCGATCTATTTGGGCACACATTACGAAATGTAATCATCCCTCCCTCATCAATAGTAATCATAAGGATATAAAAGGAGCCAATGGATCATGTTTTCTGGGGCAACAAACAGCTAATCATAGCGCAGCTTGGCCTATGAACTGGTTCAGTGTTTCTACTTCATTCTGCTTGTTGCTCAGTTTTCCAGGTCCAGGATCTTCTGCTTCTTTTCAGAGATATGGATAGCTTCCCCTTGATTCCTCCATCCTGCTTTTTGGTTTTTTTTGTAGTCTAGTGTTTAGTGGTAGATTGTAGTCGCTTGAGTGCACCATTAAAGTGTCCTTAAAGCATTCCTTTGGTAACTGTGCCAGAACAGTTATTGTAGAAAAGTTATTGTAGAAAAAGCACAGAAGAAAATCTGAGATAAACAGTTTAGTTAAAGGAAAACAATTTCAAGCAAACTGAATTCATTCTGTTTTTTTATGTAACAATACCAGAACTCTTTTGCAGTTTAAGAAAAGCTCAGTGCCTCCACTTCCAGTATCCCCTTAGGCTCTCCTGAGTTCCTGGTTCTTACTAGTTTTGAACTGAGTGCTAAAATGATGCTCTGTTAGTGCCTGCCTAGTCCCAAACTCCTGGAAATCCATGCAAGTCTGCTTTTATCTTCATTTTCCAACTTGATAAACATCTGATAAAAGAAGATACATAAAGAACGGGAAGTCTCAAAAGAAGACCTTTCTAGGAGTAAATCTGATGGACCCCCAAAGATCTGAATTCCATGAAAAAACTTCAGATGAGAGTCTGAACTGTTGTGCTTCGTATAAAAACATGTGAACTTTTTGAGAACAGCCAATCTCTAATGAAAATGTCCTTATGTATTTTTTAATCTGTCCTGCTACTTTGGGTGGTAAGTCCTTTAATAACTCTTCAAAATACATCAAAATGTCATGCAGTGCCAAGCACCTACATTTTTCCCCTCTGGGTCCTAGCTTAAAAGTGAATGCTGTACAGGAGGAGATCATTTTGGATTACCGAACAACTTCTCAAAATGTCAGTGGTAAATAGTCAGCATATCCTTCATTATCAATAAAATGGCACTGATATTGAGTAAAAAGCCATTTGTAACACTTTCAAATCCATATCCTCACAAACCTTTTATCTTGTAGCAATCCCACCAGCACCAAGCAAAACACAGTTTAATGCAGGAGAGATCTTTGGGGTTTTTGCATGGCTAATGAGCTTGAGTAAAGGTTTTAGAAACTTCTGCTGGACAAGGGGCTTTCATTTTAATAGTATTTTAAATGAAACCATTTAAAGACGGTTTTCATTCCCTGTCTTTCATCACTGTAATAGATATAAAATCCTTTAGTATATGTTGAGATACCATTCATTTTCTGAATAAAAGTCTATTATTGTTTATGAAACTGCTTTGCTCTGAATACTAGCTTGAATGTGACTAAATAAATCTTGTTGAGGGCTTTGGTCTTTGGTTTGTGTTTAGTTACCTTATTCGTTTACACATATTCCTTAAAAGCTCTCTATTTTGTATGAAGTAAAAAAAACACCTCTCTAGTGTTACTTATGTGGAAGTTGTAACTCAATAGGCCTAAAACCAGTATTTCTTCAATGTAGGTCAACTGTAAAATTCCCACTGACTTCATTGGCAGAGGAGTTAGACCCATATGAGAAGCAGAGAAAGAAAACAAGTCAGTGGAAAAAATGCTATGAAAATTTTATACCATCAGAGAAAATGTGATGTTCAAGACAAAACGTCTGAGCATAGTGATAGGCATTGGTGTTGGATTGAAGAGCGCAAGCTTGTTTAACTGCGGTGCTGGGCTTTCAGCACCACATTACTGTACAATTCATCTTGTTTCTGTAGATTTTAAGACTGGGAGGATGAATATGACTCTATGCTTTTGACTTAGCTGCTGAGGTTTTCTGACTGCCAATTAGGTAGCTGTTTACTGGGAATGGCATTGATGTAAGACAGCTCATCTTACATTAATTTCTATAAATCATCGGCCTGAACTGAGCTGTCCTTGAATAAATGACTCACAACGGCAAGTCTGGGTATCTGGTTGCAAACTGCTAGCCAGTCAATCATATGGGAAAGGTTAGGATTCATAAAAATATAAGTTTACCAGGAGGTAAGTGGTTCTGTAAAGTTTTTGCCAAAGAGTAACAATGAAAATTATCTTGTAAAATGCATCTGCTACAGATTAGATATTTTGCTTATAAGTAAACATTCTTTCAGTAACATGCAGTACTAGGTCTTCAAACAGAGATGTTTTTGAAAGGAAAAATCTCTCAAATTTTTGAATCAAAATTGGCTAGATTTGACTTCCAGAAATGATCCAGTCTGAGTAAAACAGTGCCACAAATGTGCGTCAAAGTAATTCTCAAATACCAAACCATTTTAAAATCAGATTCATGAATAGTAGCTAAGTTTCAAACATATACATTCTTTCTTATAACATATTATTGACACACTCATGACAAAATGTTGTAGACCTCTGGTTAACTTCACTAAAGCCTGGACTGCCTGCATAGCTTTTCTTTGTCAGACTTGTGGTTCCTGAAAGTATTTTATGATTCCTTCTGCAGCTTTGTTTTCATTCTAAACTGCCAATTGTGGTCCGTAATTGAGCAGTCAGCAGTGTTGACAGTTAGTGGCTTGCATAGTTGAATCTCAAAGCACTTTCTGCTAGGGGTACAGATGAGACTATTGCAGTGGTATGCCTTATTTAACACTTGAGCAGGGCTGGAAACAGCTAGGGCTGTTCAATAACTCCATCCAAAAGAGACAGAGGGCGTGCAAGCTCCAGAGGATAATCTAGACACATTTCAAGATGTGTAAGGCAGTGCTTTCAGATGTAAAAATGGGGCTCTAAGGTTTGGTGATCATCACAACAGCTCCTCTAAGGTAAAAGTAAGTAAATGCATGTCAAGCATTTCCATAGTCTGTGCCATGGGTATTATGACTCTAAAGAACATAATCCTCAGCTTCAATTCATTCCCTACATGGGGATTTAGATTATTTTCTTCCCTTAGCATTGCCTAGTCCTCTTGTCCTACCAGAGAAAAATTCAGCCTTATTCAGGAGACGGGCACACAGCCAATGCAGATCGTAGGTACTGTTTTGAAGATCCCAAGTGCCTGTGCAGGGGTAGCAGGTATACTGGGAAAACTGTAATGGTGTCTTGCTGTGCAGACTGTGTTTCCACAACCTGTAGAGCAAGGTAGTTGGATGTGGGCTGGAGACAGAATTGGAAAGAGGGCTTGCTATGTGATGGGCTGCATTCCAGTGAAGGTCCACCATGGCAGTAAGTTAATGATGGAACAACTTCAAGCCAAATACTAAATACTTCAATACAAAATGTTGGGCGTCAAATGTTTCCTGTGCTGAGAGGATTTGTTTTAGTGTTACACAAACAGTACATCAAGTTTGTGAAAAGGTATGTGCTGCCCAAGAAGGAGAAGGGTAATTAAAACATTAAAGCCAATGTAAAGAGAAGGACTATGAAAAAAATGAGTCCCTCAGAAGTTCAGCATATTTGACTTCTTTCCTTTTGAGCCTAGTGTACAGTATCTGAAAATGAGAATATTCCTCCTGTGCTCAGAGATCTGAGGTCAGTGCGCATAGTGCTGAGTTAAACTAATAAACCCTGAACTGAGTATGTGTTAACTCAGCTCTGACACTGCAAATCATTAAGCGTGGCTCATCATTTTTGGTCTCAACTTGATGATCATCTGTAACTCGTAATGCTGGGGTTGAGAAACTCCTGATGGGCCAAAGTTGAAGGAGGAAGAAAGGGGAAAGAGATCGTGCCAGAGTTGTTCCATGTTACTTTCTCCTTTTTTAAGAGTGCATCAACATGCTATTTGATTTTGTTCAACTTGCATAGTTCAACAGTGATAATTATTCTCAACTCTCTGTTGAGAATAATTATCAACCATATTTCTTGTAAGCTTTAGCCTGCTTCTAAAAACATTTTTGTGTATGATAGTATTTATTCAAATGTTCAAGAGGGTTAGTCACTAGGAGAAGCCTGCTGAATTGGGATTGTCGTGCTCACACAATCCCAGTGCTTTGGCTAGTCACCACGTCCTTTTACACAGTATTTTATTGAACCAGGCTGCCAGATCAATTTTTTTCCCATTTGTTCTTGGTATAATAGGAGAACTCTGAGTGACTGTAGCATCCCCTTGTAGCTGGCTTAGTTTTGTAGACTATATATGTTGGAATAGAGCCTTTCTTCTTATGAGATTGGCAACCCCCTGCTGCAATATTATACCAAGACTTGACAAGCATGCATAACTCATCATAAATATATAATGAGAGTAGTTCTGACAGGCATGGAGTCAAGTAGGTTGCATTCTGGCTTTGTCTGGGCATTCACAATGAAACCCTTCGCAGGGTTTGGCAGACAGAGCCAACTTAAAATGTTTCAGATCACACTAGAATTGGAACAGGCATAAAATCCTCCTTAGCTAGTGTGTCACTGTCACTGCGTAAGGCCTGAGTACTGAAATGTCAGTGAATTCACTTATTCATCACCCTTCTACTTGGGAGACAAGCAAACAGCATACTCTTTTAAAATAAATATTTTAATAGTATTTGGTACTTTGGCTTGCATGTGGTGTTACACCTTTGAAATTAAAGCCAGAGAATAAGACAAAAATTAACTTGTTTTGTGGAAGCAGTAGCCATTTATGAACTGGGATGATTATATGCTCTTCCAAGAGATATAACAGACAGGGCTGATCGTCTTGGCAGACAGCACTCGGTAGTTCATATATTTGTATCTCAGTGTATATTTCAAGCACAGTCTTGGTTGGGAACGTACTACAGACCAACTTTTCAAATGTGGTGAGTGGTTTTGCAGTGTCTTGTTAGAGACGTTTTGTAAGGTTTTACATTTGCTAGTGCTTTGCAAAACAAATCCTTTCAAAGGAACTCAGGCAAAAATTTGAGGCATCCAAAATCATTAGTCATTTTTGCATAATCTTTCTTTCCTTGTCATTTGATAAAATGTTTCTCAACAGTTCTTGATTAGAGCTTCTAAGGGAGATTAAGGGTCCAGAATATGGTTATCAACAAGAATGCTCGACTGATAGTCTCCATTTTGATAGATACTTTTTACATCTGTTATACATAGTACACAGATACAATGCTGTAAGCCAGCCTAATCAAGAGGGAGAGTCTAGATATTTTCTGGCCCACCACCATCTCTTTGAGAAGGCATGGGAACGTGTTGCCAAAACAGTAAATGCTGATCCAATGATGTGTAGAGAAGAGGTTGTTTGTGCAGGAACAGAAATGTGTTTGCCTACGAAGGAGAGGAATGCTAAGAAATACATCAGCCCTTTTGGCTGACTCACCTTCAAGTGGATGTGGAGCAGCTGGAGGATAACAGCTGCTAGAGCCCTGGTGCTCAGGTGAGCGGGATGACAAGTGCCATTTTACCCCACCAGCCCATTGGTATCTCCGCTGGTAAACTGGCAAATTAGGACCTCTTCTCATTTTCTCTCCCCTTTGATGGGAATGCCTGGGAAACTTCAGTGCAAGGTGAAAAGCCTCACAGACTGAAAAGAAGTGGGGAGAAAATCAGTCCTTGATAGTGAGTCCCTAGGCAGTAATTCATCAAGGAGTCCAGCTAAAGTTCTTGTCCCTTTTTCATGATTTGTTGCTATTGCTTCTTCTCTTCTATGTTATCCCTGCAAAGAGTTGTCCTTTCAGCTGTGTAAGCTTTCAAGGTCTCCAGGTAAGTGTTATTAGAAAACCTATTTCTTTTCTTCATGAAGACTGTGATGGACTAAAAAAAAACAATTTTTCTTTTGATATCTCAAATTCATATCAGAATTTGAAAGTTTCTTTAAAAATGTGGAAGAACTGACCCAGAGTTTCACAATTCTGATGTCTATTGTAAATAGTCAACTCCATGAAGACTGTTGAGAGATGGCTTAAACAACAACTTGAATTTCAGTCTCCTACACCAGTCTGCTTCTGTAATGATTAGCAGGCTTTTGACTATCTTGCTTAAAAGCTTTTTCTCTGTTTCTCCTTTCCTTTTCTTCTATATTCAGAGAAACTGAGTTTGTGTAATCAGCTCATCTTCGTAATGTATCTTGTAGCTTTCTGGCTAGGCTACCAACACTGGATGAAGACATCCGAAATACATTTGTTGTTTGTGTAGGGGGTTTTTTTGTGTTTGTTTTTGGTATGTTTTCCCGATTTACTTTCTCTCACAACTTAAGCATGAAATTCCTCACTGAGAAAAACTGGGCTCATCAAATTAATCAAGGGAGTAACTGGAGGATGACTGGCAATGGAGGGTGATGAAAGTGATCAATCATGTGATCAGGAGAAGGCAGGTATGTATGTTTGTATGCTTATTTGCGTGTCTGAAGTGAATGCTTGCAGAGACAGTAAGATTGCTAAGCAGACCTAAATTTTGGGAATATGTTTGTAATACGCCACAGCACTGCCAAGGCTAAATTACAAGCATAATGGCTTGAATAGCGTAACATTATTAATCACACTTACTAATTAAGAAAATTGCACTGTTCTCCACAAATATCATTAGAGAGAAATTATACAGTACTGACATTTCCATGAGAAATAAACATTAAACCTAGTGTTTTTTTCCTCATAATACAAGTAATTAAATAAGGAAAAACAGCACTGGATTCCACGAGTTTCAGACCTACGATAGCAATGGACATTGTGAATCAGGGTTTAAAAAAGAACATGTCTACTGTGAATACTTTGTATCTTTTTTTACAAGATTCACCTGCCAAACATCAGGCAGATTTAAACTATTTGTTTTGAATAGCAAAAAATGGCTTAGCTGTTACTCAGACTCTTTCAATGACTTAAGGTTAAAAGAGCAAGCAAATAAGCTGCTTATGGTAAAAATTTCTGTTCAGGAGTGGCATATGCGTTAACCAGTCAAAGATTACTATTTGCTTATCATTCTTACCGTAAAGCTGCATGAATGTGTACAACATTTACAGTTTAAACATGCAAGAGAACGTAGTCTGTGTGCAGGGCAGGTGATCATCAATACAGTTCAAGTACTTTGTGGACCATCTGGGCTCTCAGTTGTATTAAGATGGAGAAACAACTGCTTGAAATATTGACTGTGAAACTGCAGATATCAGTATTGTACAATATTTTGCAGTATTTAGTTTTGTGTCTTTTAGTGAAAGAATGCATACAAATCTTAGAAGTGTGCCATTAGAAAGAGACCTTTGTATCTGGCTCATCTCCTTTCAGAGAGACAGGATTAATGACAGATGTGTTCTTCATTGCCCAAGCAGCGACAGACCTTCCCTGGCCGTTCTAATGATAGACACAGAAACAATTGGAATTAGGAAATTTCTTCCAGTATTTATCTGAAATCTCAGCTGCAGCCAAAGTTTGTTTCTCTTTTTCCTTTTCCCAGTGAGACTGGAGAACACTTTATCACTATAGCATTTTTACCAACCTTCTCATTAGAGAACTGTTGTCATGTTACCTGTAAGACTTCTCTTCTCTAGACTAACCCTACTGAATTTGTGCAGTTTTTCCTTTTAGTTCACATTTTTAAAACCTGTTATTACCCTTAATGTTTTCTTCATGACTCAGTAATTTGCTTTTATCTGCCTTAAGCAGACTGGCCAGACTGCAGTCAATGTTCTAGCTGAGCTCTCACCAGGATGACTAAAAGAAGATCAATTTGCTCCACTTCAGATTTACAATATTCATGTTAGAGCAGATCAGAATTAGTGCCCTGTATGTTTGATGCTTATTCAGGTTTAATTTTAACAACCAGACTCTTTCCTAATGTAATGTGAATGTTTGTTTCTCTTCTTTGTATTTATGCTCTTTATTACCCTTTCCTATGGGCAGTGCTTTGCACTGGTCCTAACTGAATATATCTTACTGACTTTAAACCATTTTTCTGACCTACCAGGGTCATTTCAAATTCTGATCATCTTCTCAAAAATGCTTGTAAATTCTCCCAGCACAATGTCATGTGTGAATTTTGTGTTTATTTCATTACTCAAATAATTTGCAGATGTTATGGCTTGAACAGTTTAAAAAAAAAAAAATCACAACAGACCTCTGAAAGACCTCACTTAAAGTCTCCTAGTTGAATAATGAGTCATAAACTATTAGTATTTGAGATTATTATTTTGCTTGCCATTCTGCAAATATTTCCAGTTTATCATAATGTCACACTGTCAGATACGTCAGTAAAGCTGAGGTGTGGCACAGCTATTGCTTGACCTTGTTCATTAAACTAGCTAGGAGGAAATTCAGTTGCTCTAGAAAGATGTTTTTGATAAGGCTGTACATCATGAAAGGAGTTATTTACCTATCACTATTCTCAGAACACCTAGCAACTCTGCCAGGCTCTTCCCGGCTATCAGATAAGGCTGGGTGATCTGCGATTCTCAGGTACCCCTTTGCTCTTTTAAAAATAGGGATTATTTTCCCTTTCTGCTTTTGCAATCTAAGACATGCTTTTCCCTGAAAATCAGGATCGGTTTCTGATCTTGAGGCATAAATGTACACACCTGTGTTTCTGGGGAACTCCTTCCACCTGTGATTTTATTCACCTCGCAGGCTCACTGCATTTCTCTCCTAGATGTCACTAGCTAGATAGGCACTCGTGTTCAGGCACTCTCAGAAATTTTTGTATGAAAGAACCGACTTCAGAAAAAGCAGGATAGAGCCCATAGAACAATATAGCATTTTCAAAAACTTTCACAATATCACTATTTTTAAAATATACATAAAGGAATGTTATTAGAGATGGAAATTTACTTGTGCCCTGTAAAACGGATTAATTACTTGCTAAGGTTCCACATTATGCATGCATGTAAGTGAACAGGCAAGGTACAGAACATTGGATAATTACTTTCTTCATTTCTACATCCTAAACTCATGAAGGAAATGAACAGAAGTATCTCAGAAAAATGTGAGCTATGACTGTGACTAGCAGACAGCCAGAGCCCCTTCTCAAGATAAGAGTATGCAGAAAATATTGGAACCTGTTAGCACAGGAAAGCCATAGTCCCAGCCTGAATGATCTAATTACAGTAATAGAAGGATTTTTACCAGAAAGCAAAACTAAAACAGTTTGTATAGTTTGTATAAATTAATTTGGAACTGCAAGAATACTCCACAACCCCTCCAGCAATCAACCAACTACT
>Ga0065711_1041952_pt1 | contig 15763 bp, 11 predicted proteins | sample Hoacrofraction12_FD_59098 | JGI IMG/M metagenome (GOLD analysis project Ga0065711, IMG submission 59098) | Hoatzin crop microbial communities from Cojedes, Venezuela - Epithelial fraction 12 v2 (version 2) | ecosystem: Host-associated > Birds > Digestive system > Esophagus > Crop | place...
GTAAGCTCTTCAAGTTTACAACACAAAAATGTCTCTTGGTGAAGAGCAAGAAGGAGAGTGACAACTAAAAGCTGGTATTCGTATAAGGCAGGTGAGCCTGTATGTCAGCTGAAGCCTTCCATTTCTTCTACCTTGGTTCTTGTTGCTTGGATGACACAGCTGGATGGGACAGGCTTTTGCTTGATACTATTACAGACCTGAGCAACCTTTCTCATCAGCTCTGATAAATGGTATGGAAACCAAAGAAAGAAATGTTTACAGTGTTACAGATTATTGCTTTAGGTCTAAGTTATGGATTTTGTACTTCCCTATATGACCTTAAGAACTCATATAATACCTTTCAAGTAAAAAGCTAGGGATAACAGTAATGGCTGAAATGAACACTAGTTCAAGTTCTCTCTTTTCAACAGATCTGGGAACATGTATTACCTACCATTCTCACTTCTTTTTGCAGCTCTAGTAAAAGGTGCAAAACTACATAGCTTGAGAGTCTTCCTTCAATACATGAGGGGAAACCTGTTTTATCCTACAAAGTCTATCAGAGCTTGAGGCAGAAAGCATCTAGTATGTCTTCTGGAAGGTATCACATACAACAGGTAGTAAGAGAGGCTCAACAAGCAGTGTTATTAAATGGAGGGTGAAACAGTACAAAAAACATGTCTAAATATACAAGAGTGTTTCTGGATTGTGAAATCCAGCTCACATTCTGAGACCAAATGCCTGACGTTTTTCATTCCAAGTTGTTAATGGCACCACTAGAATGCAATTAGCTGCAATTCTACAGTGTACAAGAAAGGATTCCCCCAGAATGGGCTACTGTAATTGAATCCTGAGGTTTCTGAGCTAAAGGAGGAATCAAACCCTTCCTTAGAAACTAGTTTACTTTTTAAGAGGGGATCTTTCTGAAGTATTGTGAGGGTCATAGAACTTCCATTTAAACATATTGTTTAAAACAGATTTAATGTTCTTAATCAAGGATATGTACCCTCCCCCTATCATGGATTCTGCAAGGCAGAATTCAGAAGGTCAGACTTTCATCCTGCAATAGATCTTTCCTTTCATAAGTTCATCAAAGAATGTTTTCTTTTTTTTTTTTCCCCCCTGAAACTAGATTTAAGGTTTCTATACAAGGTATTGTAGCATTCCTATTCTTCAGATATTTTTAAAGAACTCGATAGGTTTTGGCCATAGCTCCATTTGTCAGAGGCAGCAGGCTCTATTACTTGCTGGATATAAGACATTTAATTAGTGTCTTAAAAGAATTAAGAGCAACTCAACCTAAGCTGAACAGAACACTGCCATTTCTATATATAATAGGCCCTAAACTGATGAAGAATATGGACTAATCCCTCTCATCAAGAATTGTATATTTTCTTTGTGTTTTCATATAGTCTTAATAACTTCAACATCATGCACATGCACCCAAAATACTTAAATAGATGTCTAATGGCTAACTGCTTTCTTAACCAAAATATTACAGTTATGATGAATATACAAATTTGACCTTGTTCCTTCTCTAATTTGCTCATCTGAAAGAGCTTGAATCATATTCAAACTGCAGTGCTAAAAAATCTTTATTATTTATTTCAAAGAAATATTTTACTTTGGAGTCAGCCACTTTTACAAAGACCACATGAGATTAAGTTCTCCTGACTCTGCGAAAGTCATGATCCGATCCTCAGAAAAAATTCTAAAACAGAATCAGATTACTTTAAGGATTCAGAAATAAAACAACTCAGAGTGCCTGAAGGGCTGCCCAAAGACACAAGGATATATTTTGCAAAATTCATCCATCCACAGCTGCAGACATCCTCCATTAACCACTTATAACAAACAAATACCTCATCCATTTGCTCTGATGACCCAGCTGGTTTTTCAGACCCCAAGACTTGCAGCAAATCCTTGCCACTTCTGTTTCCAGTCTGCATTCCTCAAGCTATAAAAAGTACTATTTAATTTGAGTATTTTCAGCCCTTATTCTTGGGCCAGCATTTTAGTTCTTGTTAAGTGCTTCATCTTAGCAACTATCTTGAACACTATTAGTGTTTGCCAGAACCTAGTAATGCTAGCCTCCTGTTGGTAGGTTTGTGATTTGCCATCACTCTACCAATCACCTCCTATGTTTTTTTAAAGGGTCAGTGACACCTTCAGCTTCTGGTATCTTCTCACAGAAGCCCACCCCTGTTTGTTAAGAAACACACAAACATACAAAGCAACATCACCTTAGAACAGACTATCAAAATTATGATACTTTATGTGATTTAGGTCATCTGTCGAGGCCATGATTTGGAAAACTTTATCTGAAAATAGTCAAGGTCCAACAAAAGACTTAGTGAGAATTACAGAAAGGTGCTGTTGACAGAATAACAGATTAAACTTTAGGAATGAGAAAAGCCCAATCAGAATTTTCATATCTGCTATAGTTAGATTAATCCTAAAACTGTGTCCTTTGTTATGCAACTGCTCCACTTAAATACTCATCATTAACAATGTTTTAATGTTTTGATACTTGGCAGTTTCTATATATTCCTTCCTGTCAGACAGTTCACCTAAATTCTTTTTTTAGAGCTATATAAACTTTAAGATATAACTTGTCTCATGAAAATACTTGGAGGAGGGTGTATTTATTCGAATATTTACATAGTAGCCTTGATAAATCTGTGATAATTAAACTCCTACTTAATAAAAAGGGAAAATACAACCTGATATTTATCAACACCTGAAGGACTGCAGAGTCATACTGTTTCTCCTCACTGTCTTTGAGGAATACAAGAGCATTGACATTAGACTTGCATAAACCATACATCAAGAACGCAAGACAGCAAATGGAGAAGATCTTTTACCTATAATTCTCCTGTAAACAGGGGCCCTCCAAAATACCTGGACTTCATTTTATATGCCACTTTCTTTCTGTTAAGAGAGCTCGGATGATGTGTGGGTCACTTGCATTAGTGCTTCAAACACGGACAAATTTTAATCTCTGTTCCTTCATAATTTGTTCACTTAGAATCTACTATACTCATTTAGGAAAGCGAACAAGGAAAAGGTAATGGTGCCCCAGGTTGTTGGGTTGTATGTTGCTAATTTATTAAGCCTTTAAAAAGAACCCAGAAAATAATAAAAAAAAAGTAATTCCAGTGTATGGATTACTTTTTTCTTATTCTAACACGCACCCATAGGTATTAGCTAGATCAGGCTCATTCTGCCTTTTTAAAATGAAAGACAGGCTTTGCAGCTGACAGGTGAACAAGAAAACCAGACCAAAGAAAGAAAGCAGAACTTTGCCCATGGAATTTCATTTGATTTGGGAAATATTTCTTCTCTTGCAACTAATAGAACCCAAACATACGGATCTTTAAAAGCAGACTGTAAAAAGCTGTCTGTTATGGTCACAGGGCAACATCTATCGCAGCACTGACGATCTTGCTCACTCTAGAAAAATATATCAACATTTCCTACTTGTGTTTACGTTATCTATTTTGCTTCAGTAAGATTTCGGAAATTCTAGAAAAGTTTTCCTTGCAATTCAGTTTAAGAAATAATATTTGACACAGGCTGTTAGTGAGTTTTGTATATGCATTCATAGTTACACAGACAGCAGGTAGACATTAGCTAGAAAAATACAATGAACCCAGCAAGTTTGAATCAAATAATCATTTATTGCCATCTTGCAGAAGCAAGGTCAAAGTGAATTGCTATTTTAGACAGTCTCCAGGTTTCCAGGAGACAAAGGTTTACTCTGTATATCTGCATAACCTTGCGCTTGTCATCTGCATAACCTTTAGACCTGAGGAGGTTTAAGATTACGTGAATTGGACAAGATGAAGTGAATCATATGTATAGCATTCCTTAACTCTCACCATGCTGCAGGACCAGTAGGGGTAGTATAACTCGGTTGACCAGGAGCTTTTTAATCTATTTTGTCTTGGCACCTTTACAAGCATTCAAACAAATTTGGCAATAACGGCTTTTAGACAAATGAACATACATTCTTCTCAGTTCTAGTAGTCTGTTCCAACACATAGGTATAGAGCTGCAAGGATAACAGAAAAATAGTTGGCCCATCACATTTTTGCTATTCAAACTACTTTGACAAATATTTTGAAAAGGGAAGCACTTTTAGTAAGAGCTATGCAAGTGATAGAAGGAGAGCAGTACTACTGGAGCATGGGCAATATGGTGAGTAGAAAGAAATTTCATGGGATATTGTTATTGTGATTTTGCTTCATTTGAGAGGTGAAATATTTATAACAAACTTTGTTTCTTCGGAATATATACCTGACTGAAAACTCAGAAGTAAAAGCTCGGCATATGAACTTAAACCTTTGTAGTGTTACTTTGGGACTTCTTTTTAAATCTGTTTTCTTCCTGTAAGAGAATAACTAGGCCCCTTTTCTAAGTATGCTAAATGAGATATTTATTGATTTTGGGTGCTTTTCTCCCTTTCCTCACCCCCACCAGCCTACATGAAAACAGGTTCTGTTTTAATTAACTGGTAAGCTACCAACCTAATTGATTTTCAAAATAATTTTTACAATGGCTCAGATATTTTCATTTGTCTCCGAATTGCAGTTTGTGTGAAAACCAACACTACGTCTCGTGACTGCATTAAATGAACTTTCCATCTTCTTTTTTTCCTCTTCTTGAATAAAACTATGGCAAATTCCTACAATTATTTCTTACTGAGTTTGTAACCATGTCCTTTTCTAACATTTTTAAAGCATTCAATTGCTGAGAGGATTGAATCGGAGAGAGGGTAAAGAAGATACAAGACACATCAGTTCAAACAGTCTCATGATGAGTTAATCAATGAATGATCTAGCTTTCCTCTTCTATGACACTATAAAAGTTAATATTCCCATGCAGCAGTCTAAGGAATGAATTCTGCCTGCTGCACTCCACTACTCTATATCACCAACGTATTCACACAACACATCAGACTGACAGTTTCAAGAATAATACACTTTCACAATATATTACAACAATCCCTTTGCTACACTACTCCTGCTAAGCTCTTATCTACAGCCTGGGAGGTACCTTCTCCTGCCAAAACCCAGCAAATTTCAAAGATGAAAGGAAGATATTATGGTGCTTTGTTCCTTAAACTGCTACAATGCAGAGAAAAATTAAAGTATTTGTTTCCTTCCCATATAATGATATGTATGTGTTTGTATCTGTCACTGTTACAGAAAGTGACATATTGTTCCTAAAAATAGGTTATAAATTGAACAATGCACTTCTGTCTGCATAGCTTAGTTTCAGCTAAGCTTTTTTCCTAAAAATCAAGTCCATTGTTTCTCTTCTTCATAAATGCCAGTCCACACTCCGGGTTTTTTTGTAGCACAACATTTGCGCACAATATTGAATATAGATCAGCAGACCCGAGTAAGTTCATCCTAAGTTACAGGGATAATTTTCAAATAGCAATCCACATTTAAGAAGTTAAGAAAGCAAAATGACATTGACAACTATAAAAGCATTTTTATCTCTCTCCTCGTCAAGTTATTTTTCACTTTAAAGAACCCTATTTTTTAAAAACCAATAGTTTTGTATTATTGTCATCAATTTTCTTTGAAAGATTATTCTTGCATTTGTAATGCTTAATGATACTCTATTTTCAAATCACCTAGACTAATTTCTAGTAAAAGGGTAGTATATGTTCTACAAAGAATATATGTACAGAAATCGTTGCTATAGCTCAGATATTTTTGCCACCTAAAGAATATGTCTTTTTTATGTTTTTCTGGTGAAGAGAAGAAATTACAGACAATCCATCCATTTCAAGTATCATTGTCTGAAAGTACTAAGTTCCATTGAGTTAGATTCTTCACTTTTCCCTTCCTTTTTTATCTCATTTTCCTTTCACTATTTCGTGTAACCTTATAAAATATTTTAAAACTAAAATCACATAAATATTACGAAAAAATGAAAGTTGTAAATCATTCTACAGGTAACATAATTTAACCAAAAAATTTATTAATGGTTGGGATGAGTACTACTTGCTTTACCTATTACGATCAGAATTGAGGGTATCACTCTTCTCTTTTAGAACTTGTGTAAATCAAATTATTAAATCAAAGAATCATGTTCCTTACATAGTGTTTTGTTCTGCAATAGTCCTTCATTTAGGAAACATGTAACTCATGCTGAAGACAGTAAAAGTGAACATGGCCCAAATTTAATGAACAATCCATTTTCAAATGAAGCTTTTAAAACTAGTTTCCTACTTTATATGTATGTATATTCCTTATTGATATGATTCTGGAATTTCTTATAATAATTGACAACATCTACCAATGCAGCACCTCTACTGAACAGGAAAATATTATCCATTTCATAAATTTAAAATAGCATCAGTGATTTTATGCTGCAGATAAAAGTGTTATGGATTCAAAAATATCTCCTGTCTTTATAACTAGGAAATGGCATAAAGAGAGAAGTAAATTAGGCTCCCTACCAACTTAATGCAATGGTAGGCTGCTATGGAGACCATTTCAACTGCCCAAGTAATAAGTTTCTTATTCTGAAGACAGTGAGGGAGAATAAGCAACATTTGTGTCAGACCTGTTAATAGGCTGACATGAAAATGCTCACCCGTAAGTGCTACAGTTGTCAGAAGTTCTTCATATCACTGCCTACCTTGTTAGGATTCTGTGGTGGGCTGACCCTGGCTGGAAACCAGATGCCCATGAAAGCCACTCTATGACTTACCCTCCTTGGCTAGACAGGGTAGACAAAATATAAAGAAATTCTTCTCCCAAGTAACTAGCAATAGGAAGAGAGGAAATGGCCTCAAGTTGCATCAGGGCAGGTTTAGATTGGACATTAGGAAAAATCTCTTTACTGAAAGAGTAGTCAGACATTGGAATAGGCTGCCCAGGGAAGTGGTGGAGTCACCATCCCTGCAGGTATTAAAAAAATGTGCAAATGTGGTACTTCAGGACGTGGTTTAGTAAACATGGTGGTGTTGGGTTGATGGTTGGACTTGATGGTCTCAGAGGTCTTTTCCAACTTATGATTCTATGATTCCATGTTTCTATGTCTATGCTCATGGGTCGAGATAAGGACAGTGAGATCACTCACCAGTCACCATCACGGGCAAAATAGACTCGACTCAGGAAAATTCATTTAATTTGTTGCCAATCAAACCAGAGTAGGATAATGAGAAAGAAAAACAAATCTTGAAAACACCCTCTCCTTACTCCTCCCCTTCTTCCCAGGTTTAACTTTACTCCCGAATTCTCTACCTCCTCCCAAACAGCAGTGCAAGGGGACGGGGAATGGGGGTTGCTGTCACTTTGTAACACATTGTCTCTGCTGCACCTTCCTCCTCAGGGGGAGGACTCCTCACATTCATTCCCTACTCCAGCATGGGGTCCCTCCCACAGGAGACAGTCCTCCACAAACTTCTCCAACAGGAGTCCTTCCCACGGGCTGCAGCTCCTTATGAACTGCTCCAACGTGAGTCTTTTCCACGAGGTGCCATCCTTCAGGAACAGGCTGCTCCAGCGTGGGTCCTACATGGATTCCCAAGTCCTGCCAGCAAACCTGCTCCATCATTGGCTCCTCTCTCCATGGGGCAACAGGTCCTGGCAGGAGCCTGCTCCAGGATGGGCTTCTCACAGGATCACAGCCCCCATCGGGCACATGCACTTGCTTCAATGTGGCGGCCTCCATGGGCTGCACGTGGATATCTGCTCCACTGTGGACCTCTGTGGACTGCAGGTTTACAGCTTGCCTCACTATTGTGCATGGCTGCACGGGAACCACAGGTCCGGTGCCTGGAGCACCTCCTCCCTCTCCTTCTGACCTTGATGTCTGCAGAGTTCTCACTCCTCTTTCAAGCTGCAAATGCCTTTAAGTAGGTTTTTCTTCTCCTTCTTAAATACTTTATCACAGAGGTGCTACCACTATTGCTGATTGGCTCAGCCTTGGCCAGAGGTGGGATAATCTTGGAGCTGGCTGGCATTGGCTCTGTCAGACATAGGGGAAGCTTCTAACATCTTCTCACAGAAGCCACCCCTGTAGCTCCACCCCCAAAACCTAGACCTTGTCATACAACCCAATACAGACTGATGTCTTCTTGTGGATCCCTATGACCTTCTAAATCATTGTCTGTGCCTTGCACATAAGTAACTATAGTTGGTTATAAGTAAAGAAGTAAAAAAAGGACATGGAATGAATGGAAAGAATTTTAATACACTGCTTGGTTAAGTCATGTAAACATGCCAGATCCTCCAGCACATTAATTCTGGCTAATTCTACTGGTGGCAGAGTGCAGTATTGCCCCTTCCTCGTAGTCCTGGTCCTTGAACATAGACTGGCCATGCCTTGCTGCCTACACAACTCTCCCAGACATCTATCTTTTCCTCTGAAAGAAGCCTGGGCACACGAGCAGAGAGGAAAGAGTGCTGCCCTCCCACAGGTCCCCTGACGAGGATGCTGAGGGAACTGGCACTATGGGTGGGAACATGGAGCCTTCCTGTCTGCATCCAGGGTGCAGCTGGTGCACACAGGCAGGGAAGAGGAGAGGCTGCATTGGTCCTGCAAGTCTTGCCTCTGGCTTTCAGCAGGGTGCACTGGTTTGCACCAGCTGAGGACTCCTGCTCAGCTGGTTAGATAGCTGACTTACAGGCTACTTACAGAGCTGCATAAAACATTAAAAGTTTGTAATTTTTCCGCTTTCAAACTGATTACTAAAAAGCTTATTTTCAGCAAATTGTTTGTTCCAATTTGGTTCAGGTTACCAGTTATTTAAACAGGAAAAGCAGCCTTACATTTCAGTGAAAAGCTAAAGGAAGGGATTAAAACAAATTTATTTTACAGTGAACATTCAATTGATAACTGTGTTTTCAAATGTTTGCTTTCTGCCTTCGACTGCTAATGATTTTATTCATCTGTGGAATATTGCTGTCTGATGCTATCCTTTCCGATTTTGTCAGACCCACTCAAGTTTAGGTGTCCAGAAAGTTTGATCTAAGAATTTAATTTATACCATAGAAAGAATAGTAATGGAGGGGAAATACTGTCATTGAATGAAAAACTGATAAAGCAGCACTGAAATACTTTCTGGATACTGAAAGTGTTTTTCTTCTCTGAGCTTACTAGATATCTCTCTGCAGAGTTTATGAGTGAACTGGACTGTGTTACAACCTGTCAGGAGAAACTACTATCTAAAGATCAACACATACGTCATAAGTGCATCTCACAGACCTTTAGGTGTACTCAGTGGAGCAAAGCTGGAAAACAATTGCCCAAATGCTCTTTAAAAAAAAGAAAGAAAAGAAAAAGAAAAAAAAAAATAATATCTCCACAATCACATTTAAGCTTAGCAGTATGTATAATTTAGTCTTGGTGGAACCATAGTTGTTTTCAAACTATGCTCCTGCCCTTTCCTTATCCACTTCCATTGGTCAAAGCTAGCAAACATCATATTATGTAAAGGAATAGTCAAAAGGATTTTATTTTGCATGCACAGATGTCTCTAAGCTCTCTAACAGTATTTACCAATATGCATATATGGCATCTTGTGCTCTGAAGCATATTGTGGCTGCCACTCTTCTTGTTAGCTTTTTGTGTATTTGGAAATGCCTTTTGAGCATGACTGCATTCTGTTCTCTTCGTTAAAGATGTATCTATATTGCATTCCCTCCCCCAATGCAATTATTTAGCCATTTCCTGACACCTGATTTTTGACATAGGGGGTCCTGCTGTCCAAATGAAATTTTAATGAAGGCTTGAGGATATGCTTGTGCATTGTTGAGTCCCACTGCAGGCCTGTGACATGACAAGAACAAGAGTCGAATACTCATTTAGTGGGAAAGTATTATTACTTTTTTAAAATGTTGGCATATGATGTACGCTCTGCCAGCTCCACTTCACCCAGTATTTTTGTCTCTGACCCACATGTATTTCTGTGCAGTTTCTTCTTGCTGCGTAATCTAAGATGACCAGAATCCCACATGCCAAGAGAACTATACTACCTTAAATCTGTTGCCCAGACTGCTTACTTCTGCTAACGCTGTCACCATCACACTTTGCTTTTTAGAAAGGAAAAATTTCAATACACATTACATAAATAACTTCGTTGTCTTCTATTATGCAAACTTTGATGTTGTTGTTCCTTTTCCACTCATGGTTTTTGTTTTACCACTGCAATCCTAACTTTAACATTAGAAACCCAATTCAGCCATAATCACTTTGAATTGGAACTTACGGAAGCAAAAAAATCTTCAAATTTTGCCTGTGAGGTGCTGTGCACAATGTACATATGCTAACAGTACCAACTGTGTGCAGTTCCTTCGTGGACCTCTTTTTCCTTTGGTCCCAACTTTTCATTCACTTCTAGCAAACATTCTTTTATTCAGTATGATCCTTCAAACTCAGAAAATGAGCCATTAAACCCACAGACTACAGCCACCTGTCACATTGACCAGGCTAATCTCCAGGACATAAAGTGCAGAAGCGGTTCTCTGGAAAAGCCCCATCACCTGTAATGGTGTCACTGACTATCACACCCCAAGTGGTTTGTTCAGGAGTACTAAACCGAAGCTGTACAACAAGTTAAAATTCTAGCTTTTCTGGATTTTTGAGAACTTGATTAAGATTAAACTGAAATGTTTCAGCAACCTCAGAAACTTGTCAATAATAGTGTGTTGGCTTGCCCTCATAGCAAAGTATAGCTAAACACTTTCAGCTGAAGTGTTTCCATAAAACTTGGAATAGAGCAGGAATATGACATGCACCGGCCCAAAAGGGTTGAAGGTTGACAAAGATGATATTTTAAACAGAAATCCTGGATGGTCTTAATAGTTGACACCTCATTTTCACTTCTAATTACCTTTGGTTCAGAAATACATTGTGATGGTGACAATATATAATTTCAGATATTTTTAAGCTATCTTTACCAAGGAAAGTATTTCACCAAAGTAGAGAATTACCAAAAACTATTGTAAAAAGATGGTTTGTTTATAAAAAAAGTCCAGCTAATAATATTCTGAGCAAGGCACAGACTACCAGTAGCCCTAAACTGCCCAGAGTATTTAGGAGCAAAAGGTCTCCTTTTGAAGTTATCTTTTCTATCATTATACTATTTCAGCTTGTCAATATTCACTATGACAGCAGTTTCAGCAATTTTGTCTGATATCTTGAGTACAGATAAATAGCAAGAGATTAACCTACATTCAGTAAGAAAATAGTTGGAGAAAATATATGTTAACCATAACAGACTTGTGACAGACCTCTTCTATTTTCCAAAAGCATAAACCAATCTATGAATTCCTATTTCTGATGAATTATGAGTGCATAAGATTTATTTTCCATTTTATGAATTAAAAGAATTATGCAACCGTCACATACTTCATACCATGCAATGAAACTAGAAAACTGAGGGTAAAGCTAAAGAAAATATCCTATGATGACTGCTTTTACAAAGATGAAGTTAAGATACACTCACATGATAAATAAAAACTTTTAAGAGGATGTTTTAAGGAAACACCATGTTTCTGAATACAATATTCTATCAAATCTGTTTCCACTCATATAAAACTCAGGTAAAAATATCTTCAGTTTATTAGTAGTATTATTGGCTATCAGATCTAAATTTTTTTCAGTATTTAATAAAAAAATCACAGAATTAATAGAAAAAACTCTTGATGTAACTATCAGCTGAGATTTTGCTATCTACTTTAACCGTCTATAATTAACAGATTTCTGCAATGTGTTTCTTTGCCACAAAAAAAAATATTTACAGTGCTTTCTTGGAGCGGACAAAAGAATTCTGTATATTTCAAAGAGGCAAAAGAAAGTAGGCTGTGGTGACAGAGAATCAGAACTGATAGAAGCCATTGAAAGATGCATTCATGCTATACCTCATGCAAGTACCTGCAAAAATTACAAAACTTCCAATTAATTTAATTGCTTCCAGATAGAGTTTTCTTGTCAGACTGTTCTGTACAGTAGCTACATTTATGCCTAAGGAATTATATGTTCTTTAGTGTAACCTGCCTTTCATGAATACTGTCACAATTTTGAGTGCATGTAGAATTGGATTCTTCTAATTTTGACTACCCTAATTTTAAATGCATATGCAAGAAAGTAACATGAAAGAATATTCAATCTTACTTCACCCATAAAACACTTTTCCACAGTCTGGGGACATTTTACGATCGCAGAGAAGTATACTTGCACATTTCCATGTATTCAAAGTTATTAAATTAAATATCCTCGGTAACTCATTCTCTTCTGCAAAAGTTGTAAGACGAACAAAAAGCTGCTGTTGCGAAGTTATCAAAGTCTCATTTTTGCTGTGCGTAGTCCACTTAGGTCAGTTTTGCAATATAGGAGTGGACAGGCAGTAGCAAGGAAATACTCATTTTAATTCAGCATTCATTTATGGACCAACTGGTGGTTTCTGGTGTAGACAACAACATTTTCTGTTCTACCTGACAATACATCATCAAAATTCAAGGCCAAGAACAAAGGGGCATTTAAATGAAAATGCTTGCAGATGTTCAGGTTCTAAGACTGAAGAAGTTGTCCAAAACCTCAGTCCTTATCCTAACTAAAAGCAAGCCAGCTTCTTCTTCTGCTTCCACCATGCACTTCTACAAATACATCTAGTCATTTTTACAGAAAACAACTGCAAGTCTGGCAAGACCTTCACCAGCTAAATTCCTACTAAAAAGCAATTGTCCTTGCTTCTCCCTAAATTCTACTTGTGCAGAGTTGCTTTCGTTAGCAACAAGTTTCTTCATGCTGACTTCTACACTAAAAGTAATGTTTAATCTACAGTTACAAGATTCAGAAAAGCTGTGCAATGGCTTCATAGAATATTTCACATTTGTAGGGACCTCTGAAGGTCATCTACCAAGCCAGTCATTTCATTTAGAAGTTTGTCAAGTAGGTCAAACATGATTTCCCCTTGGTGAAGCCATACTGACTACTCCTACTACCTTGTCCTTCATGTGCCTGGTTTCCAGGATTAGCTGCTCCGTCACCTTCCCAGGGATCATGTTGAGGCTCGCCAACCTGTAATTCCCTGGGTCCTCCTTCTTATCCTTCTTGAAGATAAGACTGACATTTTCTTTCCTCCAGTCACCATGATCAATCAAAGATTATCGAGAGTAGCCTCACAATTACATCAGCCAATTCCATCAACACCCGTGGGTGAATCCTATTAGGGCTTCCTCCCTCGGGCCTGCACCTCTGAGCTGTCCTGGTTTCGGCTGGGCTACAGTTAATTTTCCTCCCAGTAGCTGTTATGTTTCGAATTTATTACAAAAAGGATGTTGATAACACAGGTATTTTCAGTAGATGCTAAGAAATCAAGGACTTTTTATCCAGTTTCTCATATTCAGCTAATGAGCAGGTGTGCAGGAGTTGGGAGAGACTATAGAAACAGAGATAGCCAAGATGACCAGTGAAATATTACATACTATAAATGTCACGCTCAGTTTATGAATGAGGTTGACCGGGGGAGGAAGCTATCAGCTTTTTGGTTTTCCAGGACATTGAATCTTCTCTTGGCCAGAATTCAAACTTTTCCAGAAGTTCACCTTTTTTCAGGAATTTTGTGAAATTTGTGAATATCTGGGGAGTCCATGCTCTCTGCTCAGGAACTGGCTGCAGATGAGTCATTGGTTGGTGAGAAAGACTGTATTGTATATAGTTTGGTTTGCATATTCACTATTGTCTTTAGTACTATCATTATTAGTAGTAGTACTATTAGTAGTATTAGTATTTCCTTTGTTGACTTGTTGAATTGTCTTTATCTCAGCTCATGAGTTTCCCTTTTGTCCATTTGTCCTCCCTATGCCACTGGAGGGGAAGGGGAGGGGTGAGTGATTGACTGTCTGGTGCTTAGTTGCTGGTTGCCAGGTTAAACCATGACACTTGCACAGTATCTTGTCTGAGAGTATCACTGAATAGAGAAGACTGTAAAGGAATGCATTTAGAGTTGTAAGGGGTTAAGAAAGAGTAACATTTTAATAAGAAGGGTTTAATCAAGTTTAAATCCTATTTATACAGTTCAATGGATCAAGCAGAATCTTACCAAAAAGGACATAAAGCTCTCCATAAACCAGCTCATTTCCATAGCGCACACAGTATCTATTAATTTGTAAATACTTTCCACATATTCCTGATAAAAGAAGGTTAATATCAGTAGTGTCAAAGGTATTGGTTTTGTTTCATTTTTCTGGTAATAATAGCATATTTAATACCAAACTCAACCCTTTAATGACGTTTTTGTAATAATAAATTTAATTAATATCATCAAGTCAGATTTTTCATAGGAGAGCTCTGGTCCTCAAATTTTAACCTTTGTATCTATGGAAACCGGCAATTAAGTTGCAAGAATTTCTTAAGACATATTGACTAGGTTATCTTAAATGTTTCATTTTACCTTTTTTAAACAGCTAAAAGTTTGATATAATTTCATTTTAAATATCATGAATTAAATTGTCGAGACACATTCATGTTTAGAAGTGTTTTTAATAATAAGATCACAGCTTTATTATTTAAGTGTAGCAACACTATCTGTTATAACTTTAATGATATCATGCTACTGTTTCACAGTAGTGGTGTTTGTTGTTCAAAGTGTACTTTCTTCAGAAATGCAGCACACAGTAGTTACTCTCATAGGGGTTTTATTTCTTCATCTTGAGGAATATAAATTTAGATTCTATTACTAATTGTTTCCTTGTAATCAAGGAGTTGGCATCAGGGATTTTATAATTCTCAGGCTGCATTGAACACAAGTATAGTTCCAAGGCAATTTGTTGGAAGAGTTGTTTAACGTAAACTGTTGTACAACTCTGCCTTGAGAGGTTATTCTGAACAGTTACCAGGGTTTTCTCAGTCATCTTAATATTAAATAATATGTAATCTAGAACTAATTTTTTTTCAGTAAGAGTGCTCCAAATTAATCACAGGGGAGTTGGCAAATTTGATAATAGTGAATTTGGAATTATACAAAATTTAGAGTTCCAAACTTGAGAAAATTGATACCGCATTTTAGGAATATACTATAACTACACAAATCTTTTTCGTAGAAAAGGTCAGGTCTCAGAGGCAATTATAAGTCTCAGAGGCCAGAGGAAAAATCAGAGGCAGAAAAATATGAGTATGAATAGAAGTTACACGAACTCTGGTTAAGGTGATAGGTAAGAACAATCAATGCAATCAGAATTAGAAAGGTGTTCCAGTTCTTCCTACAATCCAGTTCTACCAGGTGTGAATGTAGATGAATTTGACACCTTCTCTAAAGGGATCTTATACAAACTAGAAGTCTTCTAAGTCTTGCCAGGAGTTTGCTGTTGGCTTCTATCAACTGTACTAAATACTCAAATTAGCTCAAAGTAAAGCACTGTTAGAGTCTGAAAGTAAACTGTGTTAATTCATGAGGGCACAAACAGGTATACTACCAAATCAGTATGACAATTTGATTTTATTTCTTAAAATATTTACTTAATGAAATGCTTTTCCTCAAATTTCATTGAGGTATACACACATGATCTTCAAAATGTGCAAAATGAAGAAGACCTACCTGACACAAATCATTTAGTTGAAGAAGGGAAGTATAATAAAAATTTACTGTTGGCTCATTCAGTTGATAAAACAGATTATTTTGATCTTCAGAACCTTTCGAGGGTCACAGAATCACAGAATCACAGAATCACAGAATAGTAGGGGTTGGAAGGGACCTCTGTGGGTCATCTAGTCCAACCCCCCTGCCGAAGCAGGGTCACCTACAGTAGGCTGC
>Ga0065711_1041953_pt1 | contig 15763 bp, 7 predicted proteins | sample Hoacrofraction12_FD_59098 | JGI IMG/M metagenome (GOLD analysis project Ga0065711, IMG submission 59098) | Hoatzin crop microbial communities from Cojedes, Venezuela - Epithelial fraction 12 v2 (version 2) | ecosystem: Host-associated > Birds > Digestive system > Esophagus > Crop | place...
GGTCTCCTCTCTCTCTCGGCGCTTTTTGCCGCCTCGCCGCTGCGGTTTTGCCACCGGAGAAAGGGTCCCTCGGCGCGAGCCTCTGCTCCAGAACCCTTCACCTTCAGTAGCTTCGCCGAAAATATAATATAATATAATGATAATTGCTGGTGCTTGTGCCTGTGAAATGGATTTATTTCAAGGTACACATTTTTACCATGGGCAGTAAACTGTCCTTGTGTATATGGAGTCAAACTTTTGTCTTTGTAAATCTGGAATTATATTGGTTCCTGAGCAGCACTCCTTACTAAAATGAATTAGTTTTGTCTGAAAACTTACATTGTGTGACCTAAAGCATGAGGCATAAAAGATCCTTTAAAAAGTAAGGGAAATTCTGTAGTGTATAATACTGAAGTTTCAAATACAACCTCCTTCCACACCTACTGTTGGATGGAGGGACTAGGAACTGTGAAGACAGAAACCACTGATGCCAGCAGGAAATGTTCAGCATAACTGGGACCATACTACCTGCAATTAGCAAGGGAAATTTGTTGATTTGTCATGGGAATCAAATTACTTCTGTGTAGTGCTGAAGAGACAAGTGTTCATCCTGGACTTGGATAACTCCCCCCTTTTCATGGTACATATAATTTACCTATTTCATTCTAGTCTCGTGCTTTTCTAAACGTGAATTCTAAGGAATCTTCTGAACCTTTTCTACCTGTCTAAATAGGACATAGTGGGTTCCTGCTTCAGGATTGGAATTGCTCTATGTAAATAATATTTTTTTCCCACTGTGTAGCTCAAGGGAAGCTCTAGGGCCTTCATTAAGCTTGCTTCAATCAACACTTGGATAAAAGAACATAAGCTGGATATAATGAATTTAGAGCATTTTGCCATTCTTCCAGAGTGAGTGTTCTGATCCAACCCTCAGTAGCTAAAGTTTTCTTAGCTTTCTGGAACATATTATTTAAAACACCTAATTTGCAAAAGATACCTAATGGAATATTTAGGGTGCAAACTGTTTGAGGCCTCCCTTTCCCCGTAACTGTATTCATACTGCATTAGAATGATTTCTTGGAGAAAAATAGGGGAAAAAAAAGACTTAAAGGGAATGTTAAATCTTGTAGGTTTAGTAGTAGGTAAATAAAAGGTTAAGTACAAAGAGGTACTGTAAGACCTGAAAGCAAGTATAGAGGCAAGGGCGATGTGGATTTAAGTTTTGACTTTTGAATTTCTTACTTTTTCTTTCTGACCATGATCTTCCCTTTTTACCTAGTATGAAGAGAGAGTGATGCATATACCCACAACCACAGAATTAGAATTTAGTCCACAGATCAGATAAAAATGTTTCTCACTATATTTGCTAGAAATCTTGTGATATCTGTCAGTGAAACAGCATATCTGAGAACACAATTTGGATTGAACAGTTAAGTTTTAATATAGTTTAAATTCTCACATTTCTTCTTTCATTAAATGCTTGTTTCCTCATTTTAGAAAGCATTGTTTAGATACATTGTAAAAAACATTTTAAATACCACGTGATAACAAGGAAGGTGAATAAAGTATTTTTGTGAGTCATTACGCTCCAGTTATAAAAAAAACCTATGAAAGAGACGGCTGTTGTAACAGTACCGATTTGCCCCTCTTGAATTTCAGCGTGCCCAAAATTTGACAAGGTATTTCTTTCTAGGAACATTTCCCGACCTCTTAGTGAAGTAGTGAGTCGGTGTGACAGATACATGGGAATGTCAGACACTGGAGAAAGACACAGTAAGGGGGATTAGACTGGAGTCTAGGACTGCTCCTGTCAGGAATGGCCATTCCACTGGTCTGTTCGTAATATTTAGCAGTCGTTACCTCTTTCCAGTCCAAGATTTACAGATGAACAAGAGTGCTAGCCATGAGCTGGCTCAGCAATTCAGTATTCTAGATGATATACAATGCATATCCAATGTATTTTACCAACATATGTTAGCAATATTCACAGCTGGAACAAGATTACGGTGTCAGAGAAATGATATTATATGACATTAATTAACTGTAAGAAGTGTACTCTTCCCACAGAATTTTTGTTAGTATCCCCTTCTGTTCTGTGTTTAACATGACCAGATGTCTTTAAAGCTTAGAGTGTTTCTTTTATGTGTATATACCTATGTTTAAAAAAAAGTAACTGTTTTCTATGTATTTGTATATTGCATACTTCTGTTTTGTAGTAATCAGTGTAATTATCTCTTTCTCTAGGGACTGATCTCCAGGTTTGTGCTTCTAAAAATCCAACATGCTGTACTAAAAAGATGGAAGAAAGATACCAGTCTGCAGCAAAGCAAGATATACAGCAAGTGCTTCAAACATCAAGCGCTACGTTAAAATTTTTAATAGCTCGTAATGCAGCTGCTTTTCAAGGTAAAGCTTTCTGCTTTTTGTTTCCAAACTTGTTCATGCTTTTCTTGTTTTTAGTCTTTGATTAGTTTATCCGTGTAATAAAATATGTGTGTTAATTTTTAAATTCTCCTTATGCTTTTATGATTTCAAAGAAGGAGTACTAAGTCATGAAGGTGATTAGAAATTTCATTGCTGTCGGAATTTTTGACTTTTAAAAAATTATATTTGAGAAAAAGCAAGAGATTACTTTGATTTGAATTGTAGACCAATAACTTGGTGTTCCTCTTAAGCTTCTTTAATTTGGACAATACTAAAATATAAAATTATTGCCTGGGTCACTACAAAAGAGATACCTTTTTATTCTGGTATTTCTTCCCACCATGTTCTTTGTCTTGTTCTTATAGAAATACTTGGATAGTTTGGTTTTGAGATTCATTTTGGGGATCTAGTTTTGTAAGCTTTTGAGTTTTTGAAGAGTTTTTCTGAGTTTCTAAAATTATTTTCTGGGTTTCTAAAAATAATAATAAAAAAAATTGGTTGTGAAGTGACAGTTGTTCCAATACACAACAGGAAGCTATCTGATAAATTGTTGTTTGGGCTGGGGGTAGGGTTGCCTTTTAGCAATTTGTCTGCCTACCATTCATTTTTCTCTGAATTGATAAGGCAGAAGTTAATGCAGAAATTGGTTCGGAGCTGGGAATATGTGAGAAATAGTGGCAATGTGAAGTTGTATGTGATAGAAAGGGATAGAGAGTTCACACATGTTGAGAACATGTCATGACAGTCTTGTCATTTGTCTGTTGATGTGCATTTATGGCCTTAATGACCACCGAATGGGACAGGATAAGATGGTAACCTCGTCCAGGCATAGGAAGTTGTCTTTCTTGTTTTTAACTTGTGAAGCTGAAATGATTAGCAGAATGAAACCAACTGCCAAGGGTCATAAAATGGACAGCAAAGTTCACTCTGGGGTCCTAAAGCCTTCACTTTTAGAAATTTAGGCTGTATAGTGCTAAAACCAAGTTGCAGTTGGTCTCTGCCTTTTGGGAGCATTGCTATTTAGCCTGCCTAACACAGCTATCAATGGGTGTCTTGATCACTGGTAAAGTGTGCAAAGAAATCTCTCCCTCCCTCTTTTCTGCCTTCGTTCTTCCTTCCAACTTCTGCATATTAGCACTCTTTTTTTTTGCACCAGAACAGTGCAATAGGTTGCATTGCTTTGCTGACCTAGGGCTTTAGATTCTGTAGTGCTCAGTAACCAACTGTGCTTTCCTTAAGTGAGGGTTGCACTCTCTGCCTTGGTGTTTTAACACCTACTTTCCTCACTCCTAGAAAAAAAACAAAACAACAGTGCACAAAAATCCCTGTAGGGATCTAGATGACATACTTCTGCAATCTCAAGATTTCTCAGTCTTCACAAGACTGGTATTTAAGTGACATCTAAGTGAAGTTAAGTGAAATTAGGACCCAGAAACTACATTTCTGTTGTTTTCATGTCCTGAGGGGCTCAGTCAGTGGGGTATTTTCAGAGTGCGTGCAATGCACTTCTCCCCCGTACGTGAGTTCTCCTTGAACAACAGGGATGCACGCGTGCCTTTGAGGAGGAATGCTTGTGCTTCCCTTGGGTACAATCATCTGAGCAGTTATTCAGGATGTGGGTCTTGGCCCTTCTCCTCTTGTAAAGATTCAATTTGTATCACCTGCCAGTCCAGGAGGATGCCCGAAACACCAATTCAGAGGCAGATGTGGAACATAGGCAGTTTTCACTCTCCCACGAATGCCATTTTACAGTGTCGAAAGAAAATGTAGAAGCACTGACCCAAAGAAAGGAGCCTGCCTCTGTAGCCTAGTGATGATGCATCCTCCCTATAGAGAGGTGGTTTCAGGACTGCTCGAGAATTAGAGTTTTTCATTTTTTTTGGTGAAACATGTGTAAGCAGTTCTTGTTGCAGGAACTGGAGGCCATCGTGCCCAGATAAGTAACCTAACACTAATTACTTCTCCCACTGGTTTGCTTTCATCATTTGCTTTTAAACAAATATTTTTCAAAGCATGTACTTTAAAGTATGTATGTTTTATATACCTTATACACTTTGTTTATTTTTGAAGTACATGCTTTAGTACTTTTCTGTTTAATTTCCTTTCATGTAAAGAAGTATAACTGAGAGAGAATATTGTGAGGTTTGTGGGGTTATTTAGATTTAAAACCTTGTTTAACCTTTAAGTAGTTATTTATGGAAAAACATGCTGTTGAGCATATCACTCGTTTTTGAAGAATTGCTACCATTGCTAACTAAAATTCAAGCTAAATGATTTCAGATTCAGAAACCGTAAAAAGATACTGCTGAGGTTTTTGGGGTTTTGAAGTCCAGGAACATAAGAAGACATTATACCTGGTCTGAATTCAGTTTTGACCCTGCTTCAAGCAGAGGTCTGGACTGGAGACTTCCTGAAAGTCCTTTCCAATCTGAATTACCATGTGGACAGGCTGTCTATGGTAGGGTTCACCACCAAATCTTTAGGCATTTCCATTATATTTAGCTGAGGCTGGGCAGTGCAGCTGGGAGTGCAATTACCTCTTCTGCTGCTTTGGCAGTGGGGCAGACATCTCAGCAGTCACACAGAAAGCGTGAAGGCGGTTGTTGGGGTGTGTATGGAGGGGAGCAGGTGTCATGGATTTTGCCACCATTGTCACCTGCCTCTTTTCAAAGTCTGTTGAGGTTGGATGCCTTGGCCTAGAAGACGTGGACTGTGTCCCAACAGAATAAATAGCTAATGTTTTGTCTCAGTTTCTTACATATTCAATGGAGAGAGGTAGGCAGTTAAAATAAATAATCTGTATCTGCCTCTGGAGGTCTTCAGAGGTGTGTTTTCTCTCTGTATTATATACAGTCTAGAGATCCTGAGTACTGCAGGATGACCGAGTGCCATACTTTAAGATAGCTTACTTTATTCATGAAATAAGGCATCTGTCTGCCATCTATCTGTCTGTCTGTTGATTGTACACATGTGTATGTATCTATATAAGAGTAAATATAGATATATATATAGACATATCTTTGCCACCTCCTAATGTTTGTTAAAATCCTGTGGTTTTCTATTGTGGTAAGCGCTGCCCGCTGACATTAACTCTCTATTGACAGTTTTCAGATATTGCAAAAAATTCCATGTTTCTTAGGACATGTCAAGCTACATGGTTGAAATTGTACCACTTGTGTACTGCTTGCTAGCAAGTGCTGTTACAGATTTTTCCTTACACTTCAGGGTGTTTCAGAGTGTGCATTTTCTTTTTCACTGTGGATCTTGTTTCTTTTTAATATCTTTGAGGAGTGGTAAGGGAACAGAAGAATAGGTGAGAGTGAAGATATTAAATAAGTAAATAAGATATTTATCTGTTAAGTGGGAGATGTATTATGGAGAACAAGAAATCATTCTTCTCTTGGAAAGGTGACTAGAGAAACTGTATGATAATCATGTTTCAAGACAGCTGTTTTGATAGGGCAACATTCTTGCACATCTCCGCATTTTTAGTATTTATTATCTTAGTAAAAGCTGAGAAAAAGATTGTGAATGCTATGCAGGGATTGCCATAATGTCTTCATTCTAGTGGTAACTATAAAAATAAATAATTTTTTTACCTATATTTTATAAGCTGTAGACCTGTATGTATATACACACACTCCTTTTGCAAAATACTTAGATGTTATTCAAAGTTCACACTGACCCTTTTCTATACCTCCAAACAAGAAAGGAACAAGTGCCACCAGGGTCGACACTTATATAGTCACAATGCAGTGCCATTTTTTGTGTAGGGAAAAAAAATCTCTACGGTTTGTAACAATTTGGAGAGGAACTGAATAGTCATCTGAGAATCTGGTGGAGTGGTATGGAGCTCTGTGCAACAGAATAGCACATCTTGTGTCACTTCAAAATTTTTACACACAGAGCACTCATAACCCTTTAAAAGGTGGCAATATGTGACATAGAACAAGATGGCAGCTTGTCTGGTTGAATGGGAAATATAGAGATAATAATTAGGTTGTAGACTCTGAAAGCAAATGAACTTTTCTCTGTGCTACTATATATGGCAACTCTGGTACTGTACAATTGATTTAAAGATATGGAACTGTGAATCATTTATGAATGTGGCAACCTCTCACCAAAACAGTGGACTTGCAACCATGCTTCTGTAAGAAAGAGGTAATAAACTGCATTTGTCAATGTAGTATTTCCTGATCCTTTTACTGCTATGTAGGAAAACTCTAATGCCTTTCTGCTGTAAGTTTTGGAGTATGTTGAATTAGGTTTTCCTGCTTCATGTTCTTCTGTGAAGTTGTTGCTACACCATAGATCAATGTCCACTTTAACCTAGACCAGAATTAAGTGAAGTCAAACTGTTATATCATATTGTTTGAGGTCACAGCACAATTACTACATTTAAATATGATGAAGTTGTAGTCAGTAGCTAAAATAAATTATGTGAACTAGAAAATGTGTTGAAATCTTCCGAGCTGCTTCCTCTGGTAGCGTGCTAAGCCATAAGAAATAATGGAATATATGTTCATCCTTGTGAAACTAAATCTGCCCTGGCACTGATTCAATTGTTTTCTGTTTGAGAAGTTTTCTGAAGAGTGATTTGAAGATCAGAAAACTCTTTTAGCAAGAGCTGCTGCATCTCACTCACGGTTTCAAATGATACATTTGCCTTCTATATAATTTGCAATGTGAAGAACTACTTTGAAGTTCCAACATTTTCCTCTTTCTTTGCTCCATAATCCTTGATATTTTAAGCGTGATATAAATAAGCTAAAATCCAAATAATGGTGAATCCCAACTTCCATTAATTCAATGAAACTGAATGATTCTATTAAAAGTCAAAAAAGTGGACAGGCTAAGAGACCTGATTGTCACGCTGTTATTGTGCTGGGGCGTGAAAGTCTCAAAAATGTCTCTGGTTCACCAGAGTCATGCTCTTCATTCTCTGTTGCTCTGCAGACCTTCCCCACAGCTACGGTTGTGTTCCCCTATGGGCTGAGGAAATAGAGAATTTTGATAATGTGGGAAAGTTACTAGACCCACTGGTTGGTCTAAGGAGCAAAGCTGTTAATACAAACCTCATTAACTTCAGAATTCATCTATTCAGATGGTGTTTTGATTCCTTTGTAATAAAAAAAGCAGGATAAACAGTATTCTAGTATAACTTAGAATTGGACCCAGTATGTCTATATATACATAAAACACAGCATTAAGGGGCTTTTATAAGTGCAGAAATCTGCAGATTTAGATTAATACTAAAAATTTAATTATTAATGTGGAGTTTTATTTCTGTATTGCAAGCAAGTCTTTTATCATTCTGTAGGGATTTACTTCCATTGTATCTCATTCTTATCTTCTAGATGCTTTTTTGCATACATATATACTGTGCTACAGGTATTCCTGGGATATATATACACAGAGATTTAATGGGCTTCCGTAATAACAGTTTTCACCACATCAATCTTTTCCTAAATTGTACTTCTTTAGTGTGCACTTATGCTCATGGATTCTTTTCTCAGCCTGTGGTTATTTACAGTCCCTTAATTATTTCTCCTAATTGCAATAATACCTGAGTTATGATTAAGCTGACATAGGTACACTGGACAAAGTCTCAGACTCTCGTATTTGGTGAATACTAAGATTTTGTCGTAATTGTATTTTTGTTAGCATCCAGCTAAGTACTATTTTGGTTTACCTCTGTGTAACAAAGTGATCAGTGCAGATGTATGCTAATTTAGAATTTTGATACTTTATGTAGAGCTCGTACAGTAGAAAAAACCTGTGAAGTACAAATTTAAAGCATCATTCCCTTGGGACCGGTGTCTATAGAAAGTTTGCGTTTTCACAGAACTGTGGATGCCTGCTTCCTGCTTATTCTGAGAATTTTGGGAAGCTGATTCACGGAAAAATGTAAGAATTTGAAAGAAGACTGAACTCCAGCAGAAGAAGGCAGTATAAAGTTGGTAGTTTAGAATGAATGTTGTTATTTCAAAGATAGCACTTGTGTAGTCATTTAGATTTATTTCCAAGATTTCTAAGTACATATGGGGAAGTTTTTACATAGTATTTTTATCCTCTGTTAAGAAAATGAAAAAACATCAGCTACTCAAATCTTGTTGAAAGACAGAACTCAAAATAATCTTGACAAGTTGGAGAAAAAGCCTGAAAAACATGTTGTTCACCAGGAACAAATGCAAGGTGCTACATTTAATTGGGGAGAAACAGTGGAAGACATAACAGGATGGGGGATAGCTTGGAATGGATCTGTCCTGTTGGAAAAGATCTTGGTGTAATGATGGATCAAAAGCTGACAGAAGTCGGCAGTTTCATGCTGTTGTGAGACAGGCAGCTATTGTTGTAGGATTCTCAAACAGAAAGACAGCAGAGAAGGTTTGTGAACTGAAACTTTTCTGGTTTGCACTGATAAACTGGAGAACCAGTGTTCAGTTTTGGGTAGTTTACTTGAAGAAAGGCATGGACCAATTGGAAAAAAGAGAGAAAAAATATGCTCTGAAATCTAAACCTGTAGCTTAAAAAAATGGACAACCTTAGTTCCTTTAAAATGAGAAACCTAGGGAAGAATTATGCTATTCCTTCAAAAACGTAGGTGACAACTACATAGAAGAAAGTAGTTGTCTGCACTCTGCCATGTTAGTAGATACCAAACAATGGTTTCATACTGTAGCAGAGGAAATGTGGGTTCAATATGAGGAATTATTTTCCAGTGACAACAGAAAAATGCTTTTGATTTTGATTTTGAGGACTTTCCATGTCCAGAGGTCTTGGAAACAAGCTGAAAGAGACAACAGCAGCCATATGTTGTTGATATGACTGATTCTGCTTTGGGGCCAGGGGATAGATTAGACTACTCAGCAGGCTTTTCTCAGCCCTACAATGGGCTTAAAATATGATTCACAAAGAAAGGTCAAAGGAATTGAGTGTTTTAACTAGTTTTAAGCTTTATCTACGGGTTATATGATCTGACAAAAAAGGGTTCATTAATTTCTTTCCAAGAGGATAACACAGTTTACTAGAACATAACAGGATGGACTGCTTCGGCCGTAAAGATGCTTGCAGATGGGCTTAAATTTAGAATACTCTATTTCAGTATTAAAAGAACACCAATTTGTTCAAAACTTTGTAGATGAATTGTGATTTTATAATTTATTATTCTTACTTGAATAGATACTTAGTGATTATGCTATTATGAACTACCTCTTCCACATGGTAAATTCAAGGAATTCTGCAGTTTTTGTAATATAGAAAGGCTTATTTTTAACCCTATTTTTTTCAAATTGCATCTCGGTGAACCTGGCATACTCTTTAGGAGACATGGAATCATCTGCTGCATTTTCAAAGGCTTTGTGAGAGGTAAAACCAATTCTCTTTCCCAGCAAAAGTGAACTAAAATTGTATCAGTTTAGGTGGAATTTTTAATAATAGATGCTCTTACATCTAAAGCAGGTAAATCTAATTGTATTTTAAATGTCGTTTTTAAGTAGAAAACCATCTTGTCAAAACAGCAAAGAGGAAAAGTGAGGGAGGGTAGAACTGCATCGAAAAGGAATTAATCAAATAAACATTAGAATACAGTATTAGAAAATTCAACAAACCAAATACTGACTTTTTCCTGTAAATAACTACACCTATACTTTAAGAAGTAAATTATGAGTATTAAAGTGAGAATTAAGATGGGAAATCTGCAAAAAAAAAAAAGAACTGAACAGTAAACAAAAAGCTGGAAGAATAATTTTGGTCCTGTGGAGAAAAAAATCTGAAGTTGCTGTGCACCTTAGGGCACGTCAGACGTCACTAGAAACCTATGGTTAGACAGCTGAACTGAGCCCGGTGTCAGCCTTGACTGCAACGACTGCTCTCTGAGATGTTACAGCCACCCTGTCTAATGTAGCTGAAGGGCATGAGTAGGGGCTGGGAACACAAGCAGATTATTGAGCAATAAGCTAATATTTGAGTTTCCAGCCTATCAACTACTTGCAGGTGATTGCTTTTATGCTGAAGTAAATGAAACCTGGCTTACTGCTCAGAGTGGGCTTCCCTCCTACCACAGAGGTAGAAATGTGCAAGTGGATTCTGTACACAGAATGTGAAACCTACTGTTTAGCCCTTTGCTTATCATGTGGCAATTTGCTTACATGCAAAATGGGAAGTGATTATCTGCTTTTCTTTCTGTTCTTTTTCTGGCGTGAAGCAAAAAGGCATGTCCATCTCCTGTCATGAAGTAGGTGGCATAGTGATTTTAACAGTGGTAATGAAATAAATCTTTACGAATATTAAACAGGTCATCAGCAGGCGTAAGGAACTGTATTTTGAGTCTTAAAAGAGCTATGGATACAAGTACTGTTAATTTTTAATAAATCTACAAATATCAGCCTGCAGTAGGGCCTGAATTTAGGTCTGTGAAAACTAGAGGAGGGTGGTGACGGGGATCTGCTGATCCTGGAGTTCCAGAAGAGAACGTTTTATATTCGCTCTGGAAGTGCATTTAAAATGCATATACATAGCAGGTCACAGCACAGAATGCTACAGATTTTCCGTAGGTCAGCTGCGTAGCCGTTCAGCACATGTACAATAGCCTTTTCTGATAGGACAAGGGTGAATGGCTGTAAACTAAAAGAGGGCAGATTAAGATCAGATATTAGGAAGAAATTCTTCACCATGGGGGTCGTGAAACACTGGTCCAGGTTGCCCAGAGAAGCTGTGGCTGCCCCATCCCTGGAAGTGTTCAAGGCCAGGTTGGATGGAGCTCTGAGCAACCTTGTCTAGTGGAAGATGTCCCTGCCCATGGCAGGGGGGGTGGAACCAGATGATCTTTAAGATCCCTTCCAACCCAAACCATTCTATGATTCTATGATTTCTGAAGGATTTTTGGATAGTGTTTAAAAGTACAGCAGATGACTGAGGAGAGCTGGCTGTTTTCTGGATTATTTATTTTGCAGTGTGTAACTCTTAGACTTCCCTGTTGCAGCTCTTCTGATCTGTATAGCTACTTAATATTCATTGGGACAGAAGCAAAGTGAAAAATGAGCTCTGTAGTTCAGTGGTTAGGATACTCATCTGCAACAAAGGAAGGTGGTGTGTTGCTGCTCCAGTGAGCATTTTAAATTGTTTGTATAATCTATAAATATAGTCTGCACTGGCACAGTTTCACTTGCCAGGCCTGAATCACCTTAGAACAAGTGTTTTGTCAAGGCATGTATGAACTCTGGGCTGGATATTTAGATGCATCTAAATTCCCATGGATGTTTTCCTCCACTACCACCACTGTGGTAGCCATGGGCTCGCTGCTTGTTTTGAATGAGATAAACATGTGCGAAGTATAGCACAGATGTTCTGCAGGATTAAGCTTAGTACATGGCTGAGCAAATTTCTTTCAAATCAAATTAAGGTCTTATTTCTTATACTGGAGTATAGCATGTTTTTGGTCTATGCTTGCGTAAAATGCATTATGTATGTATAAATACAATTATTTATTGTTAGGGATTTAAAAATCATTAAATATTTGAAGTATTTTTTGTTCTTTATGTTCTAACTACAGGGTCTTTGTGATTTGTAAGATGTGATGTTTGGAGTTACAATTTGCAAGGTTTGTAGATGTACAGAACGGGACTAGAAATTTTAAGTTATAGCATGGCTTTGCAGTGTGCTCCCGTTGTGTCATGGCAATTTTAAACTTAAGTAGTTTGTAAGCTAATTTTCGTGCTTTTGCCTAACACAATTTTAACCTCATGTTATTTTAAATAAATTGCTGGTAATGTAAAATACCTGATTATCACCAAGGAGTGTTTAGTTTTGTCACTCCTGATACATTACTTCAAAGCTGTTAGCAAGAATCCTGTAAGCAAAGTAAGGCCTACTTCAACCGTATTAAAATTCTATTTACATTTTAATTTGCTTTCTGCTGTGTGACTGTGTTATACCGAAGCTATTACCTGGCTCAGTGGTCCCCACAGACAATTTCCCTTTCTCTTTCTGATTTTATTGTAAATGATTGTCAGCATAGTAGAGGAACTGCAAATTCAATTTTGATCAGTCCCGTGAGGGACTTGATTCTTTATGATGTATTCTTGTTGTTTTAAAAATAAATTGAAATAGCCATCTAATTTAAGGGTTTCCTTCAGAGTAGAGGATTAAAATCTGTAATTTCTTGTATGCAAGGATTTCTCCTTTATTGTGTTATTAGGTAGAAGCTAATATTTAAGGAAATTTTGTAGTGATTACCCCCTTAGGAACGCTTTAATTCTTCATTTAATATTTCCATTTTATATCGAATGGTTCATTAAGCTGGTGGTTTTTTTTTCATTTACACCTGGTGATCATAAACCTGCTGTTTTCTTTTAAAGATAATGTTTTCTTGACTATGTATTATAATGTAAGATTTAAATATAGCCCTTCCTGCACTCACTGCTCTTAGTCCTTACTGTGAAACAGATTAGTGACTCCTTTGGTTTAAAGAACTTTAATTTTGCTTCCTCTCTCTGTGCTGTGTTACGGTGACACAAAATAGCCAAGAACGTGGAAGATGAAATAGTGTAAAGTTAGAAGGGGGGCCATGAGGAGAAGAGAAAGTAACTGCATAAGGACAAAAAAGGTTACTGATATAGTGTGGCGGGACCCTCCCAGAGGCAAAGGTGTTAGCAGTAAATCACTGGGATGAGATTCAGGGCTGAATTCAGCTGCACAACAGACGTCTATCTAGTACTGTTTTAGCTGTCATAGGGTGTCTTGTCTGTCATCCAGGCCTACCTCTGTAGAAAGGTGTTGATCCTGTTTATCCTCTGTCACATCTGCTGACCCCACGGAGGAGGTCCTGCATAAGCTTGAGAAAAGCAAATGACACTGTATTTTGGGCTAAAGATTCAAGTTCAGTCTTTCAGACTGTAGAAGTCCATGTCTAGTGCCTACATGTGAGGTAGGGTTATTTGATCCCGTGAGGATGTCTGTTTTAAACGGAGTTAAGTAACTCCAGTTACTAGACCTACATTAACAGTGCGTAATTTTTACTTACATGAACTGTATATAGTGTATATTTATGTTTCAAAACTAAGGGGCTATGTTATATTAAAATCTTAGACAATGCCACCATTACAGAACAGCCACTGGAGCCTGAGGGGAAAAAGGGAAAAAAAAATGCTGCTCTTCAGCAGCATTTTTTGAATTAGATGCAGAACAGATAAGGTAGTAAGGGGAAAAAGAATCATGGTCATAGGTTTGTTCTTGCTTCTAACTACAGATTTGCTTCCCTGGCTGAAATAGTTCTTTGATACTCAGCTTCCCTCCCTGCAGTTGCTATGGTACCTAATGCAACTGGAACAGGAGCATACTGTCAAGCAGATTTGGGAAGATACACCCAGGCTCAAGTTTTTTGCATATCTTCTTAAAGAAGCTCCTCTTATGAAACCAATCAAGAGCACTTATACTAGTGACATAAATAATTAAAAATATCCATGCCAATTAAAGATTTAAAAAAAATATCCAAGCATTAGCTTTTATCCATGTACTGATCAAGGCAGTCAACTGGGGAATGGATTGAAAAAACAAATAAATGTACCAGAAGTGAATAAATTCTAAAAAGCCAAACCTTAGAGAAGTAATGAGAGAAATATGGTAGTTAGGAAGAGACAAGGAGAAGAGAGAAAGGGGCAAATAGGTGTGGCCTTCTGAATTTCTGTTTTTCTATAGAATTTTACACCTTCAGTTCCGCCGCTGGCGCAGTGTAGAACTATAACCAACAGTCCTTCCTTGAGGAGATTACAACCTAAAATGTCTCAAGTATCAGAAGGGAAGAAGGAAGACAAAGACAGTGTTAAGAATTCATTGTATCCAATTTATCAGCGGGTTGTTGTAGCAAATCTGGAAAGTTTCTTTTCTGCTCTTCAAATGAGGACACTATTACTTATGTAACCTGAAGAAAAGAAAATCTGATTGTGTTTTAGTGACTATGATTCCTCTCCTCTGTGCATCATCTAGCTTTAGATTTCAGTGAAACACATTATGGGTAGAAGCTGTAAGGAGTAGTTCCCTAACTTGGTCCATTTACATGCAGGTATCTTCTGTAACACTGAAAGAGGGCCAACCATGGCATCTTCTTACTGTGTATGTTGAGAGTGCAGAACAAGCGATAGTTTTTTGAATTGTCATTTGAAAAGGTAAAATCTCATACAGCATGAGAACAGCATTGCAGCATTTTCCTGAGAAGTTAAAATGAAAATTCTGAAGACCAAGAAATCTATTTGATGTTCTAGCAAAACGAAGAAAGAAAAAGTTTCTAAATAGAGCATGACAAGTTTAATTCAAAGTATAAGTAGTTTCTCAAAAAAAGCTGCTAACCTGCTTCTGTAATATGATAATTTTCCTATATTCTGCCTATAATAATACAGGAAAAAGTAAAAGTGGTTACTCTGACTCAAAACTTTAGAGCGTTCACAAAATCTGAGGAAAAACCTGTGCTCTTTTGCTCTACAGTGCTACATCTAGATTTTCCATTACCTTAAATTTCAGAAGTCGTCACTATCTATTTAATATGGAGGTGCAGTGTTAGTGGGATTATTATGCTGTCATATAGTATCCGCTTTCACAGAGTAAATACTCAGTTACCTGAAGGACTCAGCATATGAGTCCAGTCAGTGTGAGCTATTAAGTAAATTTACACTGGTAAATGTGTCTTCTAAACAGGGTGGTCTCTGGCCATGAGGAGGTACCCGTCTTGGTGGAGGTGGCTTGCATATGCAATATCCAGGTGTAACTAGAATCTAGGCCAGTGCTTCCACAGTAGACTAACCACGTACGTGTAAGTAACATTGAGCTGTACCATTTACTGCGCTTATGCTCTGTAACACATGATTATTTTCACAGGTTTCCTATTTCACTTGAGGATGTCTGAAATAATGATGGTAACCCATCAGAGTAGTGTTTTTAGAGCATGGCATCAAATTTACGTGTTGTGTGCCCTTGGGTGTGGAGTTGGGGTAAATGGAGGTGCCAGAGTGGCTGAAACAGTGATGGTGAACTGTATAGGCTGGAGGGAGCGAAACTCACCTATAGTGCTTTTTAGTGCCAGGTCGCTGGAGTGAAGTGGGGTTTTGTTTCAGTGGTCACGAGTTGGCTCACATCAAAAGCAATCGTAGGAGCAAAGTGGCATTTGGACAATACAGATGATCAGGGTAGATGGGAATGAACTGGGGAGCTAACTTACTTGGCCGTATAGATGTAGCTGTACACTGATTAGCCTTCCAGGAAACTTATGACAGAAGTCCTTCTACTAAGGTGCTTAGTAGACAAGATAAACAACATAAAAGATAAAAGATAAAATCCTTTTGTGATTGAATAATGGGGGGGGGGGGGG
>Ga0065711_1041954_pt1 | contig 15762 bp, 10 predicted proteins | sample Hoacrofraction12_FD_59098 | JGI IMG/M metagenome (GOLD analysis project Ga0065711, IMG submission 59098) | Hoatzin crop microbial communities from Cojedes, Venezuela - Epithelial fraction 12 v2 (version 2) | ecosystem: Host-associated > Birds > Digestive system > Esophagus > Crop | place...
CTTGAATATCTCCAGAGAAGGAGACTCCACAGCCTCCCTGGGCAGCCTGTTCCAGTGCTCCGTCACCCTCAGAGGGAAGAAGTTCTTCCTCATGTTCAGATGGAACTTCCTCTGCTTCAGTTTGTGCCTGCTGCCCCTTGTCCTGTCGCTGGGCACCACTACAAAGAGTATGGCCCCATCCTCCTGACACCCACCCTTCAGATGTTTGTGAGCATAAATTAGGTCCCCTTTTTTGGAGAAGAGATGTAACCATAATTTTCATAATCTGATTTGCAGAGATTTTATGTGGCCACTTCTCGCCAGCTCAAGCGCCTTGAGTCTGTCAGTCGTTCTCCTGTATATTCTCACTTCAATGAGACTCTTCTGGGAGTCAGTGTTATTCGAGCATTTGAGGAGCAGAAACGTTTCATAAAGCAGAATGATATAAAAGTGGATGAAAATCAGAAAGCTTATTATCCAAGCATTGTTGCAAACAGGTAACACTGGGGCTGAAATACTGAAAGGCAGTTATATAGGGAGGGCGTGGTTCTGCTGCCTGTACTCCTTACCAATCACATCTCTCAGCCTGTGTGGATATATCTGTTTCACAGATACTTCGCTAAACTAAGGCAGGAATTTATGCACCTGAAAGGTTTATTGATTTTGGATGTCCCTAGGTTTGCATGCTGCTGGAGCAGAATCACAAATATCTTGTGGTTCTTGTGTCACTGGAAGCACACAGATGCCGTATTACTAGTCTTTTCAAAAACAAGATTTGTGACAGGACGTTGGTTGGCCACATGCCTATTCTCTGTTGGTGAGTTACCAGAAAGATGCATTACGTTTTTCGGTCTTGCAGGTGGCTGGCTGTCCGTCTGGAGTATGTGGGGAACTGTATTGTCCTCTTTGCAGCATTGTTTGCAGTGATTTCACGCAACAAACTCAGTGCAGGACTGGTTGGCCTCTCAGTGTCCTACTCACTGCAGGTAATTTCACCTTTGTGTGGTGTTTTTTGTTGTTGTTGTTTTTTTTTTTTTTTTTTTAAAATAAAAGCTGTGAATTGTAAGACTGCATCAGAAAGGAGGAATCTTGCTCCGGCTTTCGAGGGAAAACTAATGTAGGGAACAAGGAAGAGAACCAGTTTATAACTGCAAATAGCATCTGGAAAGATGCTGGGAAGTTGCTTCTGTGCCTTGCCTGTGTGAGGGGCAGGTGGCTCAGATGACTCATCCCCTGCATATTAAAGGCATCTGGACTTTTCTCCTGAGCAGCACTGGTTAGCCAAGATCTTGTTGGTGTTTGTACATTCCATGAATTTGCAGTGCTTTGGTTATTTCCTGTTTTTTGTTTATTGTAGGTAACATATTTAGTGTAAACTGCTTCTAGACTTCTTTTCTTCTTGCAGATTACAGCATACTTGAACTGGCTAGTTCGCATGTCATCTGAGCTGGAAACCAACATTGTTGCTGTTGAAAGAGTCAAAGAATATGCTGAGATGCAGAAGGAGGTATGCCCAGTTCTCCAGCCCACCTGTGGAAGTCAGTACCCTGTTCTGAGGTCTGGCCCGCAGCCTGGCTGAGCGTGTTGGAGAGTGCAGTTGGGCATGCCCTCTGCGCCGAGGGATGGGATAGGGCTCACTGCTGTCAGTGCCCTCCTTCTAGGGGCGGGCTGTGTCTTAGGCGGCAGTTTGTGCGGGTGCTTGTGAGGTGGGTGCACTGATATTTACGCAGTGTTATTTAGGAAATGTGCTGTTCTGCCCTGGGCTAAGCAGTGGAGCTGTACAAATGTTTTGGTTTCCTAAGTACTTAAACTTTTTTTTTTAATTTGTGTTTCTCTTTTTGCTCTCGGTGTAGGAAGTAAAGAGGTTTTACTTTTTGTTTTGATTCCGATTGCCTGTCAACTCATTTCATCTGCAGTTGTGCCGCTTTTGGCTAAAGAACAGAGCTCTCCATGGCTTGTCTTTGCCATGCCTGTCACTTGAACCTGACTTGAGTCACTATTTTTGCAGCCAAACCTTATGAGGACCCCTCCCAGAATTTTTTCTCAGGTTCTGGTAGCAGACCAGTGTTTATACAGTTAAAAGCCTTTTTGTTTGGTGCTGGCAGTGAATGCAGTGGGGTGTGTTCTCTCCCATTTCTGTGGGAGGCTGAGGCAGCTGCTATTTACCATCTTGTTAATCTTTTAGTGCTTATCTCTTGGTTAAACTGCTTCTAGCTGTGCGTCTGGCTTCCACAATGGTTTCCTTACTGTGGTGGGCGTTTACAACCAGATTATCTGAATACGTGCTGTGCTGCCTGTATGATTCTGCCATTTGTAAGAGGAAGGTTTATCCGGCAAGTCGGACTTGTGATAGCAAAGCCCTTGGCTGCATATACCATTTCATCTGCTGTGGGGCAGCCCTCTCCCTCTCTTCCCATCATCATCATGGTGCCTTTTGCAAATTAGACACTAACGAGGATTTTTCTTAGTTGCTTTCCTTGAGTCCTCTTAGCCCATGCCTGACAGGAGGAGGAACTGGTCAGATATGTTTATGTGATTCTTTCAGGCGGACTGGAGTATTGAACAAACTGCCCCAGCGAGTACCTGGCCTGAGGAAGGGAAGATTGAGTTTCGAGGCTATAGCTTACGTTATCGGGAAGACTTGGATTTGGTTCTGAAAAACATAAGTGTTACCATAAATGGGGGTGAGAAGGTAATGAATCTGAATTTATAGTAGAGTGTTACTGTTTATAAGTCTGCATGCATAAGCCAAAGAGAGGTCTAACCCTGTTCTGCAGTGCGTCTTAGGTCCTTAAGAACTAGAATAGCTTCTGTAGGATCGGTCTGATTGTGGCTGGCAGGTGTAGTGGGCTCTTACCCTTTTCAAGGTGTGTACTGCATCAGTGAATAAAGATACACTATTATGCGGGCTTGTGAAGTATCTTTTGATCTGTTTTCATAAGGAAGTGAGGTTTATGCTGTCTTCTCTCCCCTTCCCAGGAAATTTGCAAAGAGGAAAACAGGTTTCAGAGAGATTAAGTTAATTACAGTCTTAAGAAAATGAGCTACTAATTAGAGGGGGGAACCCCTGATCTAGTGAGGAGGTGAGACTCTGCAGGAAAAAATGGGATTTCAGAGTACATTCTCTGGATGTGGCCAAACTGATGGTGATAAGTGTGTGTCTCCCCTACTGCTTCCTTGCACATGCGCTCACACGCATCCCACCCTAGTGCTGTGTGGATCCTCTGATGTCTAATAATAACATGATCTTGCACTGTATCATAAGAGGTATCTGCAAGACAGATACGCTGTCTGGCTTCCTTATATGTGGTATCGAACTAGGCGTTTGTTTTTTTCCTGCGTGCATGCTTTCTGCCAACAAATATGGGCAGAATACTACCTCAAGAGTAGTTAAAAAGGGCAGATGGCAAGAGATACATCAAGCAACCAAAGTGGCAATCTTTTATATTTATTTAAAAAAAAGAAAAGAATTGGTGAAGATGTGAGTCTGTCTGGGGAGCAAAACATATGGTATGAAACTGAGTGCTTTTGGTATATTTTTTGCTATGAATTCAAACAAGTTAAGTATCAAGTCAACAATTCTAACTGTGAAGCATGAACCAAACAAAGGATTAGGGAATCCTTGCCCTGCTCTACATAATTTTATCTCCTTTTCTAGAAAAATTGAAGACCTCTGTATTGGGTTGCAAATTTTGAGATTCCTTTTGTTCTTGTTTTCATATCCTGTGATTTTTCTTCTGCTTTGATCAGCCTGAATTTGTTACGCTGTTTTAGGGTGTTGATATCCCAGCAAATATGACAACCTTCTGAACTTATGTCCATTTCACATAGATGCTTGGAAATGCTTTGATTCTTCCCCAGAGTGAGTTATTCCTGTATTTTTTTCCCAACAGATAGGAATAGTTGGAAGAACAGGAGCTGGAAAATCCTCGCTTACTTTAGGTTTGTTTCGGATTAATGAAGCAGCTGAAGGAGAAATCATTATTGATGGAATTAATATTGCAAAGATAGGGCTCCATGACTTACGGTTCAAGATCACCATCATCCCTCAGGTAGGTGTGAAATCCTGCTGTTACCAGAGCTCATTTGGTAACAGTGCAGTTTCCATAATGTACTGGGGAGAATATATTTATTCCCTTTCTGATCTGCAGCTATGAAATTGAGTCATTTCAGCATGCTCTTTCATGGGCTTGAAACCAAGGTTTTTTTCTTAGACTGGCTGTATTTCCTTGTGCTGGATAACAAGTAGGAGCTTGGCTATGGCCGAGTTGTCATGTGGAAGCAAAATCTTGGCCTTTGGACTCATGGGCTCTGTCAGCACCCCATGCTGATTGCTTCCCCCAGGCTGATCACTTGAACGCTATAGACAGCTTAGCCTGAGTGGGGAAGTCTGATCCCAGCTGAACACCTGAGCGGGGTACCTTAGTTGACTGGGACCATTGCTCTTTTGGCCGGTAGAAGCAAAGTCAAGTCTGAGTATTTCCACTTGTGGAGAGCCCTTGGGGGACTTTTTCTAGAGATCAGTTTACACTTTCGTTTTAGGTAGTTTCATTCTTTTTAGAAACAATGAATTTACTGCATAGTCTAGTTGTGAGGGCTTGGGATTTTGCGTTGCTGTTTCAGGCACTCTTTGGGCCTTTGTACAAAGCATATTGACTTTGGCAGGATCTCGTGAGTGAGATATGCAGTACTGTTCACTCACAGAAACCTGTACATAACAATCCCAGTCTAGCCCAGCGACTGTGGGTTTTGTAGTCCAAAATGTTTGGAAATACAGCTTTACAAGTGCTGGACTTACAGTCTCGAGTCTTCTTGTTCTTACTGTGTAGCCTTTATTGCCTGCCTGTTCCGACTCAAAGTAAGACTGTAAAATGTGGTTATATAAATCAATGTTGCAGCACTCTGGCAAAAACAAGTGAGCACACTGTAGAAGGTTTTCTGCACCGCTTCTTGTGGAAATGTGGGGGGGGACTTTGCTTTCTCACTTTGATCACTTTGCATCAGTTTGACGCTGCTAGGTCAAAAGTATTTCCAAAGTAGTATTTCTCCATGTCCAAGAAAAAAAATGCATTAATTTCGTGAATACTGCAGCTGAAGACTCTTGCAATATTTCCAGATGGTGTAATTCCCTAAGAGATGGAAAGTTAACCTCGTAGTCCCTGCTGATGGAAGGTTGGGCAGGAAGTGCCTGTTCTTCAACTTAGTTTCCCCCCCTGCCCCAAATTCATAAGATACTGGCTCATGGAAAGGTCTAGAGTGCCGCAGAAGTCAGGCCCTCAGGAGGCATAAGGAGGTGGGTGAGGGAGAATAGCTTGCTGTTACAGAGAAAGTGAGGTCTCGCTCATAAATTCAGTAGATTTACTTGCTTGCAACTGCCTCTGGACATGTTGTTTTCCTTTCACTATCTAAGGAATATTTTTGGAGCACTTGCCATGTTCTGTGTACGTTGTCAATTACCTCTTTCTGTGACTAGGATCCAGTATTGTTTTCTGGCTCTCTGCGTATGAATCTTGATCCTTTTGACCAACACTCTGATGAAGACATTTGGAGGTCTTTGGAATTGGCTCACCTGAAAAACTTTGTATCGTCCCTTCCTGATAAACTTAATCATGAGTGTGCTGAAGGTGGAGAGAACCTCAGGTACATTAAAGAACCGTGCTTGTGAGAATTGCCCTAGGAACTAAATGAGAAATTTAAGTAATTTGAGAAATACTCAGAATGCTGTGAGGTTTGACAGCTTGGGCAGTCTCACAAAGGATTTTAGTAGCAGCAGCCTGCTATTTATAGTGGATGCTCTGAACTTACCATGTGTCTTGCCGAACAGATGCGATTTTTCTAAGGGAGCTGTTAGCTTGCTTTTTGCACCATAACAGGGATGTGTCTTCAGTCTGTGGAAACCGTTTAAAGTCCAGTCCTCAACACTGCATTGATTCAGTGAATCAGCATGATGCAGTTGTGCTGAAACCGTTTGGGATGTATTCTCTTACTGCCTTGCCAAGACTTCACTGTGAGGAGGATGTAGCTAGATACTATGCAGTGAAGTAGCAAGACCGACCTTATCTGTTTTGCTGGATTCTTGGCACCTATACTTCAGAGGAGTTCTTGCAAGGAATTGCTGGGCTGAAAATGAATATTGCAAACTTGTTCTAACTTTTTTCCCCACCCTCTCATCCCATCTGCGTAGTGTGGGACAGCGCCAGCTGGTGTGCCTGGCACGAGCTCTGCTCAGGAAGTCCAAAATCCTGGTTCTAGATGAAGCCACAGCTGCTGTTGATCTTGAAACAGATAAGCTTATACAGTCAACAATAAAGTCTCAATTTGAAGAATGTACTGTATTAACTATAGCACATCGTCTGAACACAATCATGGACTACACGAGGTGAATACCACATTTATCTTGAAGAATGGCATGTGTGACCTGCGTTGTGCTCCATGTAAATGAGCATCTTTGTGTTAGCTAAATGTTTACCAGTGCATTTTTAGCCACCTCTCAGCAGAGCTGCTGAAATCCCTGTTTTGATGGGGGTGTGTGTGTGGGGGGATGTTCTGGCTTGCGGTGTATGTGCTTGGCCTGGGGAGCTCCTCTGATCCTTCTGTTGCACTGCTGCTCTGCCATTCCTGCCCAGGAAAACCAGGAAGGGGAGGGAGGCACGGATAAGAGTCTATTCCTGGGTCTTGCCCTAGTTTAGGCACAGCTGGAAGAGGCATCAGAGCTTTAGGGAGCTCATACCCTAAACTAGGCACAGAGAGCATAAAGAATCAAAGCAGTGCTTGTCATAAGCTTATTCAGTGTTTCTCTTTCCATCACTTTTGGTTACAGTTCACGCAGCCTCAGCTGTCTTGCTAAGGTGTGGTTCAGGGCGGGGTATTTGTTTCATAATTTCAGTTTTAAGCTCTCTTGTCCTTTTTGTCACAGAATGGCAGAGAGCAAAGTGACCAATGATAAGATTTTTGTGTACTTCTGTAGGCCTCTCTTTGTGCTGTCAGTAGTGAAAGGTAAGAGACAAGAGCATCGCCTGTGCCAGGCCCAGCACCAGCAGTACTGTCACCAGATGAACACACAGTTCAGTCACGGCAGTGGGTAATGCTGTGCAGCAGCACCTGCTGAGGGCTTGGCGAGAAGCTCTGCAGTGCCTGGCCAATTAGTGGAGGTAGCTGACGGCAGTGTTTTAATTGTGAACTGACTTTACTGACTGTGGTAACTTCCTTTGTAAACTTCCCAATTCCAGTTGCCCATTTGTTTTGTGTGAGCTATGTCTGGGTTCGTATTTTGTCAGCAGAAGCTGTGTAACAGCAGCTGATGTGGTGCAGTATTATGGGAAGGTTAGCCCAGACCTTGAAAGGTCTTAGGGGCCCTCACTCACCTTGCCAAGTAGTGCTGCCATGTAGTCTCTGGCTGGCCACAATCAAAAGTCTCATGGCCACCTGCAAATGACTAGGTAAACATATGCTAGGCAAAAAATAGAGCAGACAGACCATCTGCCATGAGATTAGGAAGGACAGAGTTGAGAACCTCTGTGTTCATACAGCCTGGACTGTGTTCACTTGCATATAGTGGCTACGCTACAGTCAGCTTCTGTCTGTACATATACAGCTGTGTTCATTGGCTTTTTGGATCTTCTTGTGACCATTTTTTTTTCCCCTTGTTTTACAGAGTTTTAGTCCTGGACAGAGGAGAAGTGGTGGAGTGTGGTAGCCCAGATGACCTACTTCAGGAAAAAGGCATTTTCTATAGCATGGCCAAAGATTCAGGCTTGGTGTAGCATTTGAACTTGGTTAGATCATGAAGGGTAAGAGGGAGGTGATGCATTCAGAGAACTGTAAATTCCCCTGAGCTGGTGTGAACCGTACAGTTCAGTTTCAGACCTAGTGAAGTTAGCCAGAGCAGGGTGATGGAAGAAACATAAAAATGCAATTTTTTTCTTTAATTCTCCTTAGTACTGATTTTATCCAGCTTTAGGAGAGAAGCACATGCACTGTGCAAAACACTTCAGAGACTTTTAATTTTTGCCTGAAATCTGTCGTTATATGCTCGAATGTAAGGCAGAATGATTCATCAGAGAGGTTCAGAAAAACTTTTTCTTCTCATCTGCTCTTATGTTCTGAAGCACCCCTCCTCCCTTTTTTTTTTTGTTTAAAAGTTTTTTGCAGATGCTAGTTATTTGCTTGTTTGCCGATTCCTCATTTGATGAGCCATCTATTGTGGGATGCACTTGGAACATTTTGTGGCATATAGTACTATAGTCCAAAGATTTTTCTTCTTGTGAAATAACAGTCTGCCAGACTTTATCATTATGGCATTTACTGTATATGGTTAATGCTCCTACAGGTTTCATGTGTTTACAGTGTGTAGCAGGAAGTTCACTGTATGTCAGTAATGCTGATGTGAAAAAGCACAGTCAAATTCAAAGCAGTATTTAAGCATGCCTAGAATGACAGTCCCCTCAAAACCAAATTCATGCAGCAGTTGATGCATTGCAGTATGCCGTGCCTGCTCTTACACCCAGTTCACTCAGGAGTTCTGACATGGGTGGCGAATCCTGGGTGCACCTGTGGGGGCGAGGCTAAGAAGTGAGGATTTGCCTGAGCGGAGGTCGCAGGCTCGGCGTGACATTTGATTGTAATACCCTTTGGCTTTGGCAGTTCTGTGCTTTAATAGAAGCTCTGCCACATCAAGCACTATTAGCCTTATATCGAAGAAACATGCCCTTTATGCTGCTGCTGTTGACTCCTAAATTTTGTGGGAAATTGTTCTGTTAAAGTTGTTTAAAAAAACAGGTTTACTGTTTAAAGTTCTGTGTCAGAGGGGTCTAACAATTCCATTAGCAGTGGAGTCTGGTTTTCAAGATCTATGTTGAATGTTCAGTTTTCTGTGGGAAGAAATGAATTTACTTTTTTCATGTTCTGATTAGTCTTATTTTAAAGGAAAATGCTGGAAGAAGGCAAACTGAGTCAGATGGACCCTGTACTCAGCACTCTGAGAATGTGGACTTCTGTGAATGATATTGCTGACCTTAATACTAGAAATTTGTTTTCTTTAGAGTAAAGCTATTTATTTTTTTTTGTAAATTATGACTCTCTGAAATTGAATAGACTGAAATTTTCTTTGGTATTTTTTGTAATGACTATACAAATATTTGCAAAGAACTTGCAGTAAAAAAATTGTTTGAAAGATAATATGATGTGTCATTTCTGACTTTGTATTTGACAGAGCATTAGCTTTGGCATTTCAGGTTTTTGCCTTCAAAATAGAAATTATTGGTACTGTGTAGACTAGCCAGGCTGCGAGGCCTGATGTCTAGGGGGGTTGTTAGTGTGGGTAAGAAAACTTGAGTACAAATAACTGTGTGCTGTGGTAGGTCTGGATCACATCTCGTGGTTTCTCTTGTAATTTGAGTGCTGCAGTTTGAGCAGACCAGGTGATAACAATGGATCAGTAGAGCAGGATTCAGCAGTGCTGTGGACCTTTGTCATACCCATGGTGTCCATGGCCTACTGTCTACCATGTTTCCTGAGCAGCTTCGTTGTTGACTTCCTCTGTGGAAATGCAATAGGCAAGGGGTGATGTGAGAGTTTGGGGAGGAGCAGTAGGTTTTGTTTTTTCAAATCACCTAGCACGCAGCATTATGATGGACAGAAGGGTGAAGAGATTGGAGCAAACAGTCAGTAAGGAACAGAGTAGAGAGCAGAGAAACAAGCTTATCAGGTAAGGTGTGTGGCTGGTATTGTTCTTACTCAGCTGCAGTAAAATGGAGACAGATCTATATGCAGAGGAGACCCACAGGAGGAACTGTGAATACCACCGTGAGACCTTTCCAGCTTAGGAACACTTTGTGATCCTTCCACCGACTCCTAGGAGAGCCCTGGGAAGGAAAGAGGGGACGGACTGCTGGAATCGGACAACCAGACAGTAAAGCTCCCTGTGCTCTCTCCTTGCCTGTGCAAACTACTTATCACCAACACCTTCCTCAAGGCAGAGCTGCGGAGAATGTCCAGTGATGAAATTCTGACAGGATTTCAAATACCTTTGAAAAATCTCATGATATTAGTGTAGCTCACTGAGTTGGGGACTCTGCAAGTACTCTGCAGGTCTAGGATTGATTCAAAGGAAGTTGCACTGCTGGAGTTCTTACTTTGGTAGAAAATAATTTCAGATTTGAGGAAGTGGTGCTTTCCATTGCACACTGATTAACAGAGATTTACAAGCCTTAACATATTCATGTAAGTCCTTTGAAAACAGTGGAACTGCACTTAGGAGCGTGGTTTGTTTGAAATACAGAACTTGCAGAATTATGCTCCCACTGTGTAAAATGTTTGCAGTGTAGTTGTCTGTGTTAGAAATGACCAAACAAGGATAACTGCATTGGCAGTCTCAAACTGGGTGTCACTGGATCTTCTCTGACCTATTCATGGGCCATTTGTGATCATTTGGGGAACTCTGTGTGTCCAAAATGCTGTATTTTGTAGGATAACCTTCTAAATAGTGCAGCAAGGAGTCGGAAGACTGCTCTTTGTGTGTGCTTCAGTCTTGTTCTTTTTCAATGATGTGGTTGTTAATACACATCGCTGTGTTCTCCCAGTTTTATACGCTATTGGACTTTGGTATCTTAAGCGCTTGTCCAGCAGAAACTGTTAACTGCTTGCTCTTAATGTGGGTGAAGAAGCTACTGAACATCTGTCGGAGAAGAAACTACTGGGTTTTCCTGGTCTGGGTTGACTCTTGCTGGTTTGAACTCTCCCATCCCTCCCCCATTACTCCTTTCGATACTGTATTTACTTCAGCTTACTGAAGAGACCCATTTCAATACTTGATTGTATTTTTATTACGGCTTTCTAGAAAATGAACAAAATTAACAAAAGTCACAGTAAACAGCAGTATCTCACAGTGTGATTTGTTTGTCACATTTTCTTGTTGCGATTCCTGAGAGACTTGGGGGCAGCTCTGGCTGCTGCTCCTTGGCATTGCAGGAAGCCCAGGAAGGCTTTGCTTTGAGCTGGCAGTTTAGTTTGTTAAAGTAACATCTGAAAGATGACCATGCCAGAGGCTCTGCAATGCCAGGGTGGCACATGCAGGAGGTGAACTTCCACTCGAGAAGAAAACTAGGAATGAACCACCAGCTCAACAGGTGAGCCCCTGCTACTTTCCCCATCTGCCAGACTGCCACAGTGCAGGGATCAGAGGACACTTTCCACCACGCAAATTCCTTGTAGCCAAATTCAATTTGTAAATGTTGGCATCAGAATTTGGACATGCTCCACTGTGACCAGCTGGCATTTGGCAGCAGGGCCACTCCAAGCCTTCAAGCAGAAGGCACAATGCTCTGCTGCCCACTCACAGCCAAGTTACTCTCTCCTGCGGCAGCGAGCCGGTGCCCCAGCTGGCTGTCTTCCTCCAGGCCATCTGTCAGCCCTCTGCACAGCACGGTTCACTCGAGGCCCCTCCCAAAGCTGACACAGAAGGAGATGGACTGGATCTGAGCCCCAGCTGCAATGACAGGCAGCCGTATGCTCTCACGCTTAGTGACATCCCACTTCCTTTTCCCTACTCCTACTGCTAGCGACATCCCCCTTCCCTGCTATGATACACCCCACCTTGTTGGTGCACTTAGGGTGACTAGATCCAGCTGCTGCCTTGGAGTCCACCATGTCTGAGTAAGAGCGGTGCTCCGGTGAGCAGTCCTTAAGACACTGGCAAAAGACTAAATTTGTTCTGCCTGGAACTTAGGACAAGCTGTAAACATTTAAGTTGGCTTGCTACCAGTTAAATTGTTCCTTGCTGTCCATAAAATCTTGTTGGCTGTTAAAAATAATCTCTGTAATCTTTAACCATGGCAGTATATTTGGGCTCCATTTATAGTACAAATTGGAAATGCAGTGGTCTTTTTCTTTTGGCTTGTTTGCTTTTATACCATAAAAGCAACAAGGTTTTTTAAGTTCTGACTGGCTCACTTTCAACGGAAGACTTGAGGTTTTGGTATGTGGAAACATAATGAAAATGGAATTACTAAGTTTCCGATGGAAATAACGTGTATCCCGAGTAATTCCTTTTAATCTACTCGCTGTGGTTATAGCTCAGACAACATTTGATTAAGCGTCAGGCATTTTAGAGTGAAACCAAGATAACTCAATTAAGAGATCAATTACTCCTGATAGTAGTGGCATTATGGTATACTCTGAGTCATGCAAGGCCTGATTCTTCCATCAGTCTGTAAAACAGTCCCTTCTGAGCTATTAAGTGTTCCAGAGTGTCAAATTCAGCTATCCGACCGTTTTCCAAGACTAAAATCCTGTGAATGTTAAAACAGACGTGTAAGCTTGGGGATGCACCAGCAGCTGTAATAAACTTAGCTCTACGTATTTCTAAAAATCAATTTCAGTACTTGTTATTCAGCCAAGCTTTCCAGCAGCTTTTCAGCTGGGAAACAGCTGTGGGATTAGAAATAGGTCTCTGATGAGTGACGTTAGGTACTGAGTTTGTAGGAGGTGAATTCTTTGGCAACTGGGACTGGAGTAAGATTTGTGAATACGTATTTTAGCTTCACAATGTTAAGATGAAGCAAATCGCTGTAGCCATGGTTTTGCTAGGGGGGAGCTATGACAGCATGAAATACATCCCATGGGAATAAATGATCTTTGATAAACCTACTGGTGCCTAGCTGATACGAGATAGCTCCTACAGTCCGTAAAGCAAAGCTTTGAGGGTTAAACAAGAAAAGGACAGAAATGAAATTACTGTTCACTAACACTGTGTGGCTTGTCTAGTTCACACAGGTTGCCTGTGTCTTCCTTCCCTCTTAGGAAAGTGGATGAAGATATTACCTGTCACAGTCCATGATGGTGTTTATCCGGTGAGCTATTGTTAACACTGTGCTGTCTTTGAACTGAGTCCTCAGGGTGGACTGAATCTGAAGATCAGTTTCTGAATCTACTGCTGCTGTGGCCTCATCCAGAATGAGGATTTTGGCTTTCCGAAGAAGTGCTCTAGCCAGACAAACCAGTTGTTTCTGACCAGTGCTGCAAGTAAGAGGAAAGATGGTAAACTGAGAGCAGTAGTCACTTTTCGCTGGGGTCAGAATACGTGACTAATTTGAAAATAGTAATGAAAAGGTGATTGTTCCTGTTTCTTGAAAGGGTGATTGAGGCTGGTGGCACTGCAGGTGACAATTTGAAACAACCTAAGGAAATGAAGAGAGTGTATTACTATATAGTGCCCAGATCTGCAGTTGGAACAGGATTCTAGTGTTTTAAGTACTGCACAAACAGAAGCCACCACAATGATTAAGTCTTGAAGGTCTTCCACTTGGTGTCTTATGATCTGATTTCATGCTGCTAAGCAGGACAATACATCAGCAATTTGCTGTTAGGGCATCATTTTTTTTTTTTAATGAATTGGCTCCTTTTCCCACTAGCTGTATGTTCTCCTATCCCACAGGCCCACTGTTTTTTTCAGATAAGGTACCTTAGGTTTTCCCCTTGGTCAGTGCACTCATATTCCAACTGATCTGGCAATTCTGCAACAAAGTCCTTGAGCTGAGTCAGTTCCAAGGCTGTCCAGATGTCTGCATCAGTGTATCGGTTTAATGGGTCGAGATTCATTCTTAGAGAGCCAGAAAACAAAACTGGATCCTGAGCACAGAGACAGTACAAACAATTCCTGAAAAGAATTATAAAAACAAGCTCTCTGGTCTTCCCTGCTGGTTGCAAATCTGTGGCTAATGTTTATGTTGAATGGGAGACTAGCATGACATAGCGGTTATTTCCACCGCCGAAATTTCTGAATGTCACTTCTCTCACACAATCTTTATAAACCCTTTCTAGGTGTTAAGACTTACAACACTGCTGAAGCATTTTGGAAATTAATTTCATACCTGGGGAATGACAGTTATCTTGCTTCTAAGGTCATGGAGACCTAGTTGAGCAATATCGTGTCCATCAATTAGGATTGCTCCTTCAGCAGCTTCCACGAGTCGCAGCAATCCCACAGCAAATGTAGATTTCCCAGCGCCTGTTCTTCCAGTTATGCCGATCTGTGAAGTGCAATGGAAAGCTTTTGGTTTTGATGGTCATCATATTCCACACTTGGACAGATCCGTCACGTAGTTTCTCTTGGCCTTCTGAAGAGACACAGCTTTGCATGGATCAAATCTTCAGGGCTGCTCAAGATTCACGTGGTCTAACAATACATTCTTAAAGGGAATAATTTGTAATTGTTTTGTATGAAAAGGAATATTGAAAGCCTTTGATGGGAAGAACAACTACATGACTTAGCAGCTAGAACAGGGCCTTGATGTGGCACTAGATTTAAAAGTGAAATTCCTTTGTTGTAACTCTGCTAACCTCCTGTGAAATGAAGTTTTACTCAGAAGAATATCTACTGTATTCAGCAATCCCAGGAACACTACTTTTTACTAGAAGAGGTGTGCAGTGTGATAGATGGGCTCATACCTCACTGCAGCTTTCACGCTTACAAGTTACTATGCCCTGGGGTAGGGCAGGGACTGTATCTGCCCAGATGTGATCACTGCAAAGCACTGCTCACACGTTGTGGCTCTTCCGAACCAAGTGGCTTTCTTACCTTCTCTTGACCATTGATGGTTAGATTGACATGCTTCAGTGCTAACGCCACATTTGGCCTATATCGCAAACTATAGTTTCTAAATTCAATTCTTCCTTCAGTGAGCCAAACTTGACCTTGAAGTTTTGCATTCATAGTCCAGGGTGCCTAAACAGATGAAAACAAACAGCAATGTATAAAGCTAATTTGAATTATGAAGTCAAGTGGCCATACTGAAATGGGAAGCTTATGAAGACATCTGTACCAGATTCCCTGGATCTGTTCACTGTTTCCAAAAGAGAAAAAGGCTTCTAACCTTTATATTGCAAATGTCGACGACTTCTTCCTTTATGTAAAGATACCATTCGTGTTAATTGAAAATGGGGATAAACATTTGTTTGCATGTCAGAGTTCTGACATTATGACTGGTTCAATAAAAAAAGATTTATATGCCCCTGTAAACAGGACTGTGAAAGTCTCTTTTAGTAGGATTTCAGGGCAGCATATGGAGAAATCATTTTAATGATTATGCAACCAAAAATGGCTGCACTGGAGAATTTTAGTGGCTAAAAGGCTATCTAGCAGCCATCAGTTGTCAGAGTTGCATCTGAACTCACACAATAAATACATACTCCAAACATGGGCAGAAAATAAGGCTCATTCCATTAGTGTTATCAAGTGAAGCTATTTTAATAGCTTAACTGTCTAATCAAATAGTGGTGATCAGAGGTTATAAAACAAGTCTAGTCAAGCTGCATAAAAAACAAATGCTGCAGTTCTTCAAAGGAAACAACTGGTCTTTTAGAAGGGGAAAAGTAGGGGGTTTGTCCAGGTGAAACAGAAAAGTTAGTCATTTAGTGTGCAGACATGTTCACCTCTGCTGGTAAGGTCAATAATTGGTTAGCTACCTCCTTAGGAGTCCTCAGGTATTCTCTCACTCTCTCCACAGAAACAATGTTGTTCTCTATTTCTGTCCAGGAGCGCACCATCCAGTTCAGCACACCAGTTATCTAGCAGAAAGAAACAGAAGCATTAGGGCAAAGTAAACGCTGACCTGTGCTTCCAAGGCACCTGGTACTTTGTCTTAGTGTTTATTTATAAAGACCACCTCATCAGGTAATTACTTCAGCAATCATCCCTTAAAAGGCTAAAAAATAACCATGGATCCTTGTGAAATTTTTGTGAAGCTGTGTTTAAAGAGCCTAGCCATCTTCCCCCCCCCCCCCCCC
>Ga0065711_1041955_pt1 | contig 15761 bp, 15 predicted proteins | sample Hoacrofraction12_FD_59098 | JGI IMG/M metagenome (GOLD analysis project Ga0065711, IMG submission 59098) | Hoatzin crop microbial communities from Cojedes, Venezuela - Epithelial fraction 12 v2 (version 2) | ecosystem: Host-associated > Birds > Digestive system > Esophagus > Crop | place...
CCCCCTTCGAACTGGTTAGTTGTTTTTCCAGCAGTGCAAGGCAATTGCATCTTCAGTTACCAGCGTCATGCTCTGTCTCCATAGAGAGACATTAAACATAATTTGGGGTGGGCAAAACGAATGGTAGGATTTCAGGTAGCTGTAATATTTGGAAGAAAATGGAAATCCATTCAGAGGATTTGTCTTCACCACCCCAGCAAGACAGCAACCCCAGGAGCCAGCACAGCCTGCAAGCATGCCCACTACCAAACAGTACTCCTCAGGACAAGTTCCTGGCAGCTGGCTTAACAGGGCATGCAGATTCATTGCTTTTGCCTGTGCTGCCTGAATGCAGATGTTTCTGCCACTCAGCAGTTGTCTGTCTTGCTGTAGGTACACCAGCAGCCCAAGCTGAACCAGCTGCTGCGGTGGTTCCCGTAACACCCTGGCAGAGGGGTCTCTTGTCCTGCCGGTGCTCAGCCCTGTCTCAGCTGGGGTTGCCACAACCATCAGACTCAGTACAAGGCAGCTCCCAGTGACAGTGTAATTGTTTTGGCTAAAAATATGTATGTATTTGTGAAGGTATGGGAGTTCCAAGTAGGTCTTCTATTTGTTCTCAGTCAGGCCTATGGCATGGGCCTGCAGCTCCAGCTGTGGACAGCACATCTATTTTCTTTAGTTAATCATGCTCAATCAGCCCTCTAATCAGACCTGCAAGATTTACTCCTGGTTCAAGTACATAGCGCAATTAATGGGCTACCAAGGTGCTTTTCTGGGATAGGGATTTTGAGACCAGCTTCCTACTCAGTTTTGCTATTTCCTACTTGAATCCAATTTTCAGTGCCAGCATTGGCATCAGTAGGAAATCTGCCTTGGTGTCAGTGTTAGAGCAAAGCCTGCAGCTCTCAAAACAGCATTCATCATTTGGGGGGATGGCAAAGGGATGGTTTTGAACACATTGTATTAGCATCATCTCCAGCACGTAATAGTTTATCCTTACATTAAGTTTTTATGCTCAAAAACACATGGCTGAGGAGTATAAGTTGTTTTCCCAACAGTATTGATCCTTTAGGGTACTTGAACACGTGCACTACATGGGCACTGTTCTATAATGAATATATAATTGCAGAAGCTTTACCAGAACACAGGTACTGAAGTGATCTCCGTCTGCAAGTATCGGCTCAAGAATTGTTTCTAAGGCACGTTGTCTTCTGTGATCGCTTTGATTTGCAGACTCATCGAGCTGAGCTGTACGGTGGTTGGTGTGGAACAGTCAGAGCATGCTATCAGCCTTCAACAAAACTCATTCCCGTTCATTTTCTTTATTTCTCTGTATTTTTAGTCAATCAAAAAGTGGAGCTGGTGCAGCTGAGACAAACGTCCTCAGTGTGCAAAGATCTGTGGAGGGGGAGAAAATACTTACAGTAAATCTTCAGAGTTACTTTAAAGATTTCTTATTTCTTCCCACACGCAATTTCTACTTTCAGAAATCCTCTGTTTTCACTCATGCTTTGAATAATCCATCATGTCACCAGATTTTTGTTGAATTTTGCCTTCTCTTTTTTAATGAGAAATAGGATAAGATCAACAGGCCATGTTTTTACTCAGCAATTGTGTGTATCACTAGTTTTAAACGACTTTCCAATTATGAGTGAATCATTTCTAGTTAGGTTTTTCTTATCTTGTGTGGTCTCTGAATTAGATTTCACTCCTGTGCGGTTAAGAATGTAAAGACACTTCACTAAGGCCTAAATATGTGCTTAAAACTAAGGGTGTAAGCAAGTGTTTTTCTGAGATATAAATGAGTAAGTTCATGCTGCTATTATTTTCTGGAGGGTCACACATGAGTCACTTCATTCAAGCACCCCAGCAGGCCTGAGGTCTGTGAAATCTCTAGTGCACATAAAGTTAGCCTTGGATAAGCAGCTGTGGCATCTGGACTTTGGTTTCAAGAATATATTTTGTAAATGTAAACATTGTCTCTCATTAGTATGGTTCCAATATTTGCTTAAAACCTGTTGTTTGTGTGAAATTCCTAGCAGAGAGACTTGCTAAGAAATTATACTCACAGAGCAGCAAAACTGAAGCAAACTCATTTGCAGGGTAGAATAAATGCACACAAGGCACTACAGGCAGCAGTCATCCAGTTTTCAGGCAGCGTTTCCATTTCAACACACTTGTGATTAGGAGGAAAAAAGGCATCAAGTGCAGTAAAAGCTGGGCTAGGGCCTCTCCTTGTCTTTGGGAAGAGAGCAAGTGTGAAGACTCCCTTGCTCTCCTAATTGATTTTCTATTTAACATTCATGATACTTCAAGTAGTTGCACTGCTAGTAGGTAGAGTAACAACTGACTAAAGCTGTTTCTGAACTATTTCTCTTTAGCTGTAACTAATAGACATAAATATTTATTCTGTAGTTATCAGTAAAATATATTTTTCTGCAAGTACCAATAATAAGCAAATCTCCTAATTAGGATATAAAACAGCTGGTGGCATTCACAGAAACATTTCGCTTTTGACAGATAACTCAAAGAGCAGAGAACAGGGCCATTTTCATTTGGATGCTTTCAAAAAAACCAGGAAAATTGGAATAGTCTTAAAAATGTATTCTACGTGCACATCAACTCCCACATTGTTTTCTGCCCAAGATTATAAACAATGTGTATTTGAGAGGCTTTAAATTTGTGTTTCAAATACTGTAGGGAATAATTAAAGATATTGAACGCTAATCTCATGGTGGTCCATCAGAGCCACCTCCAAATTGTGCCCACCAAGCTAAACCCTGCTCAAACGCTTGAGGTATGTAACCTTTCTGCTGATCGCAGACCACTCGGTAAAAATTTCATCAAATACTCGGCTGTTTTTGATGTCTGCCTATGTGGTGCCTGTCAAGAGCTAGAAAGACAAATTGGTGTTGAATAACTACTGTTTGGATCCAAAAGGCTTCTAATAGCTGTGTTCTGATCTCTAGGAACTGCTCAGGGATTCTTTAACAGTAGTTAATGAATGTATCTTAGTGACAAGAACAAAATAAAGTCAGGGTAGGCTGAAGTCTTCCAAATGGTCTGTAAATCCTAAACGTGAGATCGATTCTTTTCATAACTTCATTCAGCAGTTTATAAATTGGTATGTGAATGGGGGCGATAGGAAAATATGGCTTACAGTCAGCTGTTGTCTCATGCTTTTGAGAACAAGCAGACTCAAATTCAAAGCATCTGTTGCAAAACTAAATGAATTCTGGTTGAAATTTATTTCTAGAAAAGTTGTCCATTGGGACGTTCCTGTAGTAAGTTGAATATTTATTTCTGCTGCGAGACAAAATTGCATCTGCTGTGTGTTTTTGATTTCTGAATGTCTGAGGGCCAAATCTCAGTTGCTTTAACTGGGTATAGCTGTTTTCCCTTCTTTTGTTACAGAGAACTTTACTTGAGATATTAAGCTAAGGGAAAAATTTCTTGTAAGGAGAAGACTTTGGATGGGTTCATTTTTTGTGGGCTTGGGGTTTTTTCTTCCCTTGTGGAGGCAGGGGCAAACTACAAGTAGAATACAGGCAATAATGCTCTGCTGTGGCTGATAAAAAGCCGGATTTAAATAATTTCCTTAATAAAAAACTGGGCTGTTTTAGTGAAAGTTGTTATTTTGTATTGCTGAAATTTCTATTTCCTATGAGCACAATAATATTTTGTTAACAACCTGAACATTTTCATTCAAAATGGCGCCACAGCTCCTTATTGGGAGTATGAGGGATTCATGCTCTGATCCTTCACCGTGGGCCAGGCTCCCTGGCTGAACTGACATCCAGTATGGGGAGGAACACAGCCTCTTCCTCTGCCTGTTTTTTTTTTTGTGATAGAGATCTGGCGTTTGGGAGGCTTTGGGGAGTGTTTTGGGGTTTTATGGGGGTTTTTTAGGATGAAAATATTTTATTATGAATATCTCTAGCTTTAATATACTTTCTATCAATGTCCAAGCAAGGTCTTCTATTCAGCGACGATTTTTGCCCTTGAGGGAAGGATTGGTATACGGGGCTACTTCCACAATCTCGCAAAATACCTCCACAAAGCTTCTCCAGTGTCATTTATTGCACACTGGAGAAGGTTTTCTATGGGAACAGCAGCATGCAGGCAGCATAGGTACACATCCCTTTCCATACCTCACTGCTGATGCCCTACGCTCTGTGGATCTCAGTGTGAGAGTGGTGTGACACCTTTACAATGTTATAATTTTAACAGAGACGTCATGGGGGGTTCTGGGATTTTCAGCCCGACTTTGTTTCTTAGTTCTTTGTCTACCTCCTTGGTGTATGAAATAATTAATGGGGTTTGGACATCTATTCAGGAGAAGGCTTTAAGTTCAACTTTTAAACTGTTTAATTTGTGTATAAGAAATTTTTTCCCACTAGCTTTACTTTGGGCAATTAGCCATAGCTGTATTCTGGCCAAACTTTTTCATGAAGCATCAAGAATTTACTGAGTACATATGTTCATTTTTTTCCCGTGGGACTACCTTTCTCCTGCAATCCAGCCTGGAAAAGAAGCTTACCACTAAAACAACCTTGACATTTTGCACATTTCCTATACTTATACTCCTGGGTTCTTCAGGAAACCAGCACCACTGGGGCAGTGTACAAAACTGCAAGTAAAAGGCAACTTTATAGTTGTACAACTCTTACATAAAAATCAAAATTTAAACAAATAAATGTGAGCGTTGAACATGTGCCAGGAGACAGCATTGGTTAGCAACTTAGTTGGTATGCAGAAATCTTTACTGCTTCATTAGCATTGATACCGTGTGCTGGTCTGAGCTTTAGGAACTTGGAAACATTTCTAATCACGGAGGGTCAAAAAGTGGGAAACTCAACTGAGGCACCTCCGTCGGCTGCCTGCTTATCCCAGGCCCTCAGCAGCGAGTAGCTGTGACCAGCTTGGGGAGCAGGATGCCTCACACTAGCCAGAGTGTACCTATCACCAGATTTTATTATGGATTATACTTGTTGTTTCTTCAGAATAGACGGGGGCACGCTTTAGGTTTGTATTTCCTGCTGAAAAGCTTACACCTTTCAGTACCAGGGTTTGGCAAATGTTGGAAAGGGTGGGAGAGGCTGAGATGTGGTTCAGCTCACAAGGTGGTTAGAGAGATGTGTCTGGGGGCAGATACACGTGTACTTTTCCTTGGCAAATCCACATTCAGGAGTGCTTTCAGTTTGGAGATGAGCCCTAAAGCCTGCTGTGCATTGGAGAAGCTGGTTTCTACTGGATGAGATTGTACAGCAAACATCTTGTGGAGCTGCTTACCTTGCTTCTCAGACACAACTCCTTCAAATATTTCCTTTTCAATTTTGCATGTGTACTTCGTATTGGCACAGGATGCTGGATTGATTGCTTAGCTCTAGAGACACAACAGCATTTGCTGTTGGGTCTGACAATATAGTGATTTGTCAGCAAAAGATATTTGTCCTACTTCTTGAGATTGGTGAAAATGCCAGCCGGTGAAAATACAACAAAATCTGTTACATTTTCAGAGAGGTGTTTCTTGGCCACTGATGTCCGAATGTAGGGCGCTCAAACCTTGCTCTGAGTTGTGAAGACCCACTTCATGTGGATTTTTAACCAAACTGAACATGCTTTGACTGTCAACAGAAGACAGGAAACCCAGAAAGAACACGATAATTCTCAGCCCACTGATTTTTCTGACTTAATCCTCTAAAATCCTGTCTTTTGCTATTAGAATTTCCCAGGAAACCCAGCCTTGCAACACACCAACTTCTTTCTCAGTTAGTGTCTGTGAGTTATTTGCACTATTTAAGATTGTCCAGCTTGAAGCAGGTTTTCCTGCAAGAGTAGAGGGCTCTAGCTGCTCAGGTCCTTTAAGAAGCCTTAAATTTGACAACTAAAAATCATGTAAGCAACTTATTGCACCTGAAATTCTGGGCTGTGGATTAGTCATTTACAATAGTACTAGTTTCTTGTTTCTATTCGGGCTGTGCACAGCTGCAGCAGAGGTAGTGAAACTCTGTAAGCTTGTATAGCCATCCTCAGCGTACCTCCTGGATCCACACGCTGCGGTGTGGTGTTTGCACTGCTCTCCTGCGCAGCTGGTTGTTATCTGCTTTCTCTCTTTCCCAGGAAAAAAACTGTGCAAGTTTCTCTGCCTATTTTAACAGGGTGCTATGTTAGTACCAGTAAAAAGGAGGTTGCTGAAGAATATTTGTGAATATGAAGCAAAAGTTTTCATGGGTTTGGGGTTTATCTTAGTCTGCTAGACATTTTGGACTGGAAGCTTGGTAGAAATGAACTTTATCTTTAAAATGAATAGCATGGCTTATTCCATAGCTATTGACAGTATACTCTTTGCCCCAGATGTCCAGGGGCTCTTGTGAGTGTCTTGGTTCCCAGTCACTGCGTGTGACTGGCCAAGGACTGAGATTTATGGGTCAGAGTCACTATATTAATTTTTCTTTCTCCTCCAATTTGACTGACTGCCAGGTATGGTGCAGATGTTTTCAGGTAGCTCCTTCTGTTGATATCGGGACATAATTTTGTACTCTGTTGCCTGTGGCATAATTCTTCTTGCGTGCTCCAAGTCACTGGTCTAATTTCTTTAGGAATCTCAGCGTAGTATCACTGGAGTTTGAAATCAGTAACCTTCCTTGTTTCGTCCAGGGGGAAAAAAAAAACCCTTTCTCTGTCTATTTAAAAATTCAACCTAAGAAAAAACCTCACCCAAAAACTGCTTTGATTATAAATGTTACATAAACATGCTGTATAACAACGTGACAGACAGAATAAGTTGTTGCAGTTTAGTGAGTTCATATTTTGTATTCGGCTTGTAGCAGGAATAAGAAATTTGCCAGTTTTGTCCAGTATTTTGTTGAGGACTGTCACTAACTATGATAAAAATGACAAGATGACAAGACCACATGTGCACTTAAGGGAGAGAAAAAATAAAAAAAAGCAGGATAATTCAATCTGTAGATTCAATTTTCATGCTCTTGCAGTCTCTAAGGACTTGTATGACTGACAACTCTAATAGCAAAAACCTGGATCCGATGGTCTTCCTCCACTGACCCAGGAAACCTTTGCCAAGTCATGATGGTTGCCTGATGCACAGCCTGAGTGTCAGCTGCAGAAAGAGAAACACCTGGGATTCAAGAGCTGAAAAAGACATTTAAAAAGGAAATACAGGCTGAAGTGGAAGAAGGTCACAGGTAAAGAGCAAAGACTGGGATAGCTAAAACTAATAGTATGGAGGAGCAGACATCGTTGGAGATGAGGCTGTTCCTGTCTTGTGGATCATATGGATTTCCAGCCTGGGTTTTGTCACTAGCGATACCATGCTATTGCAGTATGACTAGCTCAAGCCTGGATCTTCTCTAAATGTCCATCGTGTAGCAATGCTCTGGGCAATGGTCAGTCCTCTACCCCTGAAAAGAGTACTGTCTACATCTGGATGCGAGTGCCACGTGAAAGCATGCACCAGCGAGCGGTGGCCTGCAGGGAGAAAGGCTTTGCTGCCAACCGGGAATGCCACAGAGCTGATCTGAAGATTTAGGCTCCTCTTTAATGTGATTTCCAGAAAATCTGTAATCGAGTTCATGATTATGACTTACTAGCATTCTTACGTCGTCTTTATCTGGATCTCTCTTGTCTCACCCCATAAAAAGTGCTTTTTATGAAGATGTGGAGTAGCCTACTGCACAAGTGACACATCACCTCCTGAAATCTAATAGAGCTGTCATCCTCGTGTCACCATTGTATCTGTTAAAGCGATCAGCTGAACATCTGTCCCTCTGTATCTTATACATTACAATCCACTCTGCCAACTCCCTTCACCCAGCCACGTTTCCAGAAATGCTGCATTTCAAATGCTTTTAGAGTGGGAGGAAAGAGTAAATGTTTTTTCATTTTTCAGTCAGCTGCATCTGATAAAACAATGATTTGTAGTGCTGGGTAACCCCAAACATGTAAAACCTGGTTTGCAAGCCATGCTGCAGTATTACGGAAAGGACTGGAGCTCTTCAAAACCCAATCGATTGGAATCACATTGGGCCCAAATTTGGCAAGAAAACCACCTAATTTCAGTGCTGAAATCTGTAACAAACTGGAAGTAATTCTCCATTAGCATGGAGTTCATATAAATCAAGGCTTCTGCTTCCAAAACTGAATTACCCACAACAGCACAAGCTATTGTTGCTTTTAAGAGCAGACATCCAAAACCAAGCGTGGCCAGTTCCAGGTGTTCAGTGCTGTAATGGGGGCCAGGGTTGTTTTCTTTTTGATATGTTTGGATATGTTAAGCAGCATGTTGAACTCCTCTGAAAAATCTGATCCTCTCTTGGCTGCTATGGAAGGGATTTTTACTCTTTCAAAAATGAATCTGACCTGTTTTTTTCTGATTCTGAGTATTTATGGAAAGTCCATTTTCTGACAGGATTCTTGTATTTGGTTTGATGCTGCCCACAGAAAAGAAATGCAAGGAGCTCATGAGTCTGGACTAGCAGCAGAAAGCTGGAGAAAGCGGTGATGAAATGAAGGGAGCAGGAAGGGGAGCAGACTGCTGGGCATGGATGGAGGAGCTTGCTTTAGCAAGTCCCTCTTCCCCCACACGCTTGGATAACACAACTTCATCACATGCACCTTGAAGAGAATTCCATCTCCTTCTAACGAATGAAGAGCTGAGCACTAAAATCAAACATAATTAATAGCATTAGCTGTAGGCTTGCAAACACAAAATAGCCAACGGCTTTTTTTGCCCTTGTTTTGATGCTTTTTGCCTAAATGGCAGCAGGTATTCTGGGCTTCCCTGCCAGCACTGCCTTATGGGTCAGAAACCAAATCAGCTACCAAATACTGATGCTAAGTAGTTAATTACTTCTGCAGTACTTCTCAACTGTCTCTTTGCAGATATTGTATTTCTTTTTATTTATGGGCTGTACCTGTCTGTGGGACAAAGTTTCCAGCTTGGTGTGAGTGAAAACAGAAAAGCATCCTTTCCTGTCCCTAATTCTAAATTTTACCACTGTGTTGTGGAGGGTTTTTTTCCGATACCCCTTTCCTTAGACATAGCCAGAGGGTCCAACCACGTGCAAAAAGATGCTGTATGTTTAATACAATGCTACGGGGATCGACATGGGATATGGAGTATTTGAAAGCTCATCTTGAGGAAAAAGTGACAATGCAGGTTGTTTATTAGCCACAATGGCTCTTGATATCTTCAGAAACTCACTCTGTTACACCTGCCAAGAAAGACTGTCTACTGGAAAAGCTAAGGCTTCTGCAAACTCAGGTCTGTAGACAGGCATTGAGGCACTCAACATGAAGCTAGGGATGTGGGCCAGGGCTCTTGCAGGTAATGGTGCAGAATCAATAGCAGAAAGAGAACTTGTGTGTACAGACCTCTCCAAAGACAGGGGGAAGGCTCATATCACTAAATGCTTGGGTACAGCATAAAGGACACTTGCTGACTGTGTACCTGCAATCAAAATAGGCAAAGACTAAACTGTGTGTGTCTGCAGCCTGATCGTGTGCTACTGATAAACTCATAATCAAAGCAGTAAAACTCTTTTGAAGATCAAAGGAACTGTTCTTCATGTGGATGTGTACAACATATCTGATTACAGGCAATGGTCTAGCGGTGTCTTGCAGCAGCAAATACAACCAAGGAGACAAACAGGGGTGGCTGGGATGGACAGATGGGGGCTTCAGCATTCCATTCTCTGGGCTTGGGCACTCTGACCCAGAGTTAGGAGTCAAATGCACTTTGTTGTGGCCAGCATACCTCCTGCTCCTCTTCCAAATGGAGTTTTCAGTCAACTGGAGAGACCTAGGAGGGATAGTGAAACCATCAGAAATATTGTGTCCTGGAAAGCCATCCTGACTTCTGCAGAGAGAAAGGAAAGCTGTACTTTCTCCTTCTGCTTTTCATTTTCCATTGCAGACATGTCCAGGAACTAGGAAAAAAAAAAAAAAAATATTACTATTTTAAGATATCTCTCATCTTTACTTTTTAAGTACTGTTCATGTTGCATGGTTTATGCTTTCTCCTAGTACTAATGTACTTTCTAATGTAGTAATGCTACCAGGTAAGAGCTCTTAGTGCCCGCTCCTTCTCAGAGGATGTGCTTTTGTCTCCCTTCACCAGGACCATAACTCTGTCTGACTCCCGAGGTTTGGGGGACAAGGGGAAGTTTTGTAGGCTCAGAACACAGAGCTCAAGGAGTCCCTGAGACAACAGTAGCTGTGTGCCAGGATCAGTGTTAATGGGGTGTGGAGGAGTTTGATTAATAAGCTGAAACTAAAGCGGTGTCTGCCAGAGGCTGGTACCAAAATACCAACAAAAATTGCAACCAGATATACGTTTGAGAAATGTTATAGATGGCCTCACGTTGGCTGGGGCACCGAGAAGAGAAATTTGCCGCCTTGTACATCTGTGCAGGCCAGACGATATGTTGCTGGTAGATATCGAAAAGCGTGAGAAAAGGATAAATTGAATATCTGGTGAGAGGGATTTCCCCCGGAGCCACCCCCACAGAAACCACAGAAGCAGTTTTTCAATTCGAAGCAGGTCAGATGCACTAACATAGGCTGTAACTTGTCCTTCCCTCCCCAGTCCTCTATCCCAGGCAAAATTGTCTGTGCCTGTCAACACCTCCAGGAACCACAGTGTAAAGGGTCTGTACAAAGATCCCGGTCTTGTCCAGGGTATAAAGTGCTCATGCTTTCTTTCTTCCCCTCACTCCATGTATTCGAGTAATGGATTTCCCAGGGCACTTCTGTCCTATTAAGACAAGTTGTCACTCTTGCTTGTCTGCCAGAGAAATTGGGTAACATCTAAAGATCTGAAGAGAAGAAAAGAATTATTTCTTGACAAAGGATGAATGATTTCTAAATAAGAAATTCAGAACAAGTGAGTTGGAAGTATATCTTGAGGAGGAGGGAAGTTGATGCTAAGAGGCAGTAAGGCACTATATATTAGAAATTTTGGCTGTTCTAAGACTTTTCTGTTGTTTATGAGAAATGCTTCATGAAGAAACAAAGTGATTATAAGAATGTCCTGGTCTTGTTATTTCCTGGGTATGTTGGATTGTGCCTTGCTCTTGCCGAGGGCAAATGGTGTCATTCTGATAAAGCAGAGTGAGAAATGGGGCTGGTAGGCCACTTCTCACTTATTAGTTTTCACACACTCGACGTAACCAAAGACTGAAGCATAACCTGTTGGCATGAGGTTGACTGAACTAGGGTATAAAGAGAACTTCTTCAAATACTTGACGTTTTGGTCTTAACCGCAGTTCACATCTGAAGTAATTTGGAGGTTTATTTTGATTAGAATCTGAATAGTCATTTTTGATTAGCAGACTGCATAGATCAGAAATGATACTGCAAAGCTGAAGCCATGCAGATTGCCAAAGGTAACACACTATTTTTGCTTACTCAGGTTCGCAGTGCTGAATGTACTTGAAGTTGAGCTGAACCATGGAATATTTGTTTGTTTTGCAACTGTTGTCTACCCATCTGCTTTAGATTTTGCTTGATTTCAAGAAGGGTTGGATGGTTTTGCCTTTTTCTATTAAAGACATTAGGTGCACTAATACCCTGAAAAATCAAAACGCCCTCAAGATTACAGATATAGGTCAGCTATTTGTTGTATTCTACCCATATGAAACAGGTATTTGGGTTGGCAAGTACCCAGAGGGAAGGGAAGGACTTGGCAGATAAGAAGCAACCCTGTGACTTTTTTTTTTTTCTCCTTTTCTTTGGGTTTATGGTGAAATGAAGCTGTACGTGTTCTCCAGGAGTTAATTACTTCAAATGTCATGTTCTGCAAACATTTCTCACTGGAATGGTTTCACAGAATCATGTAACAATTGAGGTTGGAAAGAAAAATTGCAGGTCATCTAGACCAATACCTGCACAAAGCAGGACCATCTGCCTTTGGCTTCATAGCAGCCACCCGTGAGGCAGCTGGAGAAAGCAATCGGATGAACCTGTCTTCAGCGCTCTCTTTTCCAGGCTTAACAAATGCTGTTCTCGGTCTGTCCTGTGCTCCAGCCCCTGTTTGCCTTGGCTACAGTACATTCACGTCTTTGTTGATTGCAGTACTTCAGAGGCAGCCTTCCTATGGGAATACAGGGCAATAATCGCCTCCCCTGACCTGCTGCCTAAGTTCTTGCAGGTTCAGAGCAGTAGGCGGTTGACTTCTTTGGTGCACTGCTGGCTCACACTTAATTCCTGTTCACTTAGTTCCTACCTCCTTCTCTGCAAAGCTGCTTTCTATTTAGACAATTTGCAGCACACATGGGGATTATTGCTTCAGGTGCAGGAGTTTGCACTGGACTTCATGGAATTTTATAAGGTTTCTGCCAGTTGTCTTCACCTGCCAGTCAAGATATAGCTGAACAGAGCCCTGCTCTCTGGCATATCAGCCATTCCCACCAATTCAGTATCTTATGTGAACATGCTGAAGGTGCATTCCAACCCGTTGGCTAGGTTAACGTGGCCAAACACAGTGAGCCCCAGTATCAAACTGTGAGGAGCTCCACTGATGATCAGCCACCAGCTGAGCATCAAGTCACTGACCACTACTGTCTGAGCCTGGCAGCCCACCCTTTTGCACCATATATCTCCATGTGTCCGCTAAAAGGTTGGCTTGGGTAGAGGATAGCGCAGACAAGGTCTGGGGGGGATAAAATGGAAAGGTAGCGAATTCACAACTGGAGGACAGGCACCACTTTCTAAAGGCTTTCAATGGGGGGTGGTGAGCTCACAGTGTTTTCTCTTGGAGTAATCACTTTCAGTAGCACATTTTGGTGTTCCTGAGACTTGGAATCCAGGTTTGTTTTCCTAAGATCTAATTAGCAAATGCATAATGCTTGTAGCAGCCAACAGTGCCGCAAATTTGATACAGTGGGGAGCCCTCTCATTAGGTAGAAAGGATTTGGGCTACAGTGGTTAAATCCAAGTGCTGGAGTCCTAGTCCAGCGCTGCAGAAGGCCACTCTTCAGAAAAGCTGGTTTGCCAAATGCTGAGAGATGACTGTCTCTTCCTCGACAACTAAACTCTTGTTTAGTTTTATTTCAAATGTTTCCTTTTCTGCTGGGATTTCAATAAAAGACCCTTGTCTTGCAGCAGCAGCAAGTCATCCAGCACAAGAATAGGGTCTGTAAAACTGTCCTTGTTTTGTGCTTGTAAAGCTCTTTGAGAGAGTGAGCGCACTACCCATCCTGTGTTTTGCTGTTGGAAGGAAGTTAAACATAGATTATTTAAGTTATTTGTGTTATCATCAGGACAAAAGGGGCTGACTGGTAGCAAGCATAAAATAGTTGAAATATATGTCCTTCTGATTTTTTTCCACAAACCAAAACAAACCCCCAAAACAGGAAAAGAAAACAAAGCGAAGATCAGCTGTTAGGTTTTGAGTTGGTTTCTGGATTATCTTTTTTCTTCTAAGCTCCTGTCAGCCTATTGCAGCTCAAGCTGTCTCCAGTCCCCAGAAGCAAGGCTGCTTATTTGATTTCTCTAATGGAACAATTGATCTTGAAAACGAGAATCTGCAGATAGACCTTTGGTACATCAGGTCCACCGAGGAGTATATCCAGCACAGCAGCACACAACTGCTCCTCTTTCATGGTGGCTTTTCCTTCTGCTGCTGCACAGTGATCATCTCCTTACCACTGAACTAATGCTGCAGCAGCTCTGGACAGGAGTAGAAATCTGTATTTTAAATTTCTGTTTGCCTTTATTGTTTCAAGATTTAAGTAGTGCAGAGTAGTGTAAAAAGCAAGCTTCAAAGCTAGGGCAGGAGCATCTCTCCAGCCCGTGAGCTCTGCAGATGCAGCCCCTGGTACCTGTTGGGTGCACTCAGTGTTTGTAATTTCTGCAACTTTCAAACAGCTCCCACTGCATCCAGTCCATGCGCAACACCAAATTCATCTCTTCTCCCCGACTCCTCAAGAGAAGGGAGCCACGGAAGCAAAACCTGCTGGTCCTTCTTCCCCACTGGTGTTGACTAAATCATGTGAGAGGGATTAAGGAGACCAGTGAAGCATTTTAACCCTGTTCTCACCGCAAGAGCAGTGGGGACTTGACACGTTCACTTAAAAACCAGGCATGTGTCTCGATGAGACAGGCATATGAGAGGGGACGCGGGGCGGAGTTTAACAAACAGTTCTTAATCCATTTAGCTTTTGATGCTGATGGTGGGGGCACGACTTGAAATGAAAGTATTTGTGCTCCAGGATTTCCTTTGCAGGACTGTAAAAGTGACGTGTTCCCTCCGAATGGCGAGCGTTCAGGGTCCTTTGCTGGTTTGGGATGGCAGCGGTGTTGCGGCAGATGTGTACGGTGCTCCCACAGCCGTTCCCGCTCCTCCCTGGAGTTTTCTGAAACCCCTCTGCCTTTTGATAGCAGGCCAGCTCCCCAGCTCAGTGCCTCGTCTTTGTGCCGGCACCACGGAGTCCGCGCTGGAAGGGAGATAATACTTCCTGAAGTGCTCATTTAGCCCAGCGGGAGAGAGGCGGCTAGCAGCGTCCGCACGGGTTATTAAGCTGCACTGGAAAGAAAGAGCAAACTGCAGACTTGTATTAGTTTATGTATTATCAGCATTTGTAAGGTACCTGTTACCTTAGTAACTAGGAACAATGTGTATAGCTTTGACCGGGCAAAATCACCCTCTGGTCAGGGAAATAAAAAATTCATGGCCTTTCCTCTGGAGCCACTCCTCCTGTGCTTAGGGAGAGGAGCTTAGCAGGCAGAAGAAACTGAGCTGGTTGTTACGATCATACAATCCCGCTTTCTGTTCATTCACTGCTCCTGGGAACCCTGTGGAGCTGCTAACAAGCTGTGTGTATATCGAGAGCACGTAGGAATATGTTGGAGGCAGGGGACCAGAGGGGTGTGCAAGCCCACGTAAGGCAGCGCCTTTCAGTGAGATGGGCTTGGGGTTACCCTGAGCTGTCCTTTAGGTGTCCCTCCTGCCCTCATCTCCAGTGGAGAGAATGTTAGTGGGGTTTCTCCTGGCCCCATCCACCCCGGGAACTGGATGGCTTCCACATGAGAGGAGTGACAGGCTCTGATGTTTGTGTGGCAGTTGCATGTGCTGCACTGTCCTTATTTCTCTGGGCTTAGTGTTTTATCATTCAACGGGAATAATAGTATTACCTTACCTGAAAAACTACCATAGGTCTCACAGAACCAATTGTTCTTCTAATGTGGGCTGAGTGAGTGAATGCATTAGCACTACGGTTTGTATTGCAGGAAGGTCTGAGGACCGTTGTGCTGGGCACTAGGAGCTCAGCGCCGGCATGATGGTCCCACTGGGGTACAGCAGGATTGCCCTATCTCTGGAGCAGAGAGCCTGGCCTAAGTACACGGCCCTCTGGACCTTCAAATGCTAGAAACTTGGTATCTCCCTTACGGAAAAATAGTCTGCTCTGTATAAACAGTGTAAGATAAACATTATGCTCAGTATGACAACCAAGAAAAATACTACAAGGTTAAAGGTTGAGATGGGTTTAGAAGACAATGCCGACTGTGTCAAAATTGGGGAAACCCATTGCACAGTTCCCAGCAGTCGCAGGAGGTAAAGCAGCACTTTCTGTTGCACGTGGGTCAGCTAGCATGGGCTTGCTGCTTAGGTTTACTCTATATGCTGGCTAATGACAATACAGTTACTGTTCTTACACCTGTTTGCCAAGGGAAATGAACTGCTAACAGAATTTTAGTGCTTCTCCATGAGGCAAAAGGGTCAGGTTTCTTTTTTTTTTTTTTTTTTTTTTTTTTTTTTTTTT
>Ga0065711_1041956_pt1 | contig 15760 bp, 10 predicted proteins | sample Hoacrofraction12_FD_59098 | JGI IMG/M metagenome (GOLD analysis project Ga0065711, IMG submission 59098) | Hoatzin crop microbial communities from Cojedes, Venezuela - Epithelial fraction 12 v2 (version 2) | ecosystem: Host-associated > Birds > Digestive system > Esophagus > Crop | place...
TACTCCTGCTGGCCACACCATTCCTGATACAAGCCAGGATGCCATTGGCCTTCTTGGCCACCTGGGCACACTGCTGGCTCATGTTCAGCCGGCTGTCAACCAATACCCCCAGGTCCTTTTCCACTGGGCAGCTTTCCAGCTACTCCTCCCCAAGCCTGTAGCATTGCATGGAGTTGTTGTGACCCAAGTGCAGGACCTGGCACTTGGCCTTGTTAAATCTAATCCAATTAACCTTGGCCCATCAATCCAGCCTGTCCAGATCCCTCTGCAGAGCCTTCCTACCCTCGAGCAGATCGACACTCCCGCCCAATTTGGTGTCACCTGCAAACTTACTGAGGGAGCACTCAATCCCCTCATCCAGATCATTGATAAAGATGTTAAACAAGACTGACCCCGATACTGAGCCCTGGGGAACATCCCTTGTAAATGGCCGCCAGCTGGATTTAACTTCATTCACCACACCACTTTGGGCCCAGCCAGCCATCCAGGTTTTTACCCAGCAAAGAGTATGCCTATTCAAGCCATGAGCAGCCAGTTTATCCTGGATAATGCTGTGAGAAATTGTGTCAGAAAACATATCCTTCAGGTTCTGCTTTACAACACAGACATGGGTTTGTGTGAATGTTCTCCTTTAAACCATCCTGTAGTCAACCCAGAGTACGCTCAGCCTCAACATGTTTTTTTTCTCACCCATTCCACATAATAATTTTCCATCTTCCCTTGCAAACCTAAATGTGATCTCCTATTTATTAGAAACGCAAATGCTGAGCTCCCAGTGCCTGTTAGTGCCTCCAGATGTTCTCCCGTTTGCACTGCAGGGCAATATGGCAAGAAGGCTAAGTGTGACTGGTTGTGCTCCTCTTCTCATACGAACCTCATTTCTCAAATTCCAGCTTGGTTCCCACAAGAAAACTTTTTGAAAAAAGACTTTGTGTAAGGTTTGTCAGCTCCTTGCTAGCTCATATTTAAAACTACTGAGACTTTCTTAAAAACATTGGGTTCACATCCCAGACACTTCACTTTTTGAACTTGCAGATGTTAATAAGTGGACGCAGGATATTGTTATTATCTCAGGATTTGTTACAGAGGCTCTTTTCTGTGCAGGTGTCCCCGAGGACCAGCTGAAGTATGACAAAGAAGGAGCTTTGTGCTTTGGCTGCCATTCCTACATAGAAGGTCATACAAGTGAAATTATTATTCAAAGTTATTAACAGATATTTAGTTACTGGATCATGGTATAGATGAAGAATAAGACCCATTTCAGCAGCAAAACTTATGGTCATGAACCTGCACACACCTGCACAATAACAAGACATACTGGTTTTAGGCTGACTCCAGCTCTGGTTTGGGAATGCTAATCAATCTGTGCAATGCCGTAATTTTTGGATTTGCTTCATAGCACTTTTTAATTATCTATGCTCTGGTTTTCTCCAGCTGCTTATAATGCACCTCTCTGTGACACAGTGAGGGACACTTGGACTGTGCAATGTGCTGTCTGTAGCATGAGTCTACTGTGCTGTGGTAACTTTGCAACAGCAACTGCTAAAATACCTCAAAAGTTTATGAAGTAGATGCAAGCAAAGTAAGCATAGATACAACCAACAGTAGCATGTCTGGGGGATGGAGCTCTTTGCTGCTGCTGCCTGCCCTTCCCATGGTTCTCAAAGCTTGGCATAAAGTACGTGCATAAAGTGCCATGAAAATGCAGCTGCCTCTGCCCCACTGGGTAGTGACCAAGTAGAAGAAAATAGAAGAGAGAGTGGGAAAACTCATCTAAAATGTTTAGGACTATTAAAATGCAGAGTTCTCAGGTCTTTCCAATGACGCCCTGATTTCAGTGGATGTGATGCTGGCTCTGGATACCCCCTGACAGGCCAGCACTGCGATTTCTAGAAGAGGCTGATGTGTGAGGCAACTGGGATCATGCTGATGTAGCATCTCACAGCTCCAGCTTTCATCTCCAAGTCTGCAACTCTGTAGTTAAAATCCGCCTTTTGTTTCTTGTTGAAACCAGATTGTGTCATTCGTGGCTTATTTTGCATTCTCTCCCTGAGTGCCCATGATTTTGTTTAAGATATTCATAATTTTCAGGGACTTTTTAACTGATAAAGCTTCTCTGATGCACTAAATAATCATGAACATATTCCAAGGCAACAGTATCATCTTTGTCTTATGTATTCCCATAAGTTTTTTGGTGATTTTATTCCTGGTAAATGCACAAGATAATGCTACCTATAGGAGCTGAAGGCACTGGTCGGTACTTAATTTAGGTCCCCAATAATGAAACAAGGGAAATAACAACATTTTTGAAGTTTCACCCTCTGGCAAGCTCACACAGTCTGGTTTCACCTGGTTCAAAGGTTTAATGAGACATAGGTCTTGTGCACATGTGTTTACGGAAAGAGAAAGAAAGAAGGTTTGTCGAGAGCTGGGAAGCATGAGACTGTGAGAAACAAAATAGGCTTTGTGGGCTGGCTTCAGGTATCCCTCACCTACCTGGGTCTCCACATGGAAAATATGTAGTGCCAGAAGGCGGCTGTCTGTTTTCTGTGACCAAAAAGCACTACCTCTCATAACTAACTTTGCCCTGTCTATAAGTGTTTTATTATTTTGATCCAGCCCTGAAAGAATTTGTTCAGAGCAAATCTTACTCTGTATTACAGCAGTGGTTGGGGCATTGGCCTTACTGGCCCTGAGAGACCAGACCTGCAAGGGCTTAAGGGATGCACAGCTCGCAGAAGCAGTCACTGGGAGCAGCAGAGCTCTGCAGTGGAGAGGCTTCATTTTGGCAGAGAAACCCATGGGAAAAGAAGCTGGCAATTGAGGGGGCAAGACCTAGCTGGAGTGCCCATAAAAAGACCTATATCCCAGATGAATTAAATTAATTCAGGAAATATGAGGGCTTCAGTCTGTTGATTTTGAATATATCCATGTACGGAATGAGTTTAAGGAGCATACCATAATCCTAGTAAATAATAGCTTGCCTCAGACTTTGCTCAGCCATCTACACAGTTGCCTCTCTATTGCATTTTGACTTTTAGATACATTTTTCCAGTTCCTGCTCCACTGCATAGTCAAATAACAGTGAGTACCACTAAAAGCAAAGAATAGTGACTCAACATGGCCATCAGTGAGTAACCTCTCCTAATACCGATATACATCTTTAATTGTGGTATTCCAGGTGACCACATACTTAGCCAATGCCTAACGTTGCCTCTGCCAATAACAAATCTGTTCCTTCTCTGGATTTGTAGATATTTCTTCCTTGCTATTGAATAGTTTACAGAGAGTATTTTCTACCACTTCCAAGCAGCCAGCTGCAGTGTGTTACATTTTTTTTTCCCTTCCAAGTCATTAATGTGAAGTTACCTTTCATTTCACTAAGTTGTGTTAACAAAAGTTGCAGATCCTATGCCATGAATACCAAGGAGATATTTCCAAAGTCCTGGAAAAGGGACTTATCTCACTGATGCCAGCTTAGATTAGAAATTCATGATCCCAAGACAGATGTAGTGTAAGATTGCAGATACTACCTCTCTAAACTTGAGTTTTATAGCTCCAACTGAAGCAGCAAGGAAACCTGGACATTTACTTTGCATATTTCATTACAGATATCTTGCAATTTCCAAACCTGGACAAGTAACTAATAATGTGACTTGGAAAATCTCTTTTAATCACAGTCTTCTAGAATTTAGTTACTGATTGAAAATACTTTCAGAATGTTTCTCTAAGGCAAATCTCATCCTACAGGCTGTGAGCAAGCCATTAGATATGAATATTGAACATATTCAGGACTCAGTTTCCTAAGCCACGTTGCTTGTTTCTGTGCTCTGACTGAATAAACAGAACTTTTCCAATGAGCTTTCTTCTGCAAATACTCATAATCCTGAATCAGATTTCTATTCCTTACCTTGAGTCTACAATGCTTGTTTAAATTTTGCTGTTCTGGCAAATAGTTTTGAAATTAGGCTTCCAAAAGCTCTGAAATCAATAGGCCCCATTGGGCGTACCAAATAGTTTGATTCTATCCTAAAATTTCTTGCAAGATGATACATTTGGGAGCTTATAAAAATTGCAATAATTAGCACAATAGTTTCCAATATTTATTTTCTGTATATCTACTGAGATTGTCATCACTTGGCAAAATACTAGTTAAAAGGTGTCATATTCTTCAAAAAACTATCCCCAGTTATGCAGTAAATACTGAAACTAGCATATATTTTAAAAGAATAATGAGGATTTCCAGCTTTGCTTGAGAACGAGAGCTGCTAGTGCATAAATCATAGAATATTTTTCTGGAAAGATCCTTGAATCCTTCTTCCGATGTTTTGATACCTGCCATCCGGTAAGCATATTTTCTTTACAATACCAAGGCCTCATACCTCCTTACCCCCCACTAGATTCTTTTTCACATTGTCTTGCTTACAAATATACAGTGAAGAACCCCCAGCCAGCTTGCCTCCAAATTTCCAGCAAGCCTGCCTTATCTGTGAAGAGCTCCATTTTCTATCCAGGCTATATCCTCTGTTTTTTTTTATTGCTGGCATCATACGAATGATAGCGAACAGTGAACAAACGTTCACTGTTTCCTCGGAGCCAAGGAACCCCAGGTCTTCTACGCTTGCCTCAGTGAACTTCTTCTTAATGGGAATCAGACAGCGGGGGCTTCTGCTGCGGCATCTCTACCCCTCCCTACTGCAGGGTCTCATTTTGAAAATGGTTATTTGAACTCCACAGTAAGGAGAGGTTGCACATACTCAGCACTCCGGAGAAGTTCTTCCAATCACAATACATGGCCACTCAACCTGAAAATATTCAACCTGATTTACATGTGGATCACGAGGAAAAATAGTTTTTGAGGACAATGTTTTTCCTCCACTGCAGTGTAGTGAAAAATCTGTACGCTAGAAGCACGTGGCAACTTTACACCCAATACACTGTATATTTCTCTACTTGTGGGCAAACTTGGTATGTATTTGCAACCACTTGCTCCCTGTTTCAAAAACATTAGTTTTTTCCACTAATTATAACAGTTAAAACACTGTTGTAACCTGATTAATAACTCATCCTGGAGATAAACAATAAAGGTGACAAGAGAACAAAATGTTGCCTCCCTGCAAATTAAAGCATGTGTTCTCTCACCTTTTACTGAACCAGACAAATTGCCACATCTTGCAGACATTCCTGCAGAGGCAGGTGCCTCGCAGCTGAATACATGCACTGTGAAACGCTGTTTCACACACACACACATGAACTTTTAGTCCCCGCTCACCCTCACTCTCCTTTGCTGCTCTTCCATTCTGCCAGCACATAGCAGGATAAATTTCCTTTCTCTTTCTCCTTCCACAACAGTGTCCTTGTAAGCAACACACGTTTTCCTGTCATTTATATGTAGTGGCAGAAGTGCAGAAGGAAAGATGGATCAGTGTGCAGGCCTTCAAAAATCACGCAGTTCTTTCCCCACAATTGATTCCCTATACCTATACCTTGTATAAAGCAGCATAGAAAAAATATATATGCATGTATTTCTCTAAAACAGGAGACTGCAAACATGTCCTTTACCTGGCGAGTGGGTTAACTGAGATGCTCAGTAACAAGCAGCAGCAGATCTCTTTTTAAAGCATTCCAGCAGACTCAGACCTGATCAACACTGAAGAAATACAATTTAACTATTAACAAGACACCTGCCTCGATTTTTAGATCACCTCTCAGTCAGTTGCATCAGAGCTAATCTAAAGGCATTTTTGATTTGCAGATTTCCTGCCTTGTTTGTAGTGAGATATATTTATCCACTATCTAAAAAAATCTTGCACCATAGCCCTCAATTTCGCAGCTGACCCACAGGAGAACACAGACAGGGTTACAAGCTTCTGCCTCAAGCAAAAAAAGATAATTGTGAGAAAGGCTGTAAGAGCTGCCAGTGTCTCTCTCTAATCATTGGGCAAAGTGGGAAAAAGCTGCAGGCAAAATGCCCTGCTAGTTCCATTAGATGAGCTAATAGAAAATGTCAGCAGCTTCCGTGGAAAAGGGATTGTGTTCTGTTTCATTAGGCCTTTACTGAAGCTGGTAGAATAGAAAATATTTGCCGTCCAACATAGTGGAATCTGGTGCTCTGTATGACATTGGTGTATCTGTCAAATGGAAAGAAAAAGAAATGCCCTCATTACTCTCCTTATTCATTTTCATAGATTTACAGGATTTCAGGCCAGGAAAAAACATTACGATTATCCTGTTTGATTTGTGCAACAGAGTCCAAGGACATTTACTTGTAATTCCTCTGTCAAGTCTATCTCTTGTGGCTGAAATACAGTGTAATTTCTGCAATACCACACATTCTTCAGTTAATGACTTTGAAGTAGCTGAGAATCCCTCGTGTCCCCAGATAAACAGGACCAGCAGTCAGCCACTCTCATGGGTTTCTCTGTGAATTTATCCAGCAGCAGCCACTCGCCATTGAATCTTGTTATGTCTGTATACTAAAGACCTTTCTCACTCCTATCAGAAAATTGTTTTCCTTTGTAGGTATGCACCAACTGCAGTAAGTCACCTCTTAATCTTCTCCCTCTGCTTGATAAGCTAAGTAGACTTGCCTATGTTTTTCACCAAAAGGCAGGCCTGTTAGACCGTAGGGCATCTTGTTGATCTTACGTGGCCCCTTCCTAAATTTCCAGTGCTCTCCTGAACTGTCGCCATCAGACTGGACACAGCCTTCCGTTCCACAGAAAAGTAACAACATCTCTACAGCCCTGCTCTGTACTCCCATGCTCAGATACGCCCCGTTCTCCCACCAGAGCACCAGGAGGGAACTGGTGCTGGCTTCAGTACTAGCCCAGACAGAGAGCGGGTGTTTTCTGGAGCACAGCCCTCTGCCCAGCAGGCTGGGCTCCAGGCTCAGCTGCTCCATCTCATTGCTGCTCTGGATGAACAATAACAATGAACAAGCAGCAGTTTTTCCGTGACATTCACATGTAAAATGGTAAATGTACATCTACATTTACTAAATTTCTGCTCTGCACATCAGTATACGAAAGCTCATTTAAAAAATTAGTAATAAAGCAAAAAACCTCAGGAACTAATTTCTGCAAACACAAGAGCAAACAAAAGCCCCAGTCCCTCATACTTCTCCCTCTGGGAAGACTGTCATCATTTTCTGTAGCACATGTTAAGGCCCGTGGAGGTCTGCCCATGAAGAGCATTTGTAGAGTAGTTTTACCTGGTAGTTGCACCATTAAAATCAATTTAACTTTTGACATAGGTGGAATTATCCACATGCATAATTGTTTGCAGTATCAAAGTCCACAGTGCTTACCCTAGCCAAGTATAGAATCGTACATGAAAAGCCCTGATGGTTTTCCTAGCATGCAAATCCTTTTTTTCATCAGTAGAATTGTTGTTGCAAAGGTCTGCCTATGCAAAGCAAATTATGGGCCCGAAAAAGAAGTCAACAAACTAAATCAGCAAGTACAGAACGGTAATCCTCCTTTTTCAGTGCAGGGCCATGTCTGTGACAGAAGACGGACTGGCTCAGGGAGACAAAGGACTGGGAAGGGGAATTGCCACTGAGCCACATAGAGAGCCACTGCAAGGGGAAAATGCCATCTGGGCAGGAGTGCAAAGCCTACTGAAGTTAAAAAAAAAGCAACACAGAGTCTTTCCATTCACTTCAGCAAGCCTCAGACCATACCCTGAATTACACCTTTGATTTATTTCAACCTGAAAAAGCAAAAGTGATACCATTCCTTGAATGACTGACACAATACAGTGGGATATGAGTTTCAAGACAGTGCTAGGATTGCTTTGCAGATCCTCTCTAGTGTCTTTCAACACTTGAAAAATGTTTTCTTCTGCAGAGGAGCCCTTGAAGTCCTATGTTGTATTTTTCCATGGGACAGTGATCACAGTACACTTCACTCAGGAGTGTGGTGGGGCACTGGAGGCAGCCGAACCCCAGCGGTTGCACAGCATACCTGCAGATGTATTTGAAAGGACACAGCAGAGTGATACTGTTTGGAAACAGCTGTCATTTCAAAAGCATACACTTATAAGAAAAAATGCTGGTAAGGAGTCTGTCACAAAAGTAATTGAGACTGTTATGTGTAGGATCAACATGCTGTCCCATACACAGCAGCTTTTGAATCACAAATGACTCTTCTCCAAAAAAGAAATGTTTGTCGCTGAAGTACACAAGGCCTTTGGACTGCTTATACCCTGTGCATTGCAGGGTGCCGTTCAGCAGTGCACTGAGAGGCTCTCCCTGACAGCAGGGCTGTTCCAGTTGGGTGCTGAACGCAAGTCTCCTCACCCAGGCTATTCCCAAATAAACCTGTCTGTATCCTGCCACTACGTATTTCACTGCAGGAAATTCCTGTGACAATGGAGTAACATACCACAGCTGCTACACAACATCTTTTTCAAGCTTTTATTGGTTCCTGGAAAGAAAATTATTCTTTGCTGAAGTAATTAGTGTCATCCAGCTCTAAAACCAAAATTGCTGTCTATCCCACTCAGACTTCACAAGCTAGGAATTTCCTTGTAGCACCAAATATTTTGAAAGTCTTGCTACTCTGACAACACGTTCCCTTTTACTATTGACACATCAGGACTTCAAGATAATGACTTGTGAAATCATTATTGTAGCACCTGGGGCATGTGAAAATGTTGGTGCCTACATAAAAGGTAGATATATGTATTTATATAGAAATGTCAACTCCCTCATACTTCCTAAACTCTTGCCTCTGTGTTTGTAGGACAGGGACTCACAGAGGTGTCAGATACGATCAGGACCCCTTTGGGCTTGCAGCTGTACAGAGCAATGCATGAGGACCCTTTTGCTCAATAGGATACACACAGAAAAGACACAGCAAACAGGGAATCCAACAGATTTGTAAGAAGTCAAGCATAAAGTCCACAGCAGATCGTGGGATACAGTCCTGTGATATGACTTAGAACTTCCTGTGCCTTTTCATAGCATGTTTTTTTGGTGCCTTTAGTAGGACCTTGTCATCAACGACCCTCAGCTTCCTTATCATCTCAGCTGTTAAACACAGCTGAGGACACAAACCCTTCCCGAAGTCAGAAATTTAGTGTGGCATAGGAACCGCTGACACCAGTAACTACTAGCACTGAGGCATTCCTGTTTCCATGCATTAGTGTGGCAAGGCAGATGGCAGGACAGCGAAAGTGATTTCTCACCCTCAAAGCCTCCCAGGCTGCACAGGTCACTGTTCAAAACTGCAAGGATAAGAGAAAAAATGAGCATTATATTAGCTTTGCTGCTATGAAAATAGATCAGCAAGCAGTAACTGCCTATTATTTCTCTTGTCTTGCAGCCATCCCTGTGAGTGTGCAGACTCCTGCATTCTGTCTAAAATGATGCAGTTCAGCAGGCTGATATCGCAGGTTCATCGCCGGCAAGGAGGCCAATACCTCTGCACCATTGCTCGTGAATTCGCTGTGTAGAAGTGAGTACCTCACCTAGTGCATGGTCTGCCCCACCAGCATCCATATCCCTGTCAGACGGTGCTCAGGGCCTTCCCCGTAGTTCATGTGGATGCTGTGCAGCACACAGCAGATAATTTTCTTTCAAGGCAAGATCAGATCACCTCTCATGTGCCTTTTGCGAAGTGAGCTTTCTGTCTTTCAGAGGTATATCTCACAGCCATCTTTGGGTCACTTCAGGCACTAATTAGACACTATTTTTCCAAGTATCCTGCGATATGCCTCACTACCCATGGTGAAAAGAGATATGTAAAGTCATCATACGATAATGATGAAGGGATGAAAGCTAACACCATCATTATCTACATCAGCTGTCCCACAAAAAGCTATTATGGGAACACAGGTGAAAACTGTAACACAGCAGGTTTTCCACAGCACTCTGCCTCAACATTAAGAAAGTTGCCGCAATGTGGGACTAACTATGTGTGTTACTTTTACCAGAACTTAGAGGGCAGCAGATAAGTAATACTTAGTAAGAATGAACTCTGAGACCAGGTGCAGGGTGTTAGTCATAAGACTGTCATTTATGCCTATACAAACACAGATCACCACCCACCAGAAGCCACCATTAACCTCTAGAAGTTTAATGAGTTACATACCAAACAACAGAACTTTTGGAATAGTAACGCACTGCATGGAGCATGGCAAAAGTTTAAGGAAGGTGTCCTGTCCACAATGCTCAAGGAAGTCCTTGGAAGGAATTGCCCTTGAGCGATGGAGTAAAATGAAAGCCATGTCTTAGTTCAGGTGGATTGGACTGATGAAGTGACATTGCAAGGTGTTTTTAATGCAGTTTAACTTCCCTTGTTTGACAAGCTTAAAAAGAAAGGGACACAGGAGGAGGAGGAGTAAGTGACAGAGCACTTGCGCAACTAATCACAATTGCTGAAGTCCAAAGTCACAAGCTTGTTCCTGAAGCAGCTTTGCAGCTCAGATTTTTTCCCAATGGAAACACATCCTTTCGGAATACTAAGTACCTAATGATCTTTTTTCGTTACAATAGTCCTTTTTACCTGCAGATAATCTGTCAGTCAAGGACTGGAGGTAAACCTGCTCAGAGGGAATCTGCAAAGTTTTATTACCCCTGCTGAAGAAGGATTGGGTGTGCAGGGTAGGGGTAAGCTCTGCAGCAGCTAGAAAGGTGAGTCTTGCTCATACAATCTACTGCTGCAGCAATCCAGAGATTTGGGCCAGTTGTGTTGCCGCCCTCATGGTCAAGAGTACCATTAAAATTAGTTGCTATTTTTCTGAGTCATTAAGGCATGCATGATTTTTGGAAATAGTCCTAACATAAATCAAATGCAGTACCCAGCAATCCTTGCCATCTTGGAGCAGAGTAGCTCAGAACCATGTCCCCAGCCTGCCATCACACAGGAAACCACCACTATGGGCCTTTCAGTTAGGTGTATTTTTTGCTCTTTCTCTGTTTTATACAACTTTGATGATCTCTAAAAAGTCAGGAAATTGAAAAGTTTATTATCAACACTCAAAGTTATACTATAATTATTTTTAAATAGAATATGCTTTTCAGAATTATTTTTAAAATGTCGTAGAAGGCATTATGCAAAAGTGATATTGTTGGCAATATCTGTCTCCTACTACCCTGTGCATGTGTGGCATCTTTTAAAGCCATAGCCTGTACTTGGACCCATGCACCTAGATCCTGGTTGAACCCCATGAAGACATCAGGCTATAGGACCACTGACTGGGAGTTGAGACAGGGTCCTCCTTCAAAGGGGTTATGTATCAACTTGCGGTTTCCTATATTCAATCAATGGACCTAAGATTAATAGCAGACCCTTTCAGAAATTAAGCTCACCTTGCTAGCATGCCTGTTTTGAAGAATGCATTAGGTTTGGAAGTTCTTTGGGCTATTTTTTTCTTTTAAGATCATTTACCCTGTTAGGCTACAGCAACCTAAACATGGTACCCCATATTCTTGAGTTAGCATTTTGAAGGTTTCCCCTCTTTAGTGGCTACACATCTTGACCTTTGACATCTTCATATTGAAGAGAACAATGGGTGAAAACGCAGTAATTTCTTAACTGCTTTAGGCAGAGGTCAGGCAGGGCAATAAGCTGAGAGTCAAGGTGACAATGCAGCGGACTGTCCCATTGTGAGGGCTTTGTGTGCCAGTGAACTTGATTCATACTTAGTGTGAATAGAGGAACTCTCAGCTATTTCAGGAATGTCAGTAATTTTGTCGTAAAGCAACTTTGATCTTGCTCCAGTTTCCCAGGCTCATTCATTAGCTGAGAATGTGGAGGGTAAGATAGGCTCTCTTCTCCGTGACTGACTGCTTGCTACTTAAATAAATCACCTACTTTTTCTCCCTGTCCTCCTCATAATAAAACAATCCCTCACAGGTTCTCTTGCCATATGATGAAACTTTTGACTCCAAGGAAATCTCTCTCTGATGCATGGGCAAAGAGGAATGCCTTTGATTTTTGAAACTGAGGGTCAGATTCTATAAACATACCACCCCAAAGCTCATCAGTCCCCATCTCCCCCCGGAGTAATATGAGACATGCTGGTGACCTTTAGATGCTTCTGACAACGTGGATTTGAAGAAGTTTCTAGCCTTCAAGAAAAAGGGCTCTTGTCCTTATCTTGCCGGCTCTGTGCGTTTTGAAGTGTGGAGCAATCTGCTCTTTCTCCCTGGACAGGCTCTTTTACACTAGGACTGTAGGGGTAGTCTCTGAGCCTCCCCAAGCAGCGTGAACACCAGCTGGACTAAACTTTCACATGCTGTTTGCTCTCTCACCCTCTCTGCAGGGGTCAAAACATATGCAGGTAAACATCTCTCTGGGCAGGGTTTGGAGCAAGGGGCTTTTTTCTCTGTCCTGATTTGGGATAAAAATTAATATTCTGAGCTGTCTTTCATTTGCACTGGTATAATAATACTACTTTTAAAACAAGGACACTTATCTCCAAGGATCTTTTTTTTTTTCTTTTGAAATAATTAAAGCTCATTTCCTACCTCCTTTCCTCTCCTGCCCCCCGCTGTGAAGCAGGAAGTCACCTTCTAAAAAAAAAGCCAAGTGAAGTAGAGAGAAGCTAATTGATTCATCCAAAGGTCAGAGGGTGTCAGCAGTGGAAGGAGAAAATGAAGCAATGCATCCCAAGTCTCTGGTGCTAGCCTTCAACATGCTCTGCCTCAGGTTTCCTTTATGGCATGACCTATATTTTTCAATTCCTCTCAGTTAATTTCATCTCAGATCCCAGTTTTTCAGTTTCCCAAAGTTCTTGGTTTTGCAAGCAGCATGTTCACGCTCTCAAACAAACAACACTCAGAACTCACCAGCACAGTTGTGAAGTCTCCTAATCTTACATGTACTTACCTTAGGAAATCACAAGCACACTTGTTCAAACAATCTTTGTGCCAGATTTCCCTATGTTTTAATCTTGTAAAAATGTTTCAACTACACAAAGGGATTCAGAAACCTGTTTAAGAACGTTTTCCAAACATTTTTTAAGATTAAAGTTAAAGCATTGTAATTGCCAAGTGATGAGAATTTGGAAGCAGCAGGGGCAGGGGTGTCCTATGGCTCTATGCCCTCACAGCCCACTCTCTGCATCTCCTCTCATTTCAGCAAAGGCTTGGAGGTGAAAGCTGTGTGAAGCACAGTCCCTGGGTCTGCTAGGCATTTGAAAAATGCCAATGCTGACTGGATGCAGAACATGCATCGGGGTCATCATAAGCCCAGTCTGGTAGGATTTGGTGAAGGCTGGCTGTACAATTATCCAACTACATGCAATATGGTTCAGTGCTAAGGGGAGAGAAAGCCGTCTTTTTCACTTACCTGCTTGGGTAAAATCATCCCTGGAGATGCCAGGGGTATTATCTTTGGTCCTCATTTTTATAGCCTTGCACTGAAAATCATGCCATCTTTTATGTGCTTTCAAGTCCAATAATGGTGTAGTATCAAAAAGCACAAATTATACTTTGTTCTGCTAAAAACAGCCTCTCCCAGTGCTTTGAGTGTGTAAGGTGAGGTGCTGCAGGGAGGAACAAGGTTCTTTTCTTATCTGTATGCTGCGTTTAAAACTACTTAGTGTGCAGCTTCCTTGGACAATGAATGTATTTTCCCCTGTGAGGCAGGAGGACCTGCTACAGTCTTGCTCTGCTGCACAATAAATCAGACCATTCAAGTATGCTATAATAAAAATACTTGCTTTGAAGTCCAACCTTAAGTGTCTAATTTCCTAGTGGTAACAATGATGCCTTATCATGGTTTTTTTTTTCCTTCAGCCTGTTTTCTCTGTCCGGTTGTTTTGTTAACATGTGTGGCTGTCTAACGACTGGATTTTGGAATCCAGATGTTTTGGCAAGAGAAAGCACTAAACGTCCACATACATCCCAGAAACCTCGTACCACCCAAGTAGCTGTTATATCAACTGGCTAGTGTAAGCCTACCCAGATAATTCCCTCCTCTTTTTCCCCCTAGATGGCTGCTAACCCTTTAGTCATCAACACAAAATGACAGAAATTCTTTTCCACACCTATTACAGAAACATCCAGGGTGGGTGATATAAAGCCACATGTAAATAAGATACATGTGGTTTTGATGGAAAGAAAAGGTATTTTAATTAAGTAATGATCTCTGGGTCTTTCTCAGTGAATGCAGTGATCAGCTCAATGATTAAAGGTATACTTACACACACAGACATGCATATATGAATGCATGTACACATATGCATGCAAAAGCACCTCTTTAGCAGGCTCTTTATGACAACACTAGTTTGATCTAAGCTTTTTCTTACAGGAAAATGGAAGTAGCAAGAAAAGGCAGTCACTAATTTTATGTATGTGTTGATGGGAGAGGTGTCTTCTTTGAAGAGGACGAGGCTGTGATTTACTGCATTACTACTTGGTACAGACTTTACTAAGGTGTTCATTCACTGCTGGTTGTCATGAGTTAGAAGAGCAATAAATGGAGAGATCCCACATTGCAGCCCTAAAGAGATTAAGCCCTCAAGCCAGCAATTAAAAATGGAGGCAAGAAAGGTGCAGAAGAGTTAGAGAAGTAAAGAATTACAGATTATTTTAAAAATTTTCTATCTCTCTTGTCTCCTGAGAAATACCGATATGTAAATTACTGGCCTATTTCCAAACTTCTTTCTACAGCTTCTCCCACTCTGAAAACCTGCTTATACACTGAATTAGTTTACCTTCCCTTTCAGTACCAAACAGTTGTGGTCCTGTCACAGCCCCAGTGCTTCAGATGAAATTGATCTCACCTTAGCCAGACTTTCTGCTCTGTGTTTTTCAAAGAATCTATCAGTTTTACTCAGGGTGATACAGCCACAAGGGAGAAATCAAAGACATTAACTACTCAAAAGAGATGAGCATAATGCATTATCGGTTCTGCCACTGCCTGCGGGGATCAGCAAAGCAGACTTCTTTCTCTCACCTGGCTGGGTTATGCCAAACTCTTGGAAACCCTAGAGGCAGATCAAATGTTGAGTCTTGGGATTTGGTGCGTCAGTAAGAAAGGATGACTTCACTGCCGTTAATTACTGATAGTGTAGGGCTTTATGGGGAAAGACATGATCAAAAGATGGGCTGAAACAGGCAGAAGAATAGTGGAGTAGAAGAGAGATGGGTAATGGAAGCTGAGACTGGGCAGAGATCTTGGAAGTGAGTGGTGGAATCTGAAATCTAATCCAGAAGATGCCGATTCAAAATTATTTTAGCCATTGTCTTTTTAATGGAGCAGAAGAGAACGAGACTGAGATCATCTACAGAAGAGGAAAATGCATTACGACAGGAAAGAAGCAGCAGACACTATGGACAAACACTTAACCAGAGGGACAGGAGGGAGAGAGAGAGATGTAGAAAACAGGGTTGGTTTTTGTGTACAACAGCCTAGACTGGAGTCTGCCAGACCAGTACATAGCCCAGCACGGTGGCACAGGCAGTGGCTCTTGGCTTTATATGCCCCAGGACAGAATTGGCGGGAGCTGGATGTTAAGAGAGAAGGAAACGACATCAAGACTGTGAAGGTGGTTGCTGTTTAAACATCACTTCCTCCATGCTCAGGAGCGGTGCATCCCCCTGAGAAAGAAATCGAGCAAAGGAGGCAGGAGACCAGCATGGTTGAACAAGAAGCTTCTAGCGGAGCTCAGGTGGAAGAGAAAGGTCCATGGAATGTGGAAAGAGGGGCAGGCCACTTGGGAAGAGTACAGAAACGTAGTGAGAGCATGCAGGGATGCGACGAGGAAGGCCAAGGCCCACCTGGAATTGAAGCTGGCAAGGGTC
>Ga0065711_1007074_pt1 | contig 15759 bp, 5 predicted proteins | sample Hoacrofraction12_FD_59098 | JGI IMG/M metagenome (GOLD analysis project Ga0065711, IMG submission 59098) | Hoatzin crop microbial communities from Cojedes, Venezuela - Epithelial fraction 12 v2 (version 2) | ecosystem: Host-associated > Birds > Digestive system > Esophagus > Crop | place...
GGCGGCCGCCGAAAGTTTGGGTGCACGTGGGGTGCGGCGTGGGGGCGGCCCGTCCCGCAGACGCCCGGGAGCCCCGCCGCGCTCGGCCGCTGCCTGCCCGCCCTCGCCATGGCCCCCGCCGAGATCCTCAGCGGGAAGATCGTCTCCGCGTACGTAGCCCGGGGCCGCGCAGGGCGGGGGTTTCCTCGGGCGGGCAGAGCCTGGGGGGAGACGCGGGAGTTTTTACCCTTCGGGGCGGCCGCGGTCGGGAAGGAAAGCGGTGGGGGTGCCCCGGGGGGACCCGGCCCTGCTGCCCGGGGGAGCGCGGCTGTCGTGGCTGTTCCTGCGGCTCCGCCGGGATGAGGCGGGTTCGAAGCCGCCCCAAAGCTCTCTCACCGCGTTGCGCTCGGAGCTCGCTTCTTCCCGGGTGGGAGTTCTTAGGCGAAGGTGGTATTGAAGAGCTTGAGAAGAGCCTGAGGTGCTGCCCGGGCCGCATCGCCCCCCAGAGCCCAGCCGGCGTGAGGCTCGGCCCGGCGTCAGCCCGGCGGAGCGGCCTGAGGCGGCCGCTGACTGACAGCTGTCACTCAGGTCGGCGGTGCCCGCAGGGGGCTGTGCGAGCGGGAGCTGGGAAGCAGTGCCTGGGGCACGGTCTCTGTGTTCCTGCCGGACAGGCAGCGGTCCTGTAAGGCAAGAGAAATTAGTCCGTGTGTTGGATAATGTCAGGATGGATGGTCACAGAGTCACAGAATCAGGTGTTTGAAAGATCTGGCAAACCCTAAAGGGAAAGGCTGCCTTGTGCTTTTCAGCTTTTACTTAGATGGCGAGCTCTGAGCCTGTACTGTGGCTGTTAGTTTGCTGATTTTTCCTGCTGCTGCTGTACGTACATACGCGGTGAGAAAGCGAAATGGATTTCCCTAACCCCAGGAAAATGTTTGGCAAAGGGCAACACTTCTGTACAAGCCAGGTTTGGTTAGGTATGTTTCTTGGGTACCTCCTCACTATAACCAGGGAATTTGGACAGAAAGGGTAAATTTGGAACGGTCTAAAGTAACCTCTGAAAAGTTGTTAGACCCAATCTTGGGTATGGCTCTGTGCAACACATCTACATCTAACTGACAGCGGCGTGTTGCTGAAAAGCCGGCCTGATGTGTCTCGAATCTGAATATCCATGGTGAAAGGCTGCTTGCAGATGTTTAACCCAGTAATTCTGGGCTACTACCACTTGGATATTGCAGTCTTTCAGTCTTGGGTGCTTGGTTACAGCTCATGCTTTTGGCAGTCTTGAAGCCAGCACACTCCGCAGTGCCTGTATGTGGTGCTGATGGTACTTCGTGATTTGCCTGTTGCAGATTTCCTTTTCCTGGCATAGAAAGTGCCCCTGAAGTGTAGTAGATCCTTTCAAGCTACAAGTTATTGCAATTTTAGAGTGACTAGAAATCTGGAAGGATGCTAGCTTGGGTACAGTGAGCGTGTTTTGGAGGTATTCTGAGCACTCACCCTAAAACGTCTGGCTTCCTTGGCAGTGCATATTGCATTACTTACTTTCTTTATAGATACAGTGGTGAAGGTTTTTATCTCTGTTTTTTTCTGTGTTATAGTAGCAGCTGTTTTTCAGAGGTGAGGACCTTCGTGATGTGGAAATACCTGGGAAGAGGCATAAGATTTTAACAGGCACATACTGGAGAAAGGATTGCTTAGTTTCCAGCACAGCTCTGAGATGTTTGGCTGAAGCCTGTCTTCCAAAGGCATCAAATCTTGACCTGAAGGCAACACAAAATGGAAAAATAATTGCAGCTGTACAGCTGTCCTCCTTCAGTTCCTTTATTTCTGTTTTGTTTATTATGTCTAGTATAGCAAAACCATCATGTGCTCCACAAGAGTGGGCCTTACCTAGTTCTGCTTTTTCCTAGTGGAGTACTTGAAGGAGACATGAGGAAATGGGCTATCCAGCCTGCAAATACCTGTCCCTTTCTTCCAGACCCTCTAGTGCTGGTGAAGACGACTCTCATTGTCCAGAGTTCACCTCCAGGCTAAGAGTCTGGCAGCAGCAGAAGCAGCGATAGGCATGAGGTTTTTGTAGGAATTTTCAACTGAATTGCCTGTTGTAGAAAGGGAGTGTTTCTGACTTTACAGTCAACTGCAAAATCTTTTCAGGTACTATCTTGTGGGGGGTGTTTTTTGTTACTTTATCTTTTAATTGAGAAAAGTGTTTGTTTGTAAGTCAGTCAAATATTAACAAATGAGGTGAATCAATCAAGTAGTGTTGCAGCTACGTCATTCTGGGTTTCTGTGTGTGTTTTAAATGAAAATTCCAAAGTATTGTGAACTTTCTTCTCCTGCCACTATGCACCCCTGCCCCAAAGAGAGATGAAAAAATACCTAATTCACAGTCATACCAGTTATTTAAACAAAAGTCAGGTAGATGGTGGCATTCTTATTTTTGTGAAACGTGTAAAGAGAATAAATACTTTGAGAGAGAGTGAGAGAGTGAGAGAGAGAGAGAGAGAGAGAGTGAGAGAGTGAGAGTGAGAGACTGTGCTTGCTTGTCTCTATAAATAAGGGAAACTTGATGTCGTGATTTAAGCCGGCAGCTGGCAACTCAGCACCAGACAGCTCATCCTTCACCTTTGAACCCAGCAGGATGGGGAGGAGAAATGGACAAAAAGTAAAATTTGTGGATTGAGATAAAGGCAGTTTAGTAAGACAACAAAGCAAATACTAATGCTACTAATAATAATGATAATAATGAATATGCAAAACAAACTGTATACAGTACGATTTTCTCACCGCTCGACAACCAATTTGCAGCCAGTCCCTGAGGAGCAATCGTGGAACCTGCAAATCACAGATTTCGCAAATTTCATGAAACTCCTGAAAAAGATCGAACTCCCAGAAAAGTCTGAACTCCCTGACCAGAGAGGATTTGACCTCAAGGAAAAGAGAAGAGCAGAGTCCTGCCCCTCGGCCAACCTCCATTCATAAACCAACCTTGATGTTATTGTTACAGAGTAAGGGGTGGCAAATGTCCTGGTTTTGGCTGGGATAGAGTTAATTTTCCTCCCAGTAGCTGCTGTGTTTTGGATTTAGTAGGAGAAGAATGTTGGTAACTCATGTTTTCAGTTGTTGCTAAGAAATCAAGGACTTTTTCCAATTTCAGCTAATGAGCAGATGTGCAGGAGCTGGGAGGGAGCACAGCCAGGCAGCCCAAGCTGGCCAGTGGCAATATTGCATACAATACTTCTGTTAAACAGTGACACTTGGTGAGGAGATAAAGCTAGTTCACACTTAGAAACTCTTGGAAGGCTCAGAAGAGGTACAAAGGAAAATAGATTTTTTCAGTGGCTTTGAATATTACCTTTGAGGATAGTAAATGTGGTTTTGTAGTGCATGGGAAGGAGAACGTACAGGGCAGCAGACATTGTTGCGTGTGTAGGATTTTGGTGTTTAAGTTGATGCTCCTCTGACTAAGGCTGCTTCTTTCGGTAGAAACAAACTCATACCTGGACAGTCTGTGAAAGATATTAAATGGGGGGTGGGTTATGCATCAGTCAGCTGGCTGGTTATCTCTGAGTGGCTTTCCTCTACTGCTCTGAGTGACTGTTTAGTAATTCAGCCTTAGATTTTGCTGCAAGTTAAATTTGCCTCATTGGCAGATCAGTTGCAGAAGGTGAGTTATTGTATAACAGTACAGTAAACAAATGACTAATAAGAGGCAGAGAAACAGTGCTTTAAGTATGCAGAATATGGAGGGTTGGAGAGAGTCAAAATACAGTGTTCTCAACCTTTTTATTTACTACTAGTCAAAGACTTTATTTCTGCGTCTGAAATAGGCATTCAGAGCAAAACATTGTAGTGGCTCTTCTTTACAGCTTATGTCCGCTGCAGTGAGCGATGTCTTCAGTCATTATCATGTGATGTAGGCCAGGTTTGGCAACCCCTGGCTTGGCCTGAATTGGTTGATAGCACCAGGAATGGACCAACATTCTTGGTCTGGATGAGTGGCTGATGAGTTGTGGTGACAGAGAAGACTTAACGCCCCTCCCAGCCCCTGGGGATGGGCCAGGTCGTACTTTGCTTTGAGTTCAAAGTACCGTTAAAGTACTGGATATAGCGTCGGCTCAGCTTATAGCTGGAGGTAACAGTGCAGTAAAGACAACTCTTCAGCTTTTTCAGACTAGGCTTCCAAAGTTTTTTGGAGTTCCTATTGAAACTCCAGCTAAATCTACTCTGAACTGAAAAACTTCCCCAATCTGCAAGGTCTCATTTACCGGATCCTACCGAGAATGTTTCAGGCGTGCACTGAAGGGTACCACACTATGGACGTGTTAAGTTAAAGTGAACTGTGTGGTCCGGTACCGCTCAGTGCCACCGAGCAGCCCCAAATGTGAGCGAGAACCCCTTGTGTTAAGTTCTGTACAGACACAATTAAAAAAAAATGGGACCCTGCTCCAAAGATGTTACAAGCTAGGAGAAAACATTGTCTGGTGGACAACAGGGCCATGGGGCTGTCATCTGTGCATATCTGTCATCTGTGCATCTGGTTACATGGAAAGGAGGAGTCCTAAGGGAAAGAATCTGTAGCAGGCTGCTGTGTCCCCTTTGTGGAAGGAAGATGTTAGTAATCGCTCTTCATGAAGACAGACCATTGTAACTATGGCCTAGAGTATTGTCTGAAGTGCTTGCAGCTCCACAAACATGGTTTGAGTCCTTATTTATTTCTGTTATGTTGTCCTCCAGTTAAATCACCTGATAGTTGGCTGTTGGTAGGTGTTTTGGGATGCAGACCTGACTGGTGTGATTGATGTTGCAGCAGGGGAAGCTGGTCATAGCAGTTCATGGTATTGTAACTCGTGTTTGGGGCAAACTCTTCTGTGTAAGTTTTAAAGACTCAGCTTTGTGTGAAACTTAGTCTGTTGTTCTGTTGGCAGTCAGTCACATTTGAGAAGTTCCTCAAATGCTGCCTGTCCCCATCGCCTGTGGATGTGAAGAGTGCTCGAACAAGTATTTGAGTTGACAACCAAAAGAGTGGTTAAAAACTGTGGAAGTGTTAGAAAGAAGCAGGCAGTTCCCCCATGAGATAATGACAGTGTGCAGGGATCATGCGGTGGCAGGGCAGGAGACTTGTGAGTGGATTCCAGCTCTGTTCTCTAAACAGTGTCTTCCCTCAGCTGGAGCCATCAGTTGAATTGTCAGCAGTGTTCAGATGGGCTTTCCCAAGGCAGTTCCCATCCCAGTGCCGTTCCATTGGGACAGCCAACCTGTGACCCCCCCCAGGAGAGGCTCCTTTCTATCTGTTCGTTGGGGTGCCAGTAGGATGTTTTGTGGCACACTTGCTTGCAGCCTCTTCACGGCATCTGAAGATGAAGCGGTTGTCCTGCTAACTAGGACATGGTGCCATGGAGGTTTGCAGTATGGAGAGACAAGCTTCCCGTTCTCCACTTTCTTTTCTTCTTGTGGGGGCAACAGAAAGTGAGCAGTGGCCGTGCTGCAGGCTCTGAGGAGAAATGGCTGCAGGGACAACAGCCCTGAGCAAGATAGTGCAGGACCTGGGGAGGACCATCAGCCTTATACAGCCAATTCTGGAGGGCTGCAGCAGGAGCACAGCAGATGCACATTTCTGAAACTTTTGGGCAATCGGTGATCCAGGCAGCGAGGCCAAACCCTCCTCTTTGGGGGCAGGCCTCTTCTAGAGCATCATTGTCTCTGAAGGAGGTATTGGCCAGGTCATGCATTTGGCAGCACTGACATAGACCCAGGGCCGTATGACCCAGAGAAGGGACAGAAACACAGCCTGGGGTCACCTCCAGTACAGGGATGTGTATGCTGGCACCACAGCCACCTGAGCCACTGCATGTATGTGATCCCGTAGGTGTGTAGAGGGGGTCTGAAGGAGGAGGCTTGAGCGTGGGAGCTGTGTGTCTCTCTCCATTTGCAGCAGAGCTGGAGGAGTGTGGTTTGTCCTTTGCTGTTCTGGGAAATTCACTTAATAAATTTAAATTCAGCTCACTGTTGAAGTCTAGAGAAAGAAAGGCTAACAGGAGCCGGCTTTTGCACTGTGTGCTTAGAGCCGTGTGCTGTCCTTAACCTGTGTGGACCCTGGACCCTTGTTCGCGGTGTGAGTTTGTTTGTGGAAGAGTCTGTGGGCACAGGAGGGGTCTGAGCGTCAGAGGGAAAGCTTTTGGAGGAACAGCCTTGTACAAATCCAATTTTATGTTTGAAGACTTAAAAGTGTTTTCATACAGCTAACAAATATGTTGTTAATTTATCCATATGAACTTTCATCTTTGTGAAGACCTGAAGTCCACAACAGAATGTTGCAGACTGTATCACTAAATGGCTGCTAGCTTCGAAGGTGATTGTGTGTTTGTAAGTCTGCAGAGATAAAACAGGATTTTTTTTTTCTTCCCTTGATTTTCTCTCAAAGCTTTGCACCTGTGGCTGTTGAGGTAACCAGAGAGCGGTGGTACTTGACGCTAGGTGGCTGTCTAACAATTCAGCACTGGCAGGACCACTTGGTGTGTTTGTGCGTGCTAACCTTCCTTCTGTAGCTGAAGGGGAAGTGAGCTAGTGCCTAATTACAGAAAATGACAGCAATGTAATACGTGAGCAGTCACGGCTGCTGGGGGCGAGCGCAGGCCCTTGGGTGGGCTGGTTTCTCCTCCACTGAGAAGACTGGATTAAAAGTAAAGCACAGTCCAGAGGCCCTTTCCAGTTCACTGTCCTCTACGAGGGCTTTACTGCATCATAAATTATGATACGTTTCATGTTTGTTTGCATTTCTTTTTGTTTGCGGGCCACACAGCAGCGCTGTGCCTTCCGTACTGGAACACCGGAGGCTGTTCTCAGAAGCAGCTCCCTCAGAGAGCTGGCCTGCAGCACCTGCTCTGAGGCCGCACGCAGGGGGTTTCTGGCGCTCCTTGCAGTCGCTGCGTTGTTCTTACGGGCTGCTTGTGAGCTCAGGCCCCGTTGTGTCTGCAGCTATAGGTTTGGTGCCTTCACTAGGGGTTTACAGCTGGTGATTTTGCCACCCAGCAGGTGAACCTTTGTCACTTCAGCATGAAGAATTGCTAGGACAAGGACTGCTATGACACCGTTTTCTGAACTCATCAGCCAGGCTTAGTGTCAAGTCTTTTACAGAGGTGATAGCTAAAGGAAACCTAGGAACTACTATTTCTTAAGTAAGGTTGAAAATTACCTGTTCAGCTGAAGCTTGTGAAGAGACTTGGAACACCTTGGCCAGACACAAACACCTATAAAGACTCTGAACCCACTCAGGTGCAGCAGAGCTCTGACAGCATGATTTGGAATGCAGCAGGAGAGATGCAGGATTTGGGACGGAGCAGGAGGCTGTGTGATTCCCCTGAGATGGGGCTTAGAACAGCCTCAGGGCTGCTTCTGGCTGGGCCAGCTGCAACCCTCCCTTGGGATCAGCGCTGCTGGGTTGCAGCAGAGCTGTGCTGGTCCCGTTTCCCTTCCGTCTTGCCTCTGGCATTTCTGATTTGGAGCTCATAGTTCTAGGGTAGAGTTGGCTTCACTGGCTATCTGTCATCCTGGAATTTCCCTATATGGCAGGAGTTGGAGCCTCCCGGCTGGCATCAGCTACTTACTCTGTCCCCATACCCTTGCTGTTTGCATTTTTAATGAACTGGCACCAACAGCACCTCCTCCAGTCTGGGAAGTCTTGTTCCACTTGGGAAGTAGCAGACCTTGTGATGCTGATTTGAGGGTAGATGAGCACGAGGAGGCCATCTGTGTTTTAAACAGTAGAGTGTTTGGAGCAGGGTAGATTTTCTAAGTGTCATGATGGTACCTTCTCATCTCTGTGAGAATAATGGGTGGGACACGGGCTGGAGATTACGTGGAGAAGGACAGACCTATCAAGTTTCTAGTGTCCTGTGAGGTTTGCTTAACTGGCTTTTGCCTCTGAGTAAGTATCTCCTACATTTGCAGTGAAGGGCCACAGCCTCCTTCCAGCACCATGAGCCCATGAGATGGGCACGACTAGTCAGTTCTTCTCTCTGAATCCCGACTGCCTATGGTGAGGAGACAGAGCAGTGGTGCTGGGTCTGCACCTAGGCTTTTGGCAGAATTTCAAATCTGAAAGAGCACGTTGGGCCTGACACCAGTACCTCTTCCCCTCTGCCTTCCTTGGTGAAGGATCATGCACTGGGGGCCAGACAGTGGTTAAGAAATCAGAGAGGAATTAGCAAGGTTGAGAAGGGTGGTGACAGTGGTTGTTGAGCTGTCTGCGGCTAATTTGTCAGTGATGGGTACTTGTTATCTCTAAAATATTGCATAATAAACTAGGAATGAGTTGTCATCTGAGCTAGATTAACTAATAAGTGAATCCTTCCATGCTTCCATTTCTAAGTTGTGTTTTAATAATTGTATCCTTAAACTTGTCTTCGCTGAGGAGTTGACCTGAGCTTTGTACCAGGATTCATCTAATATTCGTCACTGCTTCACCTCTCTCCATCTCCCACTCTCCTTCCTGCTCCCATGGAAAAATTTTTGCCTTGTTGGAAGCTATTGGGCTGGGGGCATTTCCTCACATGCGTGCTGGCAAGCACAGAAGCAGATTGCAGGCAGGAGGGTGGGTGTAGGACTGCAGCGTATCCAGCCTGGGTTAGACTGAGCAGGTAGGAAATAGAAACACATAGCATTGACCAGCTCTAGCAGAGGTGTATCTTTGGGTGCCTCCTGTTGGTTTAGCTATTTGCCATGGTAGCTTCATCATCCTTTACCAGGACAGCATGTGTGACAGCGTTGACTGGTGCCTGTGGAAGACAGGCAGATTTGGTACTGCATATGTGGAAAGAGGATTTGCTTTTGAGTGGGGAGTTTGAAATCCCAGGAATTTCGGTGCCAAATTTTGTACTTTTTTTTTTTTTTTTTACCCTCGTATCCTATGAGACCGTGAAGAGGAGGGTGAAGAAGCACGATGTGGACTTCAAAAAAAAATTGAAAAAAATAAGTAAGCTTGAATGAAACTTACAAAGTGTCTTAGTGAGTTCTGGACATTAATCTTATTTGCAGAGTGCTGGGGCTTGTGTACTCATGGCATAAGTATGTGTTTGCCAGTCTGGCATCTGTCATCTTTTCAACTCCTGTATGAGAATTCAGCCCCTTGGTTAACTTCTACCTTGTTTTGTTGTTTTTTTTTCCCTCTTCAGACAAGTGAGAGAGAGACTAAAGAAACAAGTTGTTGAGATGAGAGATAAATTTCCAGGCTTCAGACCAGGACTCGCAATTTTGCAGGTATTGTTTTCTTTAATGACAACTACAGAAAATCTGTGTTGCTTTGCAATGGTAAGTGCCCAGCTGATGAGCCTCACCACAGCTGACTTGCAGAAGGTAATGTCTTATAAGGAACAGAAGAGCAGAGTTCCCTGTGGAAAGGTAACACAGTTCTGTGATATATTTTCCCCAAGTACTGGGGCCAAGAAACATTTTGAGGTCTTTAGATTGGTTGGGTTTTTTCTTTCATCGGACCCTTGCGGTTTTCTGTTTGATGTTATATTTGTGAAATGGTGAAAGCAGGTTTATTGCCTATAAAGAGGAAGCAGTGCTTGTAGACTCTGTTCTGAGTTGCTGCATTTCTGTGAGCCCCAAACCCTGTCAGCTTTCCGAGGTGTGTTTGTACCAGAAATCTTTGAAATGGGGTGTTTATTAAGGGATTTTCTCTGCTGTTATATCAGAACATAGAGAGGAGGGGGAGGACCCAACTAGAAACACCTTTGGCCAAGAAGACTTTGAATGCAGGGGGTGGAACAAAATCCCCTTGCTGAGTTTGATGTCTGTCAGAAGTGTGAGTAAATGCTAGTGTCTATTCAGAAATGCTTGTGGAGGAAAAAAGCACTTATCAGTACAGGGTTTTGGCCTGTGTTTGGCAGAATTAAGGTGATGTATTTTTTTTCCTTACAGCTATAAAAAATGGAAACTCTTTGTGCTTAGGTCAGAAGGTGATTAGCAGTAGCAAATGTCATGTAACAGGAAGGAGCTGTGTGGCCACAAAGGATTGATGGAATGAAAATGACTGCTTAGAGAAGTGACTTCTGTCCTTATTCAGTATTTTGGGCTCCTGAAGAGCTCTTGGTGCCTGTCTCTGACCCCTATAAGATCCCTAATAGTACACAAGGACCCAGCTCCTCTTCAATGCCAGGAACAGATTTGTTTGTGGTTTGGTTTTTTTTCTGGTTTTCTTTTCCATTAGCTTTAAGAAGATCATTGCTACAGAAGACTTGTCTGCAGGTGTTAAGAAGGAAGGAGGAAGGTCTTTTGTTTAAAATTTAGTAAGGGGTGTTTTGATGTAAGTTGCCGAAATGCTGATCTTGTGAACTGTCTTCAAAAATTGCTGTCTTGTAGTGTTATTGGATGTTTTTTCTTGGTTGGCCTGTGTTCTCTTCAATCCTGGGTTGTCTCAGAGTCCTTTACAACCCGTTTGCTCTTTGGCTCCACTCTTAAGCTACCAAACAGTCTGGGTTTGGAGTTCTTCTCCTAATACTGATATTCTCAGCCGTCTGTTTTTCAGTTAAGACAGTTAGCTGTTTCTGGTATGTAGCACCCCACACAGTATGTTCTCTTTTCTTGGGAGGTATCTGGCATACTCTGAGCTCAAAGAATGAGTCAGTTAATCTTTATTTTTTGTTCTGTAGTCAGGAATGTCCTCTTTTGCACAATGCATGTGGTCTGTTTGCTGACATCTCCCGTTGCCCGCTCTCTTTCTTCTTCTCTGCCCTGTATGAAGCATACCTTTTCCTAAAGCCAGCAGACTTCAAAGGGGAGACAGCCCCTTTGTCTAACCCTAGGGAAGAAGAACCAGTGTATGCTGACTGATCAGGTAGTGCAGTCACCCCTGCAGCTTGTAATATGTGTGAGAACCAGAGATAGCTGCCAAGTACCAGGGAACAGGGTTTCAGGAGTTTGCTTATCAACTTTTCAGTATTTGTCCCTCATTTTCTTATGATTATGAGGAGTATTATCTTTAGCAAAACATCGTGGGTGTTGCAAGCAGTCTTCTGAAATGCAGTTGTGCTGTAATCACCCAATACTGCCAAAAACCTACAGGCGTTTGTTCCACTTGCTGCTTTCTCTTTGTGCATCACTTTGTTGTTGTTTTGTTAGTTTGGCAGAAAGATTCTCAAGGTACGAAACAGAAGTGGAAGAAATCTTTTCATCAAGGCACATGTGCATGAAAAGAAGATTCCTGGGTGTCAGAGGCCCAACTTTTCTGAAAGCCTTAATCAGATAATTGGATGTTATCAGCACCTGCTGATCACGTTAATTAGCTAGAGATTTCACTTTCTCAGATGAGAGCCATGAGGCGATATTTTCTGCTGTGGAGAGCGCTGTGTTTCTAAGGTTTTTCAACAGGTATAAATAGTGTTTATGCAGGATATCAGACAACTTGTCTTTGTCTGCCTCTTACTTGAAAGAACACTTTTCCTGTTAGCTCCAGCTACTTATAACCTCTGTCAGTGTGTTTTACAGTTATTCAAGAGTATCTCGGTCTCTGTGGTGTAGTTCAAAGGAAGCTAAGGGTTAAGCCCATCTCAGCCTGTGACTGGGTCTCTGTTCTGCAGTGTGACTCAACTGTCTTTTCATCCTTAGGTTGGAAATCGGGATGATTCGAACCTCTATATTAATATGAAGCTGAAGGCTGCTGCTGAGGTAATGGCCAAACTCTTAGTATTTCTTTTTACCCTCCTACCGTAAGTCAAATCTGAATATGAAAGAACAGATGCCAATCAGATAGTTTGCTCTAAGCTTTGCCTGTATTGGAGAAACCAATGTTGGCCTGAATTCCTTGTTATGAGGAAGTAGTACAGGTGTGTGAGCTGACACTTAGCCGGGTGGGGTAGCAGCAGTGTGGGTTGGTGCCACTTTTTGTGTGGTCATCTCATAGATTACATGTGTCTGAAGTGCTGTCTTTCCTGACCTGTAGCCATGTGCTTATCTTCCCCAAATGTCTTGTACCTCCAGTTGCCTTGCATCTCTCACCACGTGGTACATGACATGTTGCAGCAGGGCTGGGAACGTAAATGAGTCCCTGTTTCCCTGGGTGATAGCTGGCATTTCAAGGCAGTATGCTGTCAAGCAAGAATGTTGTTTTTCATGTCAAAAGGTGAATAGGGCAGTTGAAGTATGGACCAGCCTAAGTAGGCAAAGCATTTATCTTTTTTATTCTGTTTCATTGATGATATTTTCAAATAATGGGACTATAGCTGCAGGGACAGGAGATAGACCTGGGAAATGTGACAGAATGTAGCCGTGACTGGGCTGGACTGAGAGAATAGCCAGATCAATCTCTCATGTCAATTCAGAAATCAGATAATTTTTCGGTATTCTCGTTTGCAGATTGGGATCAGTGCTAATCACATAAAACTGCCAAACACAGCAACAGAAGCTGATGTAAGTAATATGGCCGATAGTGAAAAAATACATAATTTTGGTCTTGAGCTCAAGAGATGAACTTATATTTGCCTTCTCATTTTATAAAAAAAGACTGCTTGCTCATAGATATTAACTCATGAAAAAAGAAATGGAACTTGCTGAGATTTTTTTATTTTTAAAAGAAAACTAAAACACTACAGTGTAAAATTTAGAGACTTTAACAGGTATTTTTCTAAAAGTAAGAATTGTGAGTAAATTATGCTATTGGGTGGGAAAACTAAACATATTGTGTGTGTCTTTTAATCCAGATAGGGTTGTGCTTTTTCCTTTGCACCAGTCTTATTTCAGTTTATCAGACATTAGGTTTTTGGTCTTTACTTCTTGTAGGTCCTCAAGTGCATTGCCTCTTTGAATGGAGACCCTGCTGTTCATGGCTTTATAGTGCAGCTGCCACTTGACTCTGATAAACCCATCAATACAGAAAAAATAACAAATGCTGTTGCACCTGAGAAGGATGTAGATGGGTAAACTGATTTCACCCCTGGAGAGCATGACAGCTACTCCAGAAAGAAAGCTTTTTTTTTTTTCATCTTTTGAATGGTCGTCATGGGACTGGGAGTCTTACTTGGCCTTTATTCTTTTGAAATACAGCTTGAGTAGCATCAATGCTGGGAAACTCTCTAGAGGGGATCTTGGAGACTGCTTTATTCCCTGTACGCCAAAAGGATGCATGGAACTTATCAAGCAGACAGGTAAGGAGGTTTCCATCCATTATTCATGAGTGCAGTAGTCTTCAGCAAGAGGAGAAATTATGTACCTTGCAAGGCTGTGCTTCACATTGAAACTTTTGTTGAGATGCTGCATTTAATCTGCCTTTTCAGACAGGAAAAGAGCTCGTTTCAAAGTGGTCCTTCCTTCCTCCCTCCCCACTCCAATTCACTATCACGCACAACCCAGAAGAAGAATAGTATCCTGAAGTACCAAAGCCAGAGTTAAGCTGGGCAAAAGACTCCGGAGCCATGCAAGTCAGTTTGTACTAGAATGCACAATGACCTGTTTTCACTCTCTCCTAACTTTCTGTGGTCCAGGCGTCCAGGTTGCAGGGAAAAGAGCTGTCGTGATTGGTCGCAGTAAGATCGTTGGTGCTCCCATGCATGACCTCCTGCTCTGGAATCATGCAACAGTAACCACTTGCCATTCAAAGACCTCAACGCTGGCTGAGGAGGTAAGGAGAGGATGGATGCCTGAGGCTGTAGTTGTCTGCTGCAAGCTAGTGCTGCCTGCTGCATGTTGCTACTCAGTGTATTGCTACTCTAAGTCATTGGGTCTGGGTTGTCTTTTCATCCGAAACAGTTTCCCAGTCCAGTTCACTGGATGGTTGTGTAAATATTTCTGCTGGAATAGGAGCTTGATTATTTTTTGCCCTTAATTAAAGGCTTTCAATTATAACAGTAAAATTATTATTTTTGTTTTCTTTTGGTGAGTGCTGAGAATTTAGTTATCTCTTCCTAATCTCCAGGTAGCAGCCTGCAAGACAGCATACGTATTTGGGTTTTTTCCCGAAAAGGACAGGTAGTCTTTTGCTTTAATGGCTGGGAAATGCTATACCAAGTGTTTTCTCCAAGTTTGGNTTTTTTTTTCCCCCAGTCTATTTTCTATGACTGGGAGTTGGTACCATTTTCCTCTTCAGCAGTGAGAGTGACAGAAATAGTGTGTTGCTGTGCTGCCACCTACTTGGATTTCGTAGAGCAATCAACACTGCCAGGCTGTGTAGGCAAGTATTAAAGCTGAAAAGGGGGTAGGTGTATTTGAATATAACTCACAAGGAAGATCAGAAACACTGCAGTGCTTCATGCTGTTAAGTTGCTGTTCAAGAAGACTGTTGTTAAGTTGATTAACAATTGAAGTACTAATTCTTAATGAAATCTTAAAAATAGTTAATCTCCCTTGAAGATTAAAAGAAAAAATTCCTCGGGATAGTAGCTTCCTAAGCAAACATGAATGAAGCAGTGCAAGAACTGACAACGAGCTTTAGTGAGAGTCTCTAAGGACCAGCTTTGTGACCAGATCTGTGAAATCCACTGAGTACTGTCTGAACGAATATTAGTGCTGAATTACAGTCAGCTTTCCCTGGAGTTGCATGTTACACAGTCCTGGACTTAAAAACCACAAGGCAGTGCAGCCACAAGTGAAGTGCTGCTTAGGGTTCTGTGCAGGGGCTGTTCTTGGCTGCCATCTGGTAAGTGCTGGGTATATTTCTGGCGTTGGAAAGAGCAGCTGAATATGCAAGGATATTTGAAGGAAGGAAGATAAGAATATGCAGAAGGTTTTAATTTTATCTAAAAGTAGTCTGTGTGATCCACTTGGAAATCATGGAGGAGTTCAAAGGAGGTTGTGAAGTGTTGACTAGCAATAGTTCAGGGTAGGAGTGTGAAAATAGGCCACCATTTCTGGCTGCAGGAATTTGTGCTTGCTGCATTTAATTGCTGACAATGCCCTTCCATGCATCTGATAGCAGTGGGTGACCACACAGTTTCACTGCAGTTGAAGCTGGTCTAAGTTGCTGCTGAAGCAGCTCTGTGTTTTTCCACTGCTGATGTGATACTGAGTTGTTTATTTGGCTTTTTTTATAGGTTGGTAAAGCTGATATCCTGGTGGTTGCAGCTGGTAAAGCTGAAATGGTGAAAGGTGAATGGATCAAACCTGGTGCAATTGTAATAGACTGTGGAATTAACCATGTGCCAGGTGCGTGGATAATGTATAAGGAGCGGGGATGTGTTTATTTGTATATAAATACAGTTGCTAAGTAAGTACATGGATACTGTTTCCTTGGTGTTTCTAGTCAATGTGGACTTCTTTCTGGTTTAAGTCTGTCTTGGGTAATGACGGCAACCTCTGAAGGTGCCAGAATAAAAAAAGGTTGGTCTGAAGTACTGTCCTGAAGCAGATCAGTGGCAGTTTTTCTTCTGCCTTCAAGAAGGCTGATGATCAGCAGAGGAAAACGGAGGCCTAGGGAAAATTACAGCAGAATAGCTGTGTAATTTGGCGCAACTACGTAGTGAAGTCTTGCTGCTGCTGTGAGCGTGCAGCTTTGCTGTCATTACTTTGCAGTTAGATCTGATTAAGCTGTTCTGTTTGAAATACATAAACGGCAAGCAGTCTCTTAAAGGAGCTGTGAATTTGTTGGATCACAACATCAACTTCTTATGCTTATAAATATCTCAAGGGTGGGTGTCAGGAGGATGGGGCCAAACTCTTTTCAGTGGTGCCCAGCGAAAGGACAAGGGGCAATGGGCACAAACTGAAGCAGAGGAAGTTCCGTCTGAACATGAGGAAGAACTTCTTCCCTCTGAGGGTGACGGAGCCCTGGAACAGGCTGCCCAGGGA
>Ga0065711_1041957_pt1 | contig 15758 bp, 9 predicted proteins | sample Hoacrofraction12_FD_59098 | JGI IMG/M metagenome (GOLD analysis project Ga0065711, IMG submission 59098) | Hoatzin crop microbial communities from Cojedes, Venezuela - Epithelial fraction 12 v2 (version 2) | ecosystem: Host-associated > Birds > Digestive system > Esophagus > Crop | place...
CAAAGAGTCAAAGATACACAGCCTGCGTGATCACCGATTTAAAAATTATTCTTTAAAGACAACGTAAACAACCTTTACAAAGGAAACTTTGACAAACAAAAAAAGAAGGTGCACAGTAAGGAACTCAATTTGTGGGACATTTTGACATGTATAACTGCACACAAGAGACGGGGCAAACATACTGGTTATTACAGCAAATATTACAGAGTATAAACTATGTCTCTGGAAAGAATCACACACTACCATTAAGTTTTGGCTTTCAGCCAACATATTAAACTTGATGAATGACTTTTATGAATTCACACAACTGTTTTCAATGATGCTTTGTTTACTATATACTGGTGAGAAATTGTGCCTGATACTTACATTCTTCTACTGTCACAAAGTTAGAAAAAGCCACAAGTAATTACTTAGAATGATCAGGGGTTTTTCACTTTTCAGTTTAAAGGTATGTGCAAGATTGCTAGACACAGAACGACAGTTTCATTTCAAATCTGGCTGTTCTTTTTTTTAAAAAAAAAATGTTTAATGTCTTTAGTGGAATTAATCTGAATTAGTTGTAAGTCTTAAAAATAATGCAGGCATTTCCACCTACCCAGGTATAACAGCTTCCAGAAATGCAGTACATACTAGTACTGTGACACTTACTGATGAAGGCGGCAATACTGCACAGCTCCTGCTATTTTCCTTAATAAACGCCTATAGTGTGATTCCAACTCAACTATTACCATTCACTGGCAACTTGCAGCTGCTGTCCTCTCAAAAACAAAACAAACTTCAAAAACAATGTAGGTTTTTGTCAAATCCTTTCATTGAAGCAACCTTACAGTATGGAATACTGCAAGATTCAACCATTATTTGCTTCCATGTCTAACAGACAAGACTAGCAAAGTAAAAACCTAGATATACTTTATTTAAATAAATTGTCTAAGGTTATGAATTTTACTAATATAGTTTGTGGGGTTTTTTTTAAAACAAACAAACTACTAATACCGGGCCTTATTTCTGTTTAGGTTTAGAATATTTCTGTAAAAGATTTCTCTTAATTCTAGTAAGCATACTGCTCACATTTTACACAGAAGCTGCTATACTTACTCTCACTCTGATCAATTCACTGCAAAGCTGCTTAAAACTGTGCAACAGCAACTGTATTAATTTATGGTGACACGGCAGCTATAATCAGCAAGGAGAATACATGTTTATTTGACTGAAACATGCCCAAAGAGCTTTAAGAACTTTCTAAAAGTATCTAAGTATGTTGAAAGGAGTAGCTAAACTCTGTTGAGTAACCGTCCCATCACAACACAAAAGACATCAAAGGAATTAAACAATGTTTGCTAAGTGGGCTGATATAACAGATCAAAAGACTTAGCCTGATTTAAACAATATCTAAGAACTTGAGTTTTTTCACAAGTGGTGGTTCACCCTAAACTTAGCCCCTGTTTATACTTTAAAATAATAGTAAAGGTGTCCTACAACAAGTTGGAACTACAAAGTTCTAGTGCCATCGTGTATCCTACGCAACTCTCAAAGGAAAGTCGTACTAATAAAATTGATCAAGGAAGCTGGAAGTAAGTAAAAAAACTTTTAAAATCCTTTTGTTTAAATGGCAATGTAAAATGACAAGAATAACGATTTGTGAAGCTTTATTAGGTATGTGACGACTTCATCTGACAGGAAAGTAGAGGAGGTGGAGGAGTGTTACATTATTTAAAGGTGAAATAGGAGCTTCATGTTTCACTCACAGTCGAAACAAGCTGTAGCAAGCATTTATTAAAAATGTGCAATCATCCTGTCAATACATATTAAGGTCACAGGACTGAAACATGTTCTAAAATGCAGAACTTTTAAAGCTACAGTTCTTTAATTCAACTAATTTTAAACAGTCAACACAATACACGATCCAAATGCATGAACTAATAAAATAAAGAGACTACTAACTATTTTGAAAAGGCAGCAGATTTTCCTGAAAATATTTTAGCAGACGGATTTAAGCCCATCTAGAGGTATATAATGCACTGCTTTCACTTATGGCATGTTCAATAAATCAGTAAAGCAATAAGCAGCAGAGCAGCACCGAAGGAAGATACACTGTAATTCACGGAAGGCCCGAGTGCAATAAGAATAAATGACTGATATTTGATTGATGCTTATAAACACTTCCTCTACAGCAAGAAAGAAAGGGCAAGTATATTCTTCTAATTAAAGAACTAGATTTGCAAGTTAACTAAATTTAACTCATATATATAAATATCCTCTGAAATATTTTAATAGTTTTATATTTGTTTGCAGCCCTCCCAAATGGTATTTTACTGTAACAGTATGACAATAAAGTTGCCCAAGTTGACAACTATTTGCATCCATAACTGGACACCTACTTAAATTTCCAGGGAAAACAGTTTCTTCATTTCAAAAGTTACACGTTCTTCAAGCAAAAAAAGAAAAAAGGGGGAGAACAATGAGACAATACTTAGCTGTATACAATTACATTAGGTCTCAAAAATTTGAGAACCTTTGAGCATGCCTATTCCCCTGTTCCTTTCAAGTTTTATGCTATGAAAAAATTTCTGATAACAGGCCTCATTTCTGTCTCAGCTCCACACCAGTAAGGTTTTAATACTCAGCGTGTGATGAGAGATGAAACCAAGTGTGAACAACTTTCGGGTCCCATGAGTAGGCTGACTGTTGAAGCTGTCAGGTTCAATTGCATCATTCCACATTATTCAATGCCCCAAACTGCTCCCTAATTGTTAGGGGCTTAACATATTCAAAACCATTGTTTAGGCTAATGCTGAAATGCCTACAGTTGAGTTTCCATAAAGAAAGAGGAGGGATTTAATTGTAGTTAAACCATTACTGAACTTTCCTCCTTTCATGATAGGACAACAAGGATGGCCGGAACAACCAATTCCAAGACGGCTTCTTAATCAGTTTATGTCCAATCAACATCCCCGCTTCCCGTCTGCTTTAAAAATAGTCATCGCTATACTGTAGCTTTGCGTTACGTTATCATGATGCTTTACAACTAGTGACATACCACCTAATTACCTACTTCAGCCAATGTCTATTTGTCAACAGTAATTTCAAAGGTTTTTCTTGTTCAAAATAAAAACACATCATTGCTCCTGCACTATCTATATCCCTTGAAGTATGAGTACCAGATTAATGTGGTGAGGGTCACACCATTTACCAGTCACACTATGTTCTTCATCACAGCACGATGCTGTGATAGAAAGCACAAAACTACCCCTTGTTCCTATTAATATGATGTAAAGAAATCAAGAGCACTAGAGATCCCAACAACTACTTCTTATGGCCAACTACTACTGAAAACAATAAAAATAAAAATGATGAAGATAAAGTTTAAATCTACATTTTCTGTGAGCCAGTCTGCTACACCTCTGAGGAGATGTTTCTAATGCTTTCCATGCAATTGTCTAGCTTCATGAAATACAAAAGGAAATTCAAGCACTAGACCAAACATTAACATCAGCTTACTTCTTCTAAAAGTCATCTTAAAGCGACGTATTTTGGTCAATTGCAAGCAACATTTTTATCTGAACAATGTACTATCGAAAACAACATCAAAATTAAAACCTGCATTGCAATTAAATGAGCTTCGCTATTCAAACATATTAATGCTATTACATAATGACAATCAAAAATTGGTAGCATACATACATATAAATTAATTGCTTTTCTTGAGAAGTGAAAAGAGTTGCCTATCAAGTAATCCCAGCAAAAGCAACCTGGCCTTATGCTTCCTAGCTTAACTTGGACAAGTGAAGAAATTTTTATGCCTAGAATTTTTAAGGCCAGTTACGCTATGGGGAGCATGTAACAGCTGCCTTTTCTTGCATATTCAATGCAAGGGAAGAATCTGCTATTGCTTTCTTCTATTCTTGCAGTACTTCTGGTACCGCCTTTAACTTCATTTAGGAGATGTGGGGGAACCACTGCTACACATCATCACTTGCCTTCTTCAATTCTGTTAGCTGTTCACCTGGGATGGCAATGCACACATGCAGAAGGGTGCTCAGACTGCAGTTAACTGCAGCAACACAACCAAATATCTAGGAAGCCCAAGAGGAAGTTCTGCCACGTCAACAGCTTTTCATGCATCACTTGCTGCAACACAACTCTTGAATAATTTCACCACAAATACGGAATTTGCTTAGAAATCTTATTTAGACCTTGTTTTCAATGAAAAAGAATTCCAAATTCCTGTTTATTTTCCTGTATGTCAAGAAATACAGATGGAATTGAGGACAACACAGAAAATCCTTAATACTTTTTCCACATTTCTTCTGAAAACCATCATATGACTTTTCAAAACAACTAGCACAACATAAAACAATATTAAGATGCAGCATGATAAACACTATTTATATGTTTTAACTAAACCAATACTTTCAGTTGCACCTTTTTAATTGGTATTTTGACTTTCATAGTTGTAAATTGAACATAATTAATTTTCAAGCAAACTATATCAACTTCTTCACTAAAACAGCCTACAGCACTACTGATGACTGAAACTGGAAAGTGTACTTCTTACAGCTAACCTCACCTCACTTGCTATCGTACATACATCACACCAGTGTGAATGAACCCCCAACATCCCCTGTAGTCCTTTACTTATTCATTCTATGAAAGTAATATTGGGATTGAAAAGATACACCATCCCATACTGCCACCATTCCCATCTGAGCACTCTGAAGTCCGTAAAGTTTGGTGTTTTTTTAAAAACAGATAACCGAGGTGCAATTTTACAATAAATGTTTTCACTAACTGGCTGAAGTGAAAGAATTAACCGAAAAGCTTAATTAGGAGGCTGGAAAAGCTAAAATGAAATCAGAAAAAGGGTTTGTGATATCTTCGAAGAAAAAAGCAACTTTTCAATCAAAAAGAGCGTTAATTACAAATGTACAAATTATTATAATTAAGATCTGTCAGGAAAACTGTATACGTGACATGTAAAATCATCCTATGGATACATTATTCACATCATTAGTACTTTTTATGTTACCAGCAAAAATAAATACTTTGAACTTCTAGCTGTAATGAAGACTCTTGCTTATGAACAAGCAAATAATCAAACAATGTCTTTGAGAATCAATTGTTTTGATTAAATGTACAAATAAATCCTTCAATTAAATGAAACTATCTAACCTTCAAACAGCAGCACTCAAATATTTTCCAAGAAGCACATGAATGAATGCAACTGGCAAACACAGTGGGATTTGAAAGGCAAAATGAAAAATTAATGGCACACCTACAGAAACTAATTTATACCTCTGCCCACTGTACAACAAGGGCACATCAAGTCATTAAAAACCACATGGGTAGAAGGCCTATCTTCCAATAATGTGAAAAAGCTATAACCTCAACTGTACTACCCGTTTACTGATCTCTTCCATGTTAACTAAGCTGCGTATTATATAAAATTTTAACCAATTTAAACCTATTTATTTATAACCAAGACACAAAAAAGAGACTTGTACAAAATCTTACCAGAATGCTACCTCATTAAGAGGTCTTGTTTGGTTGGTTGGTTTTAGGTTGGTTTTGCTTGTTTGTTTTAAAATAAAGGAGGCCTTACAGAGATAAGACCCTGGGATTCCTCCACCTCCCTCACAAACCTAACTGAAAACAGAGCTATCACTTCGACACAAATCCCTTTTACCTCAAGTTTGTTCCTTCATCCTTTCCATCTACCTCTGTCTTCGTAGCACTTAACCTGTGTGTGCTCTACATAGACAATGGAAGCAATATCTTATCCAAGTATCTGTTTTCCTTAAGAACATTAACCTATACATCAGGAATCACAATTTCACTCTCATATTAACTAGCAGAAAGAATGACTTCATTAGGAAACAAACCTCATATACCCATATAGATTACATATAGTAATCTATTTTCTTCATGTGAGGATTCCAAAGAAAGTCAGACACTCCTAATATGACAAATAATGGATCTGAGAGAAAAGTAACTACTTTCAAGATCACCTATAATTTCAAAAATAGTAGTAATACAGAATCAGCCACTTCTTCACAAACACTGACATTTTATCTTTCTAAATAAACCTCAATAATCTTTGCTATTTAAGTGATGAAACAAACACCTACAGTAGCAGAATTACTACTGTGTAAAAATGCTTGCAAAATTCTAAACATTTTATACAAGGCCTATAAGGACACTGCCTCAGCAATGAACTTTGCAGCTTGTAACAAAGCACACACCATGTAAACCTGAAATCTTTTTCAAGCCAAACGTAGACATTCAGTTACATCTAAGTATTTTTTATTTATTCTTTCCACTGCATACAGACTAGAAAATTTCACATTTTTCACATTCAACACCATTACTATTGTCTCAGGCAGCTAAATTGAAGTAGTGCTACACTCAGTTCAACGAAGAGGTCAATGTGCCTCAGTTGCCTGGAGACTGATGGTTGCTACAGCAGCACCAGATAAGCCAAGCTAAATAAGCTTCAGCTTGAAGGCAGAAAACATTTATTGCTAGACTGAAACACTGATGCAGTTGTCTCAGCATGCAGCACTGCGCAAAATCATGCAACTGCCTTTCAGACTACCTGTATATTGCTTAAGTCTATGCGAAGACAATCTTACTGAAGCAAGAAGAAAATACAGAAAGTAAAGCTTTTAATTGGGCTAAATACTAGATTACTTGCAACTATGATTCCTTTGTTCTTCCAGTTGAGTCACATGTTAGAAGGAATTTTCCCTCTGGCTGTAAATTCTTCCTCCTTGCTACTCTCCTCGACCCCCACCCCAAAAATCCTCATGAATGAGAAGAAAATGAGATTTTTACCCATTTTGCCTGGAAGTAACAAGGAAATAAAACAGCTTTTAAGTGACAAACATGAAAATTTAGATGGAAAAACCTTTACTAGCATGCTTCTTTCACATTTTTAATTTCTCAAGACTCTTAAATTTAAGTGGCTGTGTCACAAACAGGGTTTAGTGACTTTGGAAGGGAAGTCACTATTTTGTGTTGACATCTTACACCACAATACCAAAGCCCTCTCTGTCTACAACACAGTGAGGGATGCATTTAGCACACTTCCTAAATTTACCAGCACTGGCAATTTCCTGTCTCAATAAGTCCCAAGGATGAGCAATATATTCTATTAGGATTGTCCTTTTATAACTTTTTCTCAAGTTATGAGATGGAGAACAGAGTAATTTCAGCATCCAGTCTGTGATCCATGTTGATATTTTACCTTTGACCCAGTGGGTAAGATCTCTCAAAACAGGTGCCTATCATCGAGAGGTGGTTTGATAGTCACATAAAATATGTTAATTGGTTTTCATGTATCCACCGTTTCTACTGATCAGAGAATTCTAGTACTGCGGTAAGGATATGATTTCATTTTTCTGGAAACATGCTGCTTTAAAGCATGCAATACTATCGATCTCCAAATGTTTTATTATTCTTTTTTTAATTACCACTCCTATTAAAGATAATACAAATCATCTTTAGAAAGACAAACGCAGAAGTAAAACCAAACTGACCACAGATTTGTAAAACCTGCTACTTTTATGCTAGATCTTAAAAAACCCCAAACCAACAAACAAAACAGCAACCAACAAAAAAAACCCACAACACCCACTGTATGGCAATGTATAAGTTGAACTTAAAAAATGAACTAATAGAACTTACAAAACATACTGTTTGTCTGCAGGAAAGATCACTTAACTCTAGATTGCACCAAATGAATTAGTATCAGCGAAAGGAAAAGACTGGTATGACCTGATGTCATGATCACCAGAGGAAGCATATTTTGGCGAAATTTACCAATACATTAACACATTTTCGTAAGCACTGTCTATGCTTTACATAAATGATTGATTTCTAAGGGGCGAGAGGTTTCACTGCAAAGCACCCACCCATTACTAGCTTTGCAGATAAGCAGTAGAAATCTATATTATCTGCACTCTGGACTTCATAAGAGCTATTCTGGCATTCAAAATCTCAACTATTTCTGTATTAAGAAACAGACTTCAGGAAGTGGCCTGAAAATATGTAAAAAGAGCATAAAAGTCTTCCTAAATTAAGGAAATCATCTCTGATTAAGTCTTGTGTAATTTACCATGATTAGGATATGTTCCTTTGCATTGGAAGAAAGGATTATTGCTTAAATAAGTTTGTTGAGATCATTTCAAAGTGTCTAGTTTAAAGTCTTAAGATGTTCTGATCCAAAGGTCTGCAAGAGCATCATACTATTTTCTTAACTTCAGCCATTACACATGGTTGTGGTGTGTGCCCGGGGGAGCAAAGCAGGAAGCTCACTTAAGCAGCCAACCACCTAGTGCAGGTTACTTGTCTGAGATTGTCACATCTGTCACATCCCAACGTCCCAGAACTGAGAGCAATTTGTCTTTTTTTCGTACATTCATTCTTCTCCCCACAGAAGAATTCACTGAACATTGACAGCTAATAAACCTAATTTTCTAGCGTACCCACAGAGAGGATGGCCCAGAAACTTCCCTTAAATGGACTTTCACCTGCCCAGCTCTAGCAAACTTCAGATGCTTAACCTGAAACTTTCCTCCCTTCCTCATGTTTACTTTGAACAGAATATTTAATTAAAAAAATAAAAGAAAAAAAATAGGAGCAAACTGTATATTTCTCCGAGCAAGACTAGGAAACAGAAGTGGGCAGAGGAGTATCTTTCTTGGCCACACTGAATTTGAGAATATGACCTCCATAATTTGAGGCTACAACTGCAAACTCAGCAGCATTATCAATCAGGTACGTGCATTTTACACGTCCAAATCCCCCTTCCAAACATTTGCAAAAAAAACCTCTCAACTTGAATTTTCTTCAAGGACTACTTGTTGAAGATGTACTCTTAAATTCCCTCATAATTCCACCCCTGTTTTGGAAGATACAAGTAAGATTGCTCCCAAAACGGCTCCTAATTTCTCTGTTGATAGGGACAAGCATGAAGAATAGAGTTCCTTTTCCTGTGTTTTCACTCATTTTCCTGTGGGTGCCAGAACAGAAAAGAAAAAGGAGGCGAAAGTTCCCTTCATAGCATACAGAATGATGAGCAGACTCAAACTATGATAAGGAAAAAAAACCCACTAAAAAGGAAGCCGAAAATAGCGTAAATTAGTGATGTGGAAAAAGAGCAGGGGACTACAGAGATCCAAAATTAGGGACTAGACTAATTCAGAAACTGAGAAAATAAAAACCACAGGACAGAAGCACCTGAAACATCAGGTGCCCTACATTCAGAATCTGAAAAGTTCTCAGGATTCCTGAGCTTTCACATTCCTCTACTGCTAACAAATAACTCCAAATCCATTGGAGAAAAAAAAAAAAGGCCTTATCTCCCTCTAAAAGCTGTTTCTGACAAAGGAGGATAACCACCACTATATGAATGCTAAAGAAAACCCTGCTGTTTTTCTACTGGTCCTAAGTGGAGTAAAGCCAAATGAACTTCAGAAGGGATAATGGAACTGATTAAAGCAAACTTATTTCACTTAGAATTGCAACTGAGTAGCAGCACCTACCTTCCCAATTATCATATCTCCACCACAGAGGCAGCAGTTCATTACGCTGTGTTGAAGTGGACCTATCCTGCCATCACAAATACATCCTGGACTAAAAAGAGTAACAAACACTATCCAGTTATCCACTTATCCAGTTTCCCGATCTCTGTGCAAGCCATAAGGACTACAGTTAGGGATACTTCTTGTCCTTGTCCTCTTTATTAGCTGCTTCTGTGGAAATGGAAGCACATCACAAAGCAAGACATGGGAACTTAGGAAGGAAATAAAACAGAAGCTGCAGAGGAAGAAAAACAGCTAAAAAAAAAAAAAAGGAAGAATCCACTAGCAAAAAACATTTTTCTCTCTGTCCTAAAAAAGAGAAAATAATCTTTTGGATTGTATCTGTAGAACGGTCAGTGACAAGTACGTGCAATATTGTTTGAAACTGCCTCACAGATGTGCTTATTAGAGTCACTAAGAGCACAGATACCATCAACACAGGAGAAGAAAAAAAAAATCATCTACAAAGTTACAACTTGATCATATTAAATTTCCAGAATAAGAATAAATCCTGAAAATTTCTGAATAAACTGAGAGTACTAGAATGTAAAGATCATACATTACTGATCACACAATACCAGCACCAAAGAGTCAACAAGCTACAAGTGTTTAAAATAAAAGAATGTATGTCTTCAAGAAATCCCTACATGCCATTTCCACTCCCACTAAAATACTATTAAAATGAGATGACAAGATACTTAAATGCATTTTTTTCTTAAAAGGAATACAGTCTGAGAGATGGCTTTAATAATCAGTGACTGGAAGAAAACCCAGTCAAAAACCTTTACTTCCATTTCTGCAGTCTGATCCAGTATTCTGAACATCGAGATGCCTGAAACAAATGGCCACAGAGCACTAGTGGGGTAATTTCACTTAAATAAGTCATCAAAAAGAATAGACAGCTCAACCAATTTCAATCTCAATCTCGACCAAAGTAGCAAACATTTCATTATAAAACAGTAAATCTACTAAGTTAAAATTAAAAAAAGAAAATAATTTTGAATTTAACCACCACCATTTCCTGACAAGCAGAAAACAAATCCTGCTGTACAATACCAAAAGATACCGAGGCACCCGGCTGACTTCTCACTAAGAGTAACTTATCAGAAAGAGCAATACAGCAAACTGCTACACAACACCACCACAGGCTAACAAACATTTCTGTTGTAATTATGAAAACACAAGGAAATCTTTGAGATAAAAACCGAGCATAGGACCTCAGAGTGGTGCAATTTGTGACTTGGCTTAACACGGAAAAATTAAGACATTGTTCAAAATCCAAATGCAACAAAGTGATTTTTCTCAACAACAGAGCACAAATTAATATTCATGCAAAAGTTAAATGCATGCTTATGAGAGAAAAGACAGTAGTTTGGAATACAGTAATTTGCTGTTGCATGCAAAACAGTACTGACAAACACATCAAGAGGATCAATCCACAGAAAACCAGGAGCAAGTATTTGTGTGAGCTGTACCTTCTTTCCTAGATCCCTTTTTTCCTACATTCTTGCAATCGTTAAATGCATTGTTATGCTAATAAAGCCTCCATGAATCAAGCAGTGTAACCTAACTGAGGCTATGCCAAAGACATATAAAAAAGAGGAACAGGATGCAAAAAAACCTGCATTTCCAGTAAGTGGCATTTTTACTAGACCACTGATTCCCACCTGGTGAGCAACACCAGCATTTAAATTCAGTTATGGCACAGCATGGAACACAAGCTAATAATCTCTTCTGGATTTATTAGATTGGAATAAAAATTATGAGTGGCATGAGGGAGAAGCAAATGAGACACAAAAGAAAAGAAAAGGTGATTGCAACAAGGCCCACACTGTGTTTTCGTCTTAAAAACAAACACACACACACCCCCCACAGCCTGGGAACTATCATACTAGACAACAGAATGAAAGAATCAAAATCCAGGATTTTCAGGTTGGGTGTTTTAAAGCTTTAAAACCAGTGTTGTTTAGCTGTTGAAGGAAAAAGCAGCATTTGGGGGTTTTAATCACTCAAGTTTTATATGGGCATAGCAGTTATTCAAAAATAACAAAAGGCACAGTAGTATTATCTAATTTTCTCACTCTAGAACAGCTGCTTTCAATTGCTTGCAAAGTTTTCTTAATACTATGAACGAAATTTTCTGTATTAAGTGTCTACCACAACCTGCTAATCAAAATAGTTCAGCCAATTTTGAGACTAATTCCATGGAAAGGTATTTTTTTCTAAGGCCTTCTCTTCAGAAGTTCTTAACTGCCCTGCTTTAAAAAAACAAACGAGGCAAAAAAATCCATCAAAAATTGACAAATCTGTGATGTCCCCAAAATCATAATTACAAATGCCCAACAGAGATCTAAGAAAACTTAACAGCTGAAATCTCATAGGAGTGGGTCTTAGCAGCACATCTTAGAGGATACTCCAATTTTTAGCACTATTCCAATTGCACATCTGTCATCCTGACCAAATAGCTGAGCAACCAAGGTTTGGGTGTACTTACTCTCTTAACTAATAGCTTAAATAAAACCTATTTTTTTACTTATTACTTTTTATCTGTTATAGAGGCACAAGCTTACCTTAACTCATAACCATTGTATGTACACCTAGGATCTCGGTTGATTTTCTTTTAATTAGAATAGTAAACAAAAATACATTAGCACACCATTATTTGAAGACTTTCATGGTCAAGAGGTGGGTAAACACTGAGAATACATCCACAAGAGCCCCGTAAGCAGACAGAGCACTCTGATGAAACTTTGCAGAACCAAGTAGGTAAACCCTAACCCTTGAAGTATAATCAGTCACTTATCATAACTGCATAAAAAAAATGTTTCTCTTGAACTGGAGAACAACTGTATGGTAAAATAAGCTCTCTTGACTGAGTCTCTTCAAACACTAGTAAGGACCTCATGAACTGAAACTGAAAAAGACTCCCACAGTCCAGGAAAAACAAAAGCACATTATAGGTGATGGTCATGATTTAGTGTGAATTGGAAGACCCTTCCAGCAGGGAGACCTGCTTGGTATTTTGAAGTCTTGAAAGTTGGGAAAAAGCATCTAATCTGCCTGGTGCAATGACAAAAGTAGCACCAATCCTAAACCACAGCCAGGACATGAAAGCACTTAGTATTTTAAAATTTACAATAGACATCAATCTTGTTTCTCCTCTATGCTAGAAAGTAATCTGTAAACTCATTTTCCCATGAATGAGGAAGAACTGTGTCCATGGACTTTAAAGCTTCCATGGACTGTTCACCTCTTGCCGCTACAGCTTCTTCGTAGGAAGTTTCTCTCAAAACTGATAAATCAGCAGGGTAAAAAAAACATAAAGGTGACAGTTAAAGCAATTTAGCCTCAACTGGAAATCTCCGTTGCCTACCTTTTGAACGTTACTGGATGCCAGACAAAAAGGAAAAGTGCCAGCCTAACTGAAAATGGTGAAGACACGGAATACAGAAGGGAAAAAATATTGGGACAATAACTGTAGGTGCCTTGGTCACAGAGCATAATTTAGAGACATGTCCTGCTAAACAGCTTAGCTGAGGCGTGATGTTTGGTTGAAATATCAACACTTGTATAATGGTTCAGATGATGGAAGGATCAGGTTCAAAGTTATGCGCTGACACCACTGATATAAGAAAAAACAAAGACTATGCCTTTACCAATTTCCAGCTGGCAGACACTAGTTACCAAAGTGTCATCCTAGAATCACTGAAGCAGCATAGGACTTGGTTAATTCTCCGTGCAAACACAGGAGTTCCCTTTTAAGGCTGTCAGCCAAAACTTCTCACCATTTGAACCTCCCTTTATAGTTCAGAACCAAAAGACTCTTTAAATGGTAGTACTTGCGAACAAAATTCTGACAAGTGAATCTATGAGCACTTGAAAACAAGTTAGGCACTGAAGTAAGATACACAACTCCTCGGGGGGGGGGGATGGATGGTGGAGCCCAGGCAAGCACCACCACCACCAAATAAACCCAACACATCTGCCAAAAAACAGAGACAAAAGAAGGACAGGAATTTTAAGCCCTTAACCTATGGGGGGCTCTCTAGTTCAGCTAAATACTAAGAGAAAGTGCACCTCCTAGGGTATATTTCACCTTTTTGTGACAAAATGAAAAAAATATTATGGTAGTTCAGATCTTGTCAGCTAAATGTGGGCTCTGTCCCATTGCTTTTTGAATCCGTTTATCCTCTGACAGTGTTTAACAAATAGAAGTGATGGTGCACAATTCTTGCTTATTTAACTTTTCCATGTCATTCGTGATTTTACAGACCTTCCTCTGATCCCACTTCAGTGTCTCTTTTTCAGGCCAAGAGTCCTACACTATCTACTCCTTCCTTATGAAGATGCTGCTCCTTGCCACTGTTCACTACCATGGCTCCTCTTCTACCTCTTTTGATATCTACTCTATCTGTTTTGAAAGAAACTGTCTTTTCCCTTTAATGTGAATTTCATTTGCCCTCTTACCACCTTGTCAACATAGGTTGCTGAGGTCTTTCAGCAGTTTGTGACAGCTGATCTTCGTCATAGCTCATTGCATAACCTAGCACAATCAGCAAGTGGCTTCTGTTCCTCCTCCTTTTCCTAGATCATTCACAACTACATCAAGCTGTACAAAAGGTCATAATGCTGATCTTTCCAAGACTCTGATGGTAAACCTCCCCACTGTGAAAACTCAGCATCTACTTGCTTGGGTTTGGCAAAATCATAGAATTATTAAGGTTGGAAAAGACCTCTAAGATCATCAAGTCCAACCATCAGCCCAACACCACCATGCCTGCTAAACCATGTCCCAAAAAGTGCCACATCTACACACTTTTTGAACACCTCCAGGGATGGCGACTCCACCACTTCTCTGGGCAGCCTGTTCCAATACCTGACCACTCTTCCAGTAAAGAAATTTAGATTTTCCAATCTAAACCTCCCCTTATGCAACTTGAGGCCATCGCCTCTCATCCTATTGCTAGTTACCTGGGAGAAGAGACCAACACCTGCCTCACTACAACCTCCTTTCAGGTAGTTGTAGAGAGCAGTAAGGTCTCCTCTCAGCCTCCTCTTCTCCAGACTAAATAACCCCAGCTCCCTCAGCCGCTCCCCATAACATTTGTTCTCTAGACCCTTCATCAGTCCTGTCTGCCCTTCTCTGGACACACTCCAGCACCTCAGTGTCTTTCTTGCAGTGAAGGGCCCAAAACTGAACACAGTATTCAAGGTGCGGCCTCACCAGTGCCGAGTGCAGGGGCACGATCACCTCCCTATTCCTACTGGCCACACCATTCTTGATACAAGCCAGGATGCTGTTGGCCTGGGCACACTGCTGGCTCATGTTCAGCCGGCTGTCGACCAACACCCCAAGGTCCTTTTCCCCGGGGCAGCTTTCCAGCCACTCTTCCCCAAGCCTGTAGCACTGCATGGGGTTGTTGTGACCAAAGTGCAGGACCCGGCACTGAGCCTTGTTGAACCACATACAGTTGGCCTCGGCCCATCGATCCAGCCTGTCCAGATCCCTCTGCAGAGCCCTCCGACCCTCGAGCAGACAGATCAACACTGCCGCCCAACTTGGTGTCATCTGTAAACTTACTGAGGGAGCACTTGGTCCCCTCATCCAGATCATTGATAAAGATATTACACAGAACTGGCCCCAGTACTGAGCCATGGGGAACACCACTCATGACTGCAGTTAAACTGGATTTAACTCCATTCACCACCACTCTCTTGGCTCAGTCATCCAGCCATTTTTTTACCCAGTGAAGAGTACACCTGTCTAAGCCACGAGCCGCCAGCTTCTCTAGAAGAATGCTGTGGGAGACAGTATCAAAGGCCTTACTAAAGATCAGGCAGACAACATCCACAGCCTTTCCCTCATCGACTAGGCGGGTCACCTGGTCATAGAAGGAGATCAGGTTGGTCAAGCAGGACCTGTCTTTCCTGTACCCATGCTGGCTGGGCCAGATCCCCTGGTTGTCCTTCACATGGCCGGTGAGTGCACTCAAGATGAACTGCTCCATAATCTTCCCCGGCATCGAGGTAAGGCTGACAGGCCTGTAGTTTCCCTGATCCTCCTTCCAGCCATTCTCGCCCTATGACACAACCCCACTTACCTCCAGACTGCTCAATTGAAGTGTCTTCAGAAAGTTACGTTGTCTAATATTCTTCGGTAATTAAAAAAAAAAAAAA
>Ga0065711_1009977_pt1 | contig 15757 bp, 9 predicted proteins | sample Hoacrofraction12_FD_59098 | JGI IMG/M metagenome (GOLD analysis project Ga0065711, IMG submission 59098) | Hoatzin crop microbial communities from Cojedes, Venezuela - Epithelial fraction 12 v2 (version 2) | ecosystem: Host-associated > Birds > Digestive system > Esophagus > Crop | place...
ATACCTACGATCTAATGAATATCACTGCAATATTTCATCATTTTTATGCTCTGTACACTCGTGTATAGAAATATGATAGAACGTCTGTGAGTTTTGTTCCGTTTCTCTTTTCCTCCAGCACAGTTCCGACCGCTGACCCTGCAGTAAACACCCACGCGAGTGTCATAGGCTAGAACGGTCTCGCAGATCCGCGGANTTAAACCGCNTGAGATCAGTCTCAGAAACAGCTGTGGCCGCAGTGAGCACACAGAAATTGGTTTTGTTTCCCGAGCGCAGAACCCTTCTGCAGCAAACGCTGCGAGGACCGGTGGAGGAGGGCGCGTGGCCGGCGGCTCTGTGGGTCGGCGATGGTGCTGCTGCACCGCGTGCCAACCAGCGCCGGCCCGACATTGGCGGAGTCTCCTGGGGCTTCGGTTGGGCTGGGTTTTGTTGGGAGGGGCGGGTAGGATTGTTTTATTTGTTTGGTTTTTAACACATTCTCCATTTGGTCCATTAGGAGGAACATTAAAGCAGACTGTTCGGCTCATTAAGTTTCAGTCATGCAAGACTTTCATTCCTGGAATAAAAGCTCGCGCACTTGGAAATATTTGAAAAAAAAATGAGTGTAGAAGCTTGAACAGTTCCAAAGTACAGTGGAATTGTGGGAAAGACCAAAATCCATTTGATAAAAAATAGCAGGTTCCATGTGCCAGGGAACATTAGGAGAGCATGCGAATGCAATTGGGTTTTCAGGCTTTCCACCGAGGTGTAGAAAGATCTGCAGCTACGTGAATCCAAGGCTATTAAATACTTTTAATACCTACTAAGAATGCGTTCCTGTTATTCTTTGACAGCTGTATAAAATCAGTCCTCTGACAAATTCTTCTCCATTTGTTTAGATAAAAAGTTCAATAATTAAACTTTGCCAATGAAAGTCAAATTTCAGTTACTGAGAGAGAGAAAATGCAGAAACAATCATTTATTCCGCAATATAACACCATTTCATTTTTGTAGAAACTGAGTTGCATTATCTTAAAACTTAAGCTATTACTTATTCTCCAGACATTGAAATGAATAAATGTTTGGTCATAACAGAAATATTATTAAAAATTTGGTTTTATTTTAAGTAAAGGCTGGAATTTTTCCCTGCTGTGATTTTCTCCATGTTCTTTAGGAAAAACGTCCCTGCTAGAGAAGTGAAGCGTAAGAAATTTGCCTTTCTAGAGATGCAGTTAATTCAGTGTTTTGCAAAAAAATGGCAGAAATAGCACAGAAAGCAGCGAGCTGCTGTGAGTTACTAGACAAGCCTTTTCCTAAGCATGTAGGTGATGGCTCACAAAACAAGTCTTATCAAAGACGCATTTTAATTAGTGGATTTTGTTTAAGCCGTACTGTGAGGTTGATTAGCCCTACACTCCAATCCCATACATTTGTGCTGTAAGAGTGTCAAGAAAACAGTTGAAATTAAAAGAATTAGGTACCGAATATTAAATACTTTTAATATATTAATGAAATATCTTTAACAGATTGTAAGACTGATGAAAACAGAAGAACACAAAGGTGCAGGTTATTAGTATTCTACACATCGATGATGTAGGTTTTCTTTGAAGTTACCTATAAAAAAAAATAGAGCTTGCTGCTTGAACTGCGTGCTCTCTGGAAATAGATACATTCCTGCCCTTGCAAGACTTCTCCTGTTTTCACACAAGTCGAAGTAGCTTGAAGGAAAATCTGATTTGTCCCTTGATCATCCCCGGTAAAAATGTTTCTTACGGACCGCTTCAGGACAGACGTTGCTACTACTCTGTTGATGCTACAGGAGGTGAATTTGAGCAGCGAGCGTATGATCCGTCTTTTCAGGACCATAATGATTTCCCCAAGAAACGGCAACTTCTGCTTCCCGCGGGTTGCACACTTTCTCGACTTCACGTCTCACCGAGGCAGCTGCGTCACCTAACCGAGCTCTGAATGTATTGGCAGAACTTTCATCAAAAACGTGCTAGCACAGACTTTTGGTATTATTTTATAGTACTTCAAAATGCCCAGTGATTCCTTTCGGTTTTGGAAGTGATGTTTTTAACCAGAATCAGTTTCTGTATTTTGTTGGAAAGTTATCCTTGTTGTATCCAGAGCAGTGGAAAACCGGATTATGGGTGTGCTTGGAATCAGTTTGTACTTCCCTGAACACAGCGACTTGTTAAAGCTGAGTGGCTCTTACACTCTTTTCTCCCTAACAATTTAAATACTTGTCGAGCTACCTAAATTTTCTTGCCTCTTTTCTTTCTAGTAGATGCACCATAAATACTGCATTTGTTGAGACGTTTGGCTCTAACCAGTCATTTATTTTGCAGATCAAGGAAACAAACAAGTCGTGGCTTTTTCATTCCTTCACAGTATCAGCAGAGCACAACTGGTTTAATGTGTGCAGAGCTCACAAATGTAAAGTTGAATGATTTGCAAGGTTTTTAGCTCGTGTTAATTGGCAGCCGAGAGCGCAAACCCTGTCTTCCCCACCCAAACAGATCTTGAATCTAGAAGTAAAATAACTGATGGGCATTGTGTTTATCGGCAAAGGAAGAGGACTCGATGCTCTTCATGGTGAAGTTGCCTTTGGTGGCTTCTGTCACTTCTGCCATGGCCTGGGAAGGAGAATGATTGCTAAGGCAAAGCTGAGGCAGGTTTGCCATGCGTAAGAGTCTGTGATGGGAACTCCGCAACTCTTGAGCGTGGTGTACCAACATGCCAAAAAAAAAGGTGTATGGATGTTCTGGGTCATGTCATATACATCTGTCTCGGTTGGTTCTTGCTTACCACTGTAATCACAGCGAAAGTAGTTATCCTCTGTCTTCGAGTGCTGTCCGCCTCAGTGGACCACTCGTACATAGGTTGAATCAGAACTGTATTGATTTCCTTTGTATCCCTATCACTGTCAGCTACAGAAGCAATCTTTAGGGTTGAGAATGGCAAAATTTTTCAGCATGTTCTAGAAGCTAACCCATGACATTTGTCAAGGAAGGAACAGTAATTAAAGGCAGAGGGCATAGCTGTAGTAGTTGACATTAATATGTTTATATCAGTAAGCGAACGAATTTAAGTGAAATCAGAACTTGCCCCTGAATATCAGTGTGAATAATATTGTGGTGCTTTAATTATGAAAGTTAGTTAAAGGTATCAAACCAATGTGAAGTCTAAATTACTGTTGCAGGGTAAATAGGTATTAAAGAACTTACTCTTCTGTTGAAGAAGTGAAAAACGAGAAGCACGTTGTATTGGTAGAAAAGGCGGTGTCTGTTTCGGAAAGACCTTTGGGACTGATGAACTGCCTAACTTCAAGCTGAAACTAGGAGGTTTCACTGAAAAAGTGCAGTGCGAAATTGTAGCTTCACTTGCTGTATATTATCTCGCCTGTGTCTGTTTTATTCTGGTTCCTAGAACTTCCCTTTTATTATCGTTTTAATCATCTTGATCGGTATTATTATAATCACAAAATGTCAGCCTGAGGAAAGTGATAATCGAGTCATTATTATGTTTCAATGTCACCTTTGTCAATTCATGCTTAGCTACCGTTTAAAATTTTGGCGTCAATCCTATGATTCGCTATCATTCGTGGTAGGGCCCGTATTTACAGGTGAGCAGTTACAAGCACTTCAGTGTTCCTGTGTGGAATTAACGTCCTCCTCCGAAGTTATTCCCCGGTGTCACCTTAAGGATTTTTTTTTTCCCTCTGAAATTTATTCTTGGATCTAAATATTCATATTCTGATAGATGAATAGGTTTGTGTCATTAAATGACACCGGTAACTCTCCTTGGCAGTTTCGAACAGTTAGTTGTCTGTGCGTGATCAAAGACAGATATTGTTCAAACATCTGTAGCATAAATTTATAAGTTACTTTTCAAGACACTATTACATTTTAACTGTGCTAACATTCCAAAACCTTTCCTGGAAATGACCAGCAGAGACAGTAATTTGACGTTCTCAGTATCTGCTTAAGAAAAACAACTCTTTCAGCATTTGTATTGTATTCCAGATACAGTTGAAATGAGATAAGTTTAGCAAGATGATTCAGAAGTGTAAAGGATCAGTCAATACTGTTTTGCATTCTTCCTTACAGCGTAACACTGATAAACTATTAAAAAGAGGGACCGGTTAATGCAGCATAAAAATGGTGCATGAAATGTGACATCTCTTTAACATTGAGAGAAAACACTTCCCTCCATTGAGTGCTTTACACTAAATGCAAAATATTGACACAGCGCTATTATACCAAACAATAGACTTCTTTCAGAAAGATAATTTTAGAGAAGGGGTAGTATCATGTGATCTTATTAATATTTATGAAATATGATAACAGAAAAAAGGGAATTGGGATAGCGCTGCTATCTTTATAGACCCTATCCATTTCAGCTTCAAAATGTTTTTCATTTCACACATCAGACACTAATTAGCAAATATCTAATTAGTGTTAGAAGAGTAATCGCTCATGGGAGTTGTTGAGGCTTTGAGCTTTCATGCATGCAAAAATAGTGCCACTTTAGGTACATTTGTTAAGGTACAGTAACTTTAACTTTTATTTTTCTCTGAACTGCGTGAATTAAAATAAAAAGCAAAATCGAGCTCCAGTAATTGGGGGTGGGAAGATGATTGGAGTGATGAAGAGTGAGGCAAGATCCAGAAAACTGAAAATACCGGTATTTTGAAACTTCTGCAGATGCTAGTAAATTCACTAGACAGAGCAGAATATAGTATTAATTTGATTTGTTTTTACTTTCCAGGTGAAAAACTATCTGTAATGTTCCTATTTACAAAACAGACAACTATATATATCCTAAATCAGCTGAACACACAACACAGCTAAGGATGGAACAATCAAAATGCTATAGGAATTCCACCATTTTGAAGTTTTATAGTTCAAGTATGTCATGTTAATAAGTTTCTTGTTATGATGGCTAATTATTAAGCTGTGTGGGTTTTATTTTGCATTTTTTCTTTTATGAGAGATGTGAATTCTATCCAAATAAAATCTACCTTACTAGTAATTTTGTCACGGAGCTGATAAACACATTTTAGCTCGAAACATAGATAGTGCTCAGTATATAGCATTGTGCTTCTGTCGGCATCAAAATTACAAATGTGAAGGAGGAAATAAACCCAGCTATTTTTCATTCCTGGTTTTCACTCCTGGTTTTGGCAACACGTCTAAGTTCACTCTAAAATAATACAAGCAGGAGCCCGATTTTGAAAATAACCACACTGTAGGAAACGTGTGGAAGTAATGTTAACAATAAAATACCTGTGTACTGTTTAAATGTGCAACAAAATATTAAAAAGTGCTGGAGGACTGAAGAATTAGTCTAGTTTGATTTTACTGAATTCTATAATGCAACCCTTTTTGCTCAACTTTCTGAAAAATGAAATGTCTGTCCATCGAATCTGGGTGCCTTCTAACTCCTATTCGTAAACATTTTTCAATAACTGTTTACTGTCAATTTAATTTTAAAGATAACGTGGGTTCAAAATGTAGCTTTTAGATGGACAGAGCAAAAGGCAATTCGTCTGTGATCTCCGCTAAATTGGTTTCCATTTCAGTGGAAACGGTTTGTACTGAAGTTTCAGCAGTCCCCAGCAGTGTTTCCTCCAAATCACACACAGAATCACAGAATCACAGAATGTTTGAGGGGACCTCTGTGGGTCATCTCAGCTTGTTGCACTGTCCAGAATCAGGTTCCTAAATGCAACAGAAATTGAGCAGTCTATTTTGTTGAAGAGCTGAATGGAAAACAGATGTAAATAAATAGCAGTAAGGCTGGATGTGCTTATTTTTTTTTTCTCTGTTCATGCAGCTAGATGTGCATGTTGTCTGAACCTGTACCCCAGGTTCATTAATTAAGGCCATCAACAGCACAACACTACCTACCATACAACAGGAGAAGTGACTGCCCACTGTTTCATAAAATCATAGAATCACAGAATGGCTTGGGTTGGAAGGGACCTTAAAGATCATCTGGTTCCATGAGCAGGGACATCTTCCACCAGACCAGGTTGCTCAGAGCTCCATCCAGCCTGGCCTTGAACACTGCCAGGGAGGGGGCAGCCACAGCTTCTCTGGGCAGCCTGTTCCAGTGTTTCACCACCCTCATGGTGAAGAATTTCTTCCCAATATCTAATCTAAATCTGCCCTCTTTTACTTTACGGCCGTTCCCCCTTGTCCTATCACTACACACCCTTGTGAAAAGCCCCTCTCCATCCTTCCTGTTGGCCCCCTCAGGTACTGGCAGCTGTTCTAAGGTCGGAAAACTTACCCAGATGCTGCTGAGCCAAGTGTTTATTCCCCCTGTGCAGTGCCGGGGAACTTTATTTCAGTTTTTAATTTTATGTCGCTTGCTGTCTTAGTCTCTTTTTAAAAGCACTACGTGTTCCTGAATTGTGGGTCACTGAGCACAGCTGAAAGTTGTAAACACGTGAATGGAAACGCAAGTGTGAAAAACGGTGCTTAGATCGTGAAGGCTGTGTGAGGGCTTCATACAAATGTTGGAAGAAATGGGAAGTTTAGGAAGAGACCTCTGGAAAATGAAGCGTATTTAGGAGGTGGTATTTCTCTGCATTGGATCCATGGAAATGGAAAAATGAGTGTGCTTTAGGGAAGCTTCCACGCATGGCTTAGCAGCGTTATTGGAAATGGACTGATTTACACTGGTATGGTCTCCTGACATTCCTTAGAACTTAAGGGGCCATATCAGCACATCTTGTTCATCATCAAAACGCTGCACAAACAGTTTGGGTAATGGCAGTTTTCCAGAGATTGTGACTTTTCCAATTTCTACTACTGTTTACCGTAATGATGCGTAGCTCTTGCGTGCAGCTCGTAATCAGTCGGTTGCACGGTGTTTCCGCGGAAAAGGTTAGTGGCGTTATCTCCCTTTACAGGTGGGAACACTGAGGAAGAGGGAGGCGAATGACTTGAAGCAAATTTGAGAACACAGTCTGCTTTTCCAGACTCCAGTTGGTTTCTCTAGTCGCTTGTCCTCGCTACGGTATTATCTGTACTAGAAAGAAGAGTTTTGGAACCTTACTGAAATATTTAAGCGTATACTGCTGGGTTTAGGTAAACAACCTGGCCTTACAGGTTTTTGCTTGTTTTTAAGGCTGTAGCTGGTCTTGAATTGCTACACAATAGATAGAATGCATAACGCATTTCAGCATCTTGAACTTTTATTTTTTAGTCGAAGCATGTTTAGTTTAAATTTAGTAGGTGGATGGAAAAATTCAACACAGGAGGGTTTTCTTGTGTTGAGCAATTTTTTTTTTTTGTTGGATTGTGGGTTTTATGTTTGTGTTTGTTTACACTTGGGGGAAGTCCTTTTATCTCTCTTGAATTCCCCATGTTTGTCAGGACAAGAATTTTGTCATACTTTTGGCGAATGCCTGTCTTAAAACACCACTCAGAGGTGAAAGACGAATCAGTTGATAGCGGGTGTTCTACAGGACTCTGCCTTTCTTCTTTCCTCAAAGACTGAGCTAATCTCTCTGTCAACTTGAGTGTCCTAATTTATAACTCAACACCCTTAGGCTTTATTCCTGCTCCCCTTCCCAGTAATTGACATGTCAATGAAAATGCAAGAGCAACCCCCCCATGGGTAACAGGGATACTGTTATCTTCTCTTCAAAGGACCTCTCGAAGTGCCTTCCGTTGATCCGTTGCTGTATGCCATCTTTTCCTTTGTGTCAATCCGGGAGCAAGGCGGGGGTTCTTTTAATTTAAGGCCAATTTTTTTTTTTCTGTGATCAACATGAGATGTGCTACACGTACAAAGATCTATTGTTCTGTGTTGATTTGATGTAGCAGAATAATAAACAAAACCAAAACAGTCAGTATTGTTGAATAGTTATACTAGTCAAACCAAAAATAATGATAAAGAGTACCTTCATTAGCAGTGTTTTCCAGTATTTGTAAGATTTCTGTTAAATTAAGCAGATGGAATCAAGCTCGTAAACATCAGCTTATGGTAGGTTTTGCAGGTGTTTGACATCTGTCTCAAACATCTGATGGTATTTCCACACAGCCTAATTAGCAAGGTCAAAAATCAAAGATGTGTATCTAAAGCAACAATGACCAGATCGTAATTATGAATCGTAAACAGATTCTTGATATCCCATGATGATTTACTACTTGTGGGAAAACTTAATCTTTATGTTTTAGTTCATTTTTCTCCTTCCTGTTGTAAAGATACACTAAAAAGAAGATGTCATGTGCTTGATGTAGTGACATATTTAAGATATGTAGGCAAAACCGTTCTTTTGGGTTCTTTATTTACTGTATTTCCAACTTTTTTGCTTATAGTCTCCTTGTGTTTTTAAGCTGTCTCTGTTGTATAAAGTGACTCTGTAAAAGCATTTCCATAAATTTCAAAACCTTTTTTAAGTTATTTTTCGGGGTGTCTTCACCAGGGAAAGAAACTTCATTCCTTTAATTTTACTTTTTAGATTAGATTCTTGAGAAAGTTGGTTTTGAATAATCTGAATGTGCTTAGTTTTTCTACTCTGTTTATGTTGAAACAAAGAAAAAAAAATCTTAGCGATAAAATGTTTCATTTTGTCTTCCAGAATTCTTTATCAATAATAGCATTCAGCTTGTAGAAATTATTTGTTGCCGTATTATTTCTAAATCAAAAAATGTGACATATTCCCAATTATCAGAAGACTGAAAGGATCCGACTCAAATGCTCTTTAAAACGAGAGTTAAAACTAAGTCAAGGTCATGAGATAACAGGTGTCTACTTAGTAGAAGGTGACAAACTTGATAAAGAATCTGGAGCAGGGGAATGTTGTTCCTGGGGAAGCATGTTTTCCTTTTTCAAAACTGCAGATTTTATGCCTGCATTCAATTTCACAAATACCATTGGCTTGCCACAGTACGTAGATCACAACAAGAACAGGTAAATGCAATTTATATAAGCATATAAAGCTGAGAGTGTCGTTTCAAGTACCCTTTCATTAATTAGATTTGTCAGATAATATTCCTGTTACGTGGGTGAATATCCTTGATCCTCATTATTTAGAGATCAGATAGCCTCAGCAATCACACATCCTATTCCAGCAGCAGATATTCAAGCTTGTCAGTTGAATACTAGGAACTTTCCTAAGCCAGTAGTAAGTAGTTCCTGATCTCCCACGTAATTTAATCTCTCTCTTTTCCATTTCCTCTTCTGCAAAATGGGAACAATAATACTATACGCAAATTCAGTATGAGAATGCACAGAACAGTTTTTGCTGCTCGTGAGATCCGAGACGGATACAGCCAACTATGTTGTTCTGTTCTTAGGAAAGTGTCTCACTGCGTTAAACTTCTTTTTACGCAATGTAACCCACTGAAGTCACAAAACCGTCAGAATGGGTTTTATGATGACGATTGAATCCCGAAGCTTCCTAAGATTGTGGGTTACTGTGCTCGAAACAACAGCTTTAGTTAAGCTGTAGTTATTCCAATGTCTTCTGCAACCAGTACAAAACCAGAATTAAACTCTTTTGCAGATATATATATGGAGTATGACAACGTACTCGTGATACAAAAACTTTTATTGGAGTTATGCAAAGCAAAATAAAAAAAAAAGTAGGTCCATATTCAACCATATGATAATTAGATTTGCAAGAATCTGTATGGGTTTTAGGAGACCATCTGATTTATTTCTCTCATGTAAATGAATGCTTTTAACATATAGTCTCAAATAATGTTCTCTTATTCCAGACTGTAATGTAAATGATAGTGTATCAATTTTATTATCCCTGGATGTGTTTACTTGCTTGATCAGAATTACAACCAGGTGGTACCATCTTCTTGCAACAATTTTCCTTCCCTTTGAATGAGAATGGCTCATTTGAAGTTTGTGAAAGGCATACCCGTATGGAATTCATGGGATTTCATGTTGTGATACAGCAAGGAGACTTGCTAGAAATTGCCTGTTTCAGGCTGATGAGGCAAAACTAGACATCTGTTAAATTAACATCGATCTAACATTTTTGCCTTTCAGTCAAATGCATTCAAAAAATTTAAATCTTTTTTAGCTGTCAAAACAATCTGTCACCAGATATTTATTTTTTTGTATAATGGGTTACTTAAGGAAAGCAGCATACGGTTGAGTGAGCTGCACCTATGCTGCAGCTTTCCCGGATCTGTAGTACCTAGAACTACTGGAAAATGTGCGTACTTAAATGATTACTTGTGAAAATTTAAACAAATAAAGTAGAACTGTATATTTTTCAACCTATTGGATCCCTTTCTAACTTGTGTTTCAAACAAAACCCAAACTTCTAATGTTAATTTTGGTAAAAAAACTTGGAAAATGTCGCCCTGCCTTTTTGTCTTAAAACAGTCCACAGAACGATAAATATTTTCCCATGATAAATCACAGCGGGAACAAGCCTGCATTCGCCTGCAAGTTTGTTTCTAAGCTTAGTTTAGGACGTTCATTACTTCTCACCTAGAGGAGGATATAATAACACGTTATCAATTGCAATTATCTGTAATTTTAATAAAACCCAGTAATAATAGATCCTAATGATGACCAAAGCAAAAAAGCCTCCCATGCAATATCTAGCGCTGCGTTGTGCTGGGTTCTCATTCCCTCACAATATGGCTTGTGTGCCTTGGTGACAGCCTCAGCACATTTTTACCTGCCCCTTCCAATCCCGTAGCGGTCTGCCCGGATCTATCCTGCGAGATGACTGCTGTGATTTTTTTCAGGTTAAATTCACAGAGAAATCCTGGCCTCATTAAAGTCAGTGGGCCCGCTGCCTCTGGGTCAGCGAAACCTAAACTGACGCCTTGCTTTCCTGTATTTTCTAACAGACAGACACGCTCCAAGTCCAACGTTAGAGCTGTTTCAATTATTTCTTCCAGATGAATTTATTTGTATACGTTTCTTCTGCTTTCAGGTTTTGATTTATGTATGCTTGGAAAAGGGGGGTTTGTTTTGCTTAGCTTTTGTTAGTCCCATAGCACATGAAAAGCGTGTGTGAATACGAGATATTTTGCTCTGGGAGCAGTCGGTAGCTTTGTAAACGGGTGAGATTGGAAGTACTGAGGATGTGACACACGGCAGCTCTGGGGAGATGAGAAGTGTGTCACCCACACCACTACAGCCCTGCAGGAAGCATCTTCTGTCGCTCACTTGCGGTGTAGTTTTGGATTTAGTTTCAAAGCAGGAAGAGCGTTGTATAAAAATATTGCAGTAAGTCACTATATTTCATTAGTTATTAATAGAGAACTTTTAAGTGCCCCAACAGGAATCTCTGTGGGCTTCCATGAGAATGTGATATTTTCAGAGAGACAGCATTTGAACTTTGAGAACATATGGGGACATTAGTCTATGGAAATCATTCACTTAAATGTCACTTTTATCTTAGATTTGTCATGTAGTTTTAATATGTTGAATGCCGTGAATATGTTTAATTGTAGTTTGCTTTTCCAGTAAGCTGTATTTCTTACTACTGACTGCAGCCAAAATACATACATGTTAATTGTAATTCGGGGCTTTTTTGAAGCTAGCTTATTCATTTTTTGCTTTGAGAAATACGCTATGTGTACAACAGGCTGCAGAAACTGTTTTAGGGGTTTGGGGAGAGCTTAGAAACAAGTTTGCTCCAGTAAAGAGACAGTGACGGTGAGATAGATGGTGCTAGCATCAGAGAAAGAAAAACAAAAACTTTGAAGATCCCACTGTAAACCAGTGTACGTTGCTAGAGCCCTGTTGACTTCAGTGGAGCTTACAGCATTTGAGGATTTTGGCACGTAGGAATAAAAAACCCCAACCCACACCCGAGCGTCACCGGCCGGCAGCAGCCTCCGCTCCCCCGTCCGCATTCGCCGCCATCCTACCCGCGGTCCGGCACTGGGACGCGGGCTGTCCCGATCGGAGCCGGCTGTGCCCGGAGCGGGACGTGCACCGACGTGCCGGCCCGGACAGAACACGCGATTCCTGGGTTCTGTCAAAACCCTTCTGTCACGAGGGACAGCGGCTTCGGTCCCTGTTCTGTGCTCGTCTTGGGGTTTTTGTGAAGCTTTTGGGAATGCCAGACCTTTGAGATTCACCCACATTTGTGTGTACCTAGCTGACTAAGGATTTCAAGGAGGGAATGTCAGAGCAGCAGATTTTCTCGGGGAGCCAGAGCAGAAATGTACCCCGGCTAGTGTTTGATTTCCGAAGCCATTTGGAGCTCAGAAGACAGAAATTTGGTCTGCATTGTAGAAGCTAGAATTTCCTTTTTCCTCTTTATTCTTGCTATTGTGTCTATTCTGTAAGAGTCATGAAATACTTGGAATGTATGATAATTTTCAAGTGTTGATATTTTGAGGTGCAATGGACTGTGACAAGCTGAAGCATGAGCCTTGCCTTTTCCGGGCAGAGATAGGTTGGCTGTAATCTTCAGTAAAGGTGACAATAATCGTTACTGCCTCAGGGCTATACTGAAAGTCCACTACAGGAGCAACAAGTGTAGGTATTAACAGGTTTTTTTCGACACTGCTTAATAAAATGAAACCTATGCTTTTGTTTGATATGCTACTAGCAGTCCCTTTTTGTTTGTTAGGGAAATCCTTATTATGTTGAAGGTTGATGCTGATGCGACACGGCCGTCAGCTACTCAGTGGAAAGCTGATCCTACAGCTGGAATTACACGCGTTCCCAGCAGCGAGCTGCGACGAAGAGGTAGATATATTTTCACCGGTTGCCTGCCCATGAGCACGAGGATGGACCAAACAGAATGTGTTGTCCTTTAGCCACTGGCAGGCCAATCAATGGAATTTTTTTTGCTGACTACAAAATGGTGCTGGTCCTGGGAGGAAATGCTGTTTCAGCTAGGGTAAAAACCAAGCAAACAGTAAAGCCCAGGAACCTCCAGTGTTCAGAGCGTGGGCAATGTACCTGCAGGCACAAGTACGAAAAAAGCTGAAGAGTAAGAAAATCATTTTAAAGTGCTTTTTCCTTAAAATGGGTTCTTGGCTTTCCCTTTATCTCTCTCTTCCTTTTTTTCCCCCTTAAATGAATACTGTTCTGAAGAAGCAGATTTTGGGAGCATTGTGCTGGGAACAAAAGGATTCTTTCAAAGACTTGTTGCTCAATCTTGTTTACAGGATTTTTCTTTTCCTGCGGCCTTCTAAAGTCTTCTCAATTATTCGCTTCCCTAATATATTCATATTTGCTAGAATAAAACCTTGCTCTGTTTGAGGAGGGCTGTAGCAAGTGCGGCGGTTCCCAGTATTTTCTGGGTGTAACGTTACCTGAGAAAACCATCAGCGACATTTCTTTCCCCAGATCTCTCTCGGTGTCCTCCCCCCCTTTTTCGCCAGGACTCCTGCCACCTCCTCGCTTCTTCCCCTCCTGCCACCTCCTCGCTTCTTCCCCTCCTGCCACCTCCTCGCTTCTTCCCTGGTCTCGGGTTGCTGCAGCAGCTCCCTCGGTGCTCGGCGCTGGGGCTCCCGCTTCGTGACCTCGCCAGCTCCGCTGCTGCCCCGCCGCACAGCTGGCAACTCACAGCGCTACGCCCAAATCGTTCAGGCTGGGTCCAAATGGGGCTTTTTAAGGCATTTCAGAACCGTGCTTGCTAGCGTAGTTTCCCTCCGGCGTTTCTCGCATCGCTTCCACGCGTTGCGGCTTTCAAGTTGGCCAAAGCGATTTGCGTCGGCGCCGCGCCGTGCCTTTGCGGTCAGGCACCCGTCATGTCGTGCAAACAGCGTGCTTTGGCGGGCGAGGAACGATTGCGCTTCTGCGTGTGGCATTCGTGGTAATGATGATCATAATCATCTTTGGGAATACATTAATATTGTTTTCTTACATATGTATTAGGGTAACACTTAGCTAAATAATCATAATTAGCAACTTGAAAATTTTGTGTAAACACCGGTTATTAAACCCTTAAATGGGTCCTGTGAGGTATCATTACCACTATTATATAAACAGAAAAAATTGACCACATCAAAGATAATTGTCTTTCCCAAGTTCCAGCAGTGAATCACAAACTGAGATGCGATTTGATCGCCACAGCTTTATTTCAGCCATGGATTCTGCGTGCTTTCACACAGTGACTCCCAGCAGTTCGATGTAACTTCGGAACAACAAAAATATTGTTGTTCACATTGTCCTTACATTGTTTACATTCTGTTTTCTAGTCAGTACACCAGAAGTAAGTTGTCGGTACTAGCCCTGTGGTTTTTTGGGAGGCCTTACTTCAAAAAAAATATTTTTTGTTTTTGGGATGACTTCCATAACTGCATTAGTAGTTGCAACCTTAGGTGTTGTTTTCTGCTTTGAAATAAAATCACTGAAGCAAGATACTCCTTGAAAAATGAAAAGCCGTGTTTGAACGCTGCTGAAAGTTACCCCAAATGGCACAGAAATGTCATACATGGTTGACTATAATCATGCTTCTGTGTCGAATGTTGTTTTTGTATATTGCTCTGGTCTGTTTGTAACCATTAAGAAGGGAATTATGCAGAGTAATGTGTCTAGATTCCAAGGAAGTTATTTGGCCTGTACATTACAATTTTTATTTGTTGTCTGGCTGCAGGACAGCATATGGAGTCATTATCCACTTAATACACGAAATAGCTGCAACCTCCCTTCCCACTCGGTGCCTGTTGGTACGGGAGCGGGTAGCATCTGTCACCTGTGCCGACAGACCGCGAGGTGGAAGTTCCATCGGGGCTCTCATTTCTGCCTTTTCCAAGAAGGGTTGGTTGGGTTCTTAATTTTATTTTACTGCCAAGGATAACGATCCTTTCCTAGGAACGTGTAGGTGATGCAATGGCAAGGTCCGTTTGCACGGGTGAAGGAGCGCGCTCCTGTCCCTCACGGCACGTATACGTATGACGGGTGGTGGGTGCCGTGTTCAGGACCCGGGATACGCGTACGCGAAAGCGGGGAAGGTGCAGCTGGGGAAAAATCCCTTCAGCGTGCTTGGAGGCCGTAAGGGGACAGGCTGAGGTGAGATGCCAAGCAAGTGCTTTGCTTCAAGACTGAAGCAGTTGGATACTGAGGGAGGTCTGCGTAGCCAGGGCAAAGACTTTCCCATGTTTGCCTGTTGTTCTTTGGAATACGTACGGGTTCTGCGTGCCCCTGTCTCCCTCTGTTGTTCAACTGCCTACTCTTTTTGTGTGCTTTTTAGCAGTTTTTTTGGTCTTGCTGAATTGTAATCGAGTGGCTAGCAGGGCAACTGAGTTTTAATAAGGTTTAATTTGATCATAACTCAATTTAAAGCTTGCAGTTCTGACTGGACTCATGTAAATAATTTTTTTTTTCCATTCAGCAGCAGTGTAGTTACAAATTCACTGGAATCCTGTGTTTAAAGTTGTGAATCTAAAGCGAAAACTACACACCTTAATTGTTCCCATTACTAGCAGCTGTCAATTGTGCTAATTTTGTTTTTTACGCCTGAGCAAAGCCCACAGCCTGTACCAGTCTCTCTAAGAAAATAAAAGATCTGTTCCTTCAGGCACCGATGGGACCAGCCCCATCAGCCTGACGACGGCAGCGAGACACAGTCGCCATTAGTGCTGGCCCGTTGGCATCTCTTCCTGCGCAGCGAGCCCTGCCGAGCCGCTCGGGTGTTCCTTGCCCATCCGAGGGATCCCTCCGTGCCCCCCTTCCCAGAGCTCTCCCCTCCGCTGCCCTTCCCCAGAGGCCATCCTGAAGGCGCACGCGGTTCCGTTCGCCCTTCCGTTCACGCTCGGGCCCAGAGTCTGCCACCGCCAAGGCCCACGGTGGGGCCCAGTGCGGCTGGGGCGTG
>Ga0065711_1041958_pt1 | contig 15757 bp, 9 predicted proteins | sample Hoacrofraction12_FD_59098 | JGI IMG/M metagenome (GOLD analysis project Ga0065711, IMG submission 59098) | Hoatzin crop microbial communities from Cojedes, Venezuela - Epithelial fraction 12 v2 (version 2) | ecosystem: Host-associated > Birds > Digestive system > Esophagus > Crop | place...
CCCCCCCCCCCCCCCTTGCAGAAGCAACGTTTTCATGTCCAGATCTGAGCTGCTGCAAGTGGATTACCTAAGTGTGAAGCAGCCAGACCCAGATTTACACAGCCTGCTCCTTTGAGGCATGTGAAAGGGCTCGAAAATGTAAATGGGATTTTGGGGGGATGCAACCTCAGAAGTGCTGATGTGCATGAAGTCAGCTCCGTTTGGCTTCTGCTTTTGTCAAAGAGCTTTAGGAACGTCTGCTCTGCCTCCTTTGCCTCCTTTCCCCGTGGCCACAGGGCTTGAGGTCTGAAGAAGTACCCCATTAGAGCTTGATGTAGGCAGCAGCCAGACGAAGACACATGCAGTGCATGCAGACACAGCTGAAATAAAGAAGTTTCCAGGAATAACCAGGTGAGCTGATCCTGCATGTAATGATGCTACACTAAACTGTGTCAAGTTTTAGCCCAAGTCAGCCTTGCCCTACAGCTACGGGCTCGCTCACCAAAAGTGCTTCACACTGCTTTATTCTGCTTTAGAGACATGTTTCATGCTCTGCTGCTAATGGCTGTTTCTGTAATGCCGAGCCTTGGAACATTTCTCAGCACCCGCACCAATGCGCAAGCTCCCTCTGGCCCCCCGAAAGGCCACGTGCAGGGGCCGGGCAGGAGCTGCCACCTTCCCTGACAGCTCTTCAGGCTGCACAGCCAGGACAACGGGGCATGAGGCATCGCCCAGCGCATCCCAACAGGTTCCTGTGGGCGCAGACACAGCCGTAGGCTGTACAGCTTGTGCACCAGTGCGGCCCAAACACAGAACACCTCCTCGTTTCACCACGCAGGCCTCCCCATCCCCTGTCCTACCCCGCTCAGGGTTATCTCCCCATGTCCTCTGCATCTTCTGACAAGTTATCAAATGCTGCTTTGATGCAGGTGACGTACTACAATGGAGAATTTTCATTCCTGCGTCCACAATCCCATATAATAGGATGCATCAAATGTAAAACAATGTCTTTCCATCCACCTGTTTAGTACCAGTCTGGTCAGAAAAATATGTAACTACTCTAAAATCCAAATAAACTGCCAACCATCCATTTTGGATCCATTTTGTAACTATGCAGAATAATCTATTCTTTCATTAGAGCAGTTAAAGGAGATTTAGAGGGAGGAAAGAGCATGGTGACTTCCAAGGGAAGAGTGATTCAGTGCAAAAAGGGTAAATTTCATCTGCACATTCTTAACTGCGAGGACATTCTGCACATCTCAGGAGTGCACTAAGTGGTGCAGTAAACCAGTAAATTAGAAGAATGTAAATTCTTTAGTAGGAATTGCACGCAAGGGAAAAATGCTTCCTCATGCTCATATTTGTTTTCATGAAAATAATGTACACTTTTCCTAAAATCATACTGGTACAGAGCTGAGTAAGACATCAAAACCAGTAATAGATATTACACTGGACTAAGGAATGGCAATGACACAATTATCTTCCGTGTTTCTGATGATCGCTGCGATAAAGTGAGGAGCTGGCGTATTTAGAGCCTGGCACGGAGTAGGGAGCCTTGTAGCTCCCTTCCCCTCTCACTGTCTGTCTTATTTATCTCTCATTAAACTAAATTGTGTTCTTATTGGCTGACTGACCTCTGATATTGTTATTAATTGATTTATATAGTGCCTTTTGCAAGCCTCAAGGCACTTCAGAGAATTGCAAATATATATAGGGATCACTTCACCAATCATCTGAGTGCAGCCACCTTTGGGGTGGAGACTGGTGGCCATTGCAGTGGCACAGGAATGACTTTGGGTCAGAAAAGAAGGCGGACTAGTGGAGCCAGCACTTCTAGCAGTGCTACTGCCAAGCAGCTGCCTTGAAATCAGACTGGAAGAGTCAGAAAGCTTTAAGAAAAAAGACTGGTTCTACCAAATGATGAGTCGACAGGGCACGTTCAAAAACAAGCGTGAGGCAGAATATTTTCATGGTGAATTCAGAGCCCAAGGGTACTTGTGGTAAGGCCTGTATTTGTCACGAGGTCCTGACGAGCACAGAAACCCTCCAGGCATCGTGCCTGGCTGCCCCGCACACTCGCACGTGCACAGATGGATGGCTTCGTCCCCAGCGGCATGCATGTGCAAGCTGGCACAAGCTGGAGATGCTGGCACAAGCAAACACCACGTACAGGCGTGAATGCTGACCAGCTATGAGGATCCAGGCACGGTGCTCCGTCCTCTCACCACACCAGGCGCTTGGAAAGGTGACAGGGCCTTCGGACCAGAGACTGCCCAGCTGCCTGAGCCACGTTTAGCTCCAGACCCGAAGCATCCCAGACAGCGTGTGATGGCTGCTCGCACCACTTCTGCATTGCCGTGATGCCTACACCGTCATGAGTGAGGAAGAGAAATGGGTTAAGAAAGGGTAACATGCACATAGTGGGTGCCCACTGAGAAAGGAAGGGATCGCACACACCAAAAAATGGGGCAGATCTCCACAGAAGGACACCTGGCCCTCCTTTCCTTACTCTCAGCGGGTACCACGTCTGTGGTCCCTGTGAGCATTGATGCCGACTTCTCAAATGTGGGAAGACTGTAGTTTTTCAGTATAAGAGTTTGAGCATTCACAATAAACATTTTTAATACTTTCCCATCAATTATAGATGAGAGGGCTTTGTGTTTTTTCAGAATATTATAGTTTTGTCTTCATTTGAAACATCTGAATGCCTCTAATTAAAAAAAAAAAAAGTCTTTCTGCAGGTGCAAACGTAGCAGAGAATATCAGAAATATCTTTGTTATGTTAGGTCATTAAAACTACTTAGACCTGAGTGAAATGTATTGTATAGATCTGAAGGTTTTGAACCCTTCCCCATTAAAACGAACCCTGAATATAAAAAAGTGCACCCCTTTCCAAAGCAGAATTAATTTCACTGGCTCCATTAACAAGCAGGTCTGCTCTCATCTTATCTTTCAAGAATTCTATGCCTGATTGCATTTATGTTCTCATTTAGCATCTCAAAATGGGCACTTTCTTTCAAGAAGGGTTAGTGCATGACTCACCCGCTTAGTTAATCTGACTAATTAGCATACTGTCGCCCATTAACAGCATTAGAACAACAACTGTAGCTCTCACTACCTCGCTGGCTGGAAAACAGACCTCTTCCAGTTTGCAAGGACATTGGTTGCTCCCCGTCTTTTGGTAACTGGGGTTATTTATCACACCAGCACAGGATTTGCAGATAGCTCTGGAAGGGGCGATATAACTCTTAATATCCTGCAAAACCCCTCAGCCCATGATCTTTCCTGGTGACTTATTGGAAATTATTCTAAAATTAAGTCCTTAACTCTGCAAGAAACCTCTCTGGCATCCGAGCTGCTGTCATGCACCTCTTCCAACTTCATTGAAAGAAACTAATTGTGGAAATTAAAGAAGTTTTCCTTACATATGATAAGTCACAATAAGTGTATCAATATTAAAATATTTTATATTTCAACCAGCCACGGCGGTCTTGGATGTATTTCCCATAGCTATTCTAGGTGCATCAAGGCGTGCTCAGACAGGGGTAAGATTTGTGGGTCCTTAGCAGAGTAATTTTCCGGGAACCTTGCCTGGCAAACCAGGAATATTTTTATTCATGGAGGTGACGCTGGGAACAGCAGGTTAAAAGACTGAACTAGGGAGGCCAACCCAGAGACTGCCACAGTTCCTTAAGACAACTGCAGAGTGCCCAAGGTGCTCAAGGAGATTTACACACCTAATTTCAGCCTGCCCCAAACAGGCTGAAAAAATGTAGGACCCAGATAGGTGTGAATTTCTATTATTATCTCAGAGGGCTTTTCACAGGAAGCCTAATTATGGTCACATAAATGCCAGGACAGTTAATCATCTCACTGCTGCTCAGCATACCAGAACTACCTATCATCTCATAGGCTTCCTCCGTGCTGCCGGCATGCAGGGGAAGCCGCCGACGCCACACACCTGCGCTCCACGCTCCCGAGGGACAAACCCGCAGCCTGCGAGGCCAGCGCTGCCCGCGTGGCCCTCGGATGATCCGCGAAGCACGGCGGGAGGCGTCTCATCACCCTTGCTGTTAGCACGGAGCTGCTGGACGCTGGCGTTTGGCTGGGTTCTTCAAGTGATTCCGGCTTTTCTGGGTGCCCCAGGACAAGCACCGGTGCCTTCAGGGTGTGCCCGAAGGTTTTATGAGTAGGACTCCTTGCCTCCTCCACTGCCACTGGTGAGAATCCGCAGACAGAAGAGTTGAAAACATGGGTTTTTGACAGAGCATTGGAGCTTTAGAAAACTGAGATGTTTAGTGGACCTGCAGGTTTTACCTGATGAGAATGTCACTGTTTGATGACAGCAAATCCATTCAGTAGGGAGGCTCACGTTGGGCAATGCCAGAGCTCATGCCGAGTGAAGCTTCTCTCTGCTTCGAGTGAAAGCTGAGCAGCAGATCCCCTGACCAAAAATCCCTTGCAGATCACTGCTCCCCGCAGAAGGTGACACTGCTCGTATACCCCTCCTGCTGCGCCGTTGCTCCCAATGGCCGTCCCTGCTGCAGCTGAGGCTGAGAAGCAAGAGATCCTAGCACAGATGGAACAGCATCAACACTTCTCAGGAATCCAAGTCTTGGTTTCAAGGTGCCCCTGATGGCACTGACAACACCTTTGTCCAACTCATTAGCAGCTAAACTAGTTTCAGGACCAGTGGAGGGCAATATTGCTTTGGCTTCCTGAATAACAGGACCTCGGCACTAACTAGGGTGCTGAGCTGGTCTGTGCACAGCGAAGCCCTTTCTCTGGGCACAGGACGAATCTTTCTGCTCCACAAAATCACTCCCCAGGGTATACGGCTGCTGGAGCACCAGCACTGCCTTGTGAAATGCCTCACTCCCTGGACACCAGCTTGCTGTAGAAATTGATGCTTTTGTGCAGGCACCATGACCCCAGACCAGTGCGCAGGGAAAGACAGGGGCGGAAGCAGCTCCAGGGCGAAACGGGGTCTCTGTATGCACCAGCTGCATCGTCCCCCACACAGCCACACCACAAAACAGCAGTTCTACATCCTCTTTACCATTTACCCCACCCCCCTCCCCGTCTTTACCAGAAGTGGTTTTACTGCAAAGGAACTATCGGAAGGACTCTTCTTCTCATGACTTCTGTTATCTTCCTCATTATGAGATTGACTCAGCATTTAGAAGTCTTGCAGTTCCACATGTAGCACAAGTTCAAGTCTAAGTAAATAGATGAAAAAAGTCAAGAAAGGGGTACTTAGGCCATATTTTGTGGAAATACAGTCTAGTTAATGCAGGACCTGAGGTCCTTCTGGACTTCAGTGAACTGTTCAGAAAGTTAAGTCACCAAGCCTGTGAAAGTAGCAGGCAAATTAAAACTTTTGCCCTTTTTAAAAATAGTTCCTTAGATTCCTTTTGAAATATTAAATCCCTTATTTCAGTGTTAAGAATGAGTGTCCATATTTTGTGTTGCGTCTCTTAGCACTTTTGAACCAGTCTTGCAGTGATGTGGTTTATTCTGCTGTAATTTCTCTGTCCTGTTTGAGACTTTGATTCATTAAGTGTCTCCCCAGAAAGAAGAGATTTGAACCTGCTCTCAGTGGAGAGATTTGGTGTTTCTTCTCTTTCACCTTTGGCATCTGTGGCAAGCGATGGCTGCTAACGGGTACCCGCAGAGCAGGCAGCTGCTGGGTGGCCGCTGCCGGGGTGGTGAGTGGCCTTGCCAGCAAGATGGGAGAAGAGCAACGGGGCTGAAGGCTGGTCGGATAGAGACAGCAGGGATGTTGTCTGAACTAAGGGCAAAGCTGGGGTGCCTGAGGGCTGAGGGGAAACTAAAGCCTGACGGTGGTTTGCAGAGCAGAGGTGGGCTTTGTGGGGGTAAACGGTGAGGTTTTTCCCCTCCTCTCCTCACTCCCGTCCTGCTGCCACCTCTCTGCCCCGTCCTGCTCCCGCCATGTCTGGGGGACCGCAGACCCCACAGAGGCCCCACAGCAGGCACCGGCACAGCCCCGGCACACAGCCCCGGCACACACACAGCTCCGGCGAGCATTGACGAGTCGTGCTGCCCAGGCTGCCGTGGGGCACATCTGTCAGGAGACACGATGTCTTCGGTTAGACCCGCTGATTTGGCTGTAGAAACTTTCTGTCTGCAGAGAAGTTTGTGCCTGAAAACTTGGCTACTTTTCCAGCTCTATCATTTGCTCCAAGAAAAAAAAACCACCATATTTCTTTCTGCAGTCTGTGTCTGTCATATCTGTGGACCGTCACACCTACAACATGGTTAGGAATTTAGCACATGCCATTCAGTGTGGGCTGCACATCCATGCCTGCGGAAATGCTGTCCGAGAGCCAGAAGCGTGCCCTTCAGACTGTTTTTGACTTGCGACCTTTATGTGTTCAACCTTGCCTTTATGGGGAGCAGAATTTACTTACACAGCACAGAAAGCGATAGAAGATTGGAACTGAAGCCCAGAGAGCCCTAACATGTTATTGGGGTTCCTTTTGGCATGAAAGAAGTGTCTATATTATTTATATACAATTATTAATGATTGGATAGCAGCAAAGATAAGTGGCTCAATTATAAGTGGAGATAATTTCTCAAAAGCCATGGATTGACAGAAAATATCTCCACTTTATCTTTAACATGTGACTGCAAAGAACAGGTTGGCAACGCAGAAATCATTCCTCTTATTGATCCATTATACATCCATCTTTCTGAGAGAGTTTTCATGTTAGAAATATTATCAAAAGCTTTAGAGAAGACCTGAAATCTTTAATCACCAAATAGATCCTTCAAAAACCTAAAATCAATTTAAACTTTTTCTCTTGTGATTCCACCAGGGACCCAGTGGAACCACGAAGGTTCAGCTGCTTTTTCATCCCTTGCTGTAATACTTCTGTCCCGAGGAGTCTCATATTAATGCATTACATGTACCATGTTTCTGGCTCCAGAAGACAAGAGGGAACTCTGTTGAAAAGCCTCCACTTTGAATGACAAGAGGTGCTCAATGCTCAGGTATCCTAGACTTCAAGAAAGAAGTTTACTGTGCTTATGAAGACTTGCACCTCTGCATACCCGCAACTCTGATCAAAATGGGGGAATGCAAAGGGACTGTACGATTGTATGACTTTTGGCACATCACATGGTGTGAGAATGTGTTGGTTTTACTGTACTGATACCAGTGAGTGGCTCTTGTAAAGCCGTGCCTGTCCATCTGCTTAAATTCACGTACTTGGCAACAGCCCTGCTGAAGTCAGGCTAAGCATGCAGGCAGGAGTTTGCAGGGTTAGTCTAACTCATCTGTGAAAAGCTGAGAAAGAAGACATTCTTTTCTTCTATTACATTTAGTGTTACATTACCAAAAATATTGAATTAGAACTTTATTTAGATAGAATTATTAATTGTCATATGGGTCTTTAGCTCATTATATCAGTGCATCCAATTATTTTCAATTCACAATCCAGTTAGCTTATAACACATGATCGCAAGGAAGGACTTTATACATCTTCAAATTCTCTTCTGAGATGTCTGTATTCCCTAGGGAAAGGTGACTTTCGTGAAAGAGTTGCTAAAATTTTGGCTGTTGAGAAAGTCACAGAGTGAAAGTTTGTTGGGAATAGTATCTCCCTCTTCCGCAAAGCTGGCACAGGCTTCTCAGCAAGGTGAGCAACATACAAGCATATTGGTACCCCTGCCTTGGGCAAAGCAAAAGAAAAGGACAGCACTGGACTGGCACCAAGGTGTTGACACTCCCTCTTCTTCCAGAGGACAGAGACGAAGGGAAGGATCCTTCACCCCAGCACGAGCTCAGTCTACCTACCTTGCCCTCCCCAGCCTGGCTTTCTGGGCTCTGGAGTAAGAAGTGCAGAGAGCAGGACTGTGCTGTTTTGCTGGACTCGGTGATCGACAGTTTTGCCAGATGCCCACACTGCCTGTGCTGAGGGGTAGTTCTGGCTCTGCTTTGCCAAGGACAGGAAATTATAACATTGATGCTCTGGTACAGAAATCCTATTCTCACATCCAGTGGCTGAAGACTGCTTGGAGTTTCTTTTATCACTCTCATATTTAATACAACACATTCATAGAGTCATCATGAACAGGAATAGACTTGGAAAGACCATCTATCCACTCATCAGCTACACCTAATCTTTCCTGAGCAATGTTTGCTTAACCAGATCCTAACCCTAATGAAGATGCGAGCACCTGCCTAGATAACCTGTATAGTGCCTCGTCATTACTACTCTCAGACCTTTCCTATAATATCTAAACTAACTCTCTACTGATGCAATCTAGGCTCCTTACTGCTTGTTGACAGTTACTGTTGTCCTCTTTGAGGTTACTCCTGCCCTCTTTTCCATTTATGTTTTTGAAGATGGTTAATCTGTCTGCTTTAATATCCCTCTTCCTTAGATCAAACAAGCCTGGTTCCTTTAATCTTGCCAAAGAGTTTAGAGGAAAATAAAGAAAATGGCTGGATCCACCTTACTTCACCTGCACCTTTCTTTAAGTGCTCAAAGTGTTCCAAACTGGACACTGTTCTCCAGCTGAACACCACACCTGCACTGAGCAAAAGAAGAAAACATGCACATTGTGGACAAAGTGCCTTTTTTTTACAGCCCAGTACAATGTTTACCTTTTTGCCATATCATTAACCCACATTCACTTTAACTTCCAGATCTTCTCATGACTTGTAAGCTGTTTCAGCTGTTCCCGGTTTTGTGGGTTTCTGGAGTGCAGGTTTTCCTTGCTTAGTGTAGGGTTTTTCCTCATGAACTTGCACATTATTTTGTTCTCATTGCCTTCTCCAAGATACCAGGTATAGTCTGGACCCTAATTCTGCCTTTCAAAGTGTTTTCAGCTCTCTCAGCTTGGTGTCTTCTGCAAATTTAGCCAATATGCTCTTTATTTTATCAGCAATGTTGTTACTGAAATTTAATCTGAATAAATATTCAACAATCAGTATTACCAGGTCCATGACAGACCTCTGGGACATTCCCCCTCAAACCACGCTCCAGTGTGATAGCAATCTACTAATTATTCCCGTTAGTTTTCAAAATGGTTTTGGACTCACTTATCCAGACTGTATTTCCCTGACTTGCTCGTGGAGATTCCAGATGTAACCGGGACAAAAGTCTCCCCGAAGTCATGATTTACAGACTCTGTTCCTTCTTCCCTAATACACCACGCCTGTTATCCTGTCACAGAAGGAAATTAGGCTGGTTTAATACAATTTGTACTTGACAAATCCAATTTGTCCTTGCAGCTCGTTTGATTATTTGTTCCATAAGTCTCTGGCTCTTCCTTTCCCTGCTTTCTCAAGATAAGCATTAGGTTTATCATTTTCCAGGCTTCCATGTAACTTATCTGCCACACATTTCATTACCTGTATTCATCTCTAGCATCTTCTGAAGGTGAGATTTGGTCAACTACACCAGTCATCAAGCAGCACTCTTTTAAACTGACACAATCCTGTGCACTTTGTAACGTGTGAGATCAATGGCTCCAGAAGAGCTCTGGAGCACTCCCTCCGTGCTAACAATCCTTATTTCAGAGAAAATATCGATCCATACACTTGTGGATAAACTACAGCCACAGTTGCCTCAGTCTCTGCAACCACAGCACCGCTGTTGTCTTGTCAGCTCTGCTTTGGCTAGCCACAGCCTGTAGTAATTTTGTTCCTCAGCCTAAGCAACCACAAACTCCACAATCTTCGAGGCAGGTCACTTCTCAGATTTTGATGTAATTTAAGAAAAGCCATGCCCCTAGTATAGCACAAGCGATTATAGTCTGTAAAGGGCACAAGAGTTCAGTTTCACAGTGTGCTTCCGTGTCCCCCTGTCCTGGCTTCACTCACATCTTTGGTCTTCCCATTACACCAGGTCCTATCCACACCTGTGAAGCACAATGTTGGAGAAATAAGCAAGGTGGAAACCCCAGGAAGGGTGTGGGAGATGATGGATGAGGCAGCTGCGAAACCAGGGTAAGCAGAGTTGTACAGAGCAGCCTATGGGAAAAACAGGAGCTGTGAGTGTGACCGGACAGTGCAACACCAGCTCCCTCGGCCATACTCCTTTAAAAAGTACTAACAGTGACTTCGAAATTTCTGGTGTACAAATAACCAGAGAAGGTTAACAAAAATAATATTGAGCAGAATGATGTTCTCTGAGAAAGCGCGCGTTTGACACTGTTGGATTGTTTTGCGGCAATATTAAAAGTTTCCAGGCAAACAGTGAACAGACACATTTTAGAAATGCAAAATTATTTGCTTTCTGTTGGAAGGGGAAGCAAGTTTGTCAGACAAGTGTACAACCTATGCGTCCCGCTGCAGGAGTCTTTTTCGCTAAACAAGGCACTTGGGCCTTTCTCAACTTTTTTTTACTGTCTTTCCAAATGACATTCAATTGCTTGATCAATATTTCAAATTATGTGCTCAATCGCTTTTTCACCTTTGTGTGTGTGCACGCGTACCTGGATGGAAGTTTGATTTGTTTCAACTGTAACTCAAAGAAAACATTCTTGATTTAAAACAGAGCTTTTACTTAAGGGAGGCATGTCTTCGAGAGGACTAGGTTGAGTTAGAACTGAGCATTGATCATTTCATACCTTTGTGGCACAACTGCATCCTCCGTTATGTCTCTCTGCAACAGGTAGGAAACATTCGTGTTCGTATAGCTTCTTTCCCCCCTACACCTCTGCCAAGATTTTTTTACTTTTTTTTAGAGGGAAAGATATCATCCACGTTGCTTAGAGGCCAAAAGACTATTTAATTTCTTCCTGCTTGTTCTACTGTTACTGTACTAACAGCTCATCAGAGGGTGTGAACGACTTAATTACATTTCACCTTCACAAAGTGTTTTATTTCAAAGAACAGCAGGAGAATGTTAATCCCCAAAGTAAGGCTAATTGGCTTGTGAATGAATGATGTCATAAAAAATAAACCATTACATTTTCTCAGGTATCTTCCACCCTAAAAGCACTCTTACTCCAGATTCTCAAGGAGAGGTAACCAAACTGATGGCAGAGGCAAGACACTTCATGTCAATGGGTGCTGGAGATGACGAGATAGAAGGAACAAACCCCCATGTTTTGTAGACACATTGTTTTAAAAAAACAGGTTTTTCTCAGAGACAACAGGTTTTGCTCAGATCACTCTGAGCAGGGCAACAGCCACCTGCCAGCATAGATGGTCAGGGCTCAGCTGTGTTCCTGGTCTCTGGTGCCCAGAGCACTCGTGCAAGCTCCCCTAGCTCATGTTAAACATCTGTCCTGGTTTTGGCTCGGATAGAATTAATTTCCCTCCCAGTAGCTGCTGTGTTTTGGATTTAGTATGAGAATAATGTTGACTACACTGATGTTCTCAGCTGTTGCTATGAAATCAAGGACTTCTTCCAGTCTCCCACATTCAGCTAATGAGCAGGTGTGCAGGAGCTGGGAGGGAGCACAGCCAGGCAGTCAGCACAAGCTGGGCTATGGAAACACTCCATACCATAGACATCATGCTCAGTTGATGAATGGGGGTTGCTGGGGGGGCAGGAATCATCTCTCCTCATTTCTGTGAGTTCGAACCCTCTCTTGTCCAGGAGCTTGATCTTTTTTGGGAATATCATTAAATTCGTGGTTTCCGGGTTTCCATGGTCACTGTTCAGGGACTGATTGTGAATTGGTCATCAGAAGGTGAGAAAAATTGTATTGTATGTAGTTTATTTTGCATATTCATTATTATTGTTGTTATTATCATTACTATTATTAGTAGTAGTAGCAGCATTAGTATTTACTGTGTTGCCATATTAAACTGTCTTTATCTCAACTCACGAGTTTCCCCTTTTGTCCATTTCTCCTCCCCATCCCACTGGAGGGGAAGGGGAGGGGTGAGCGAGCGGCTGTCTAGTGCTTAGTTGTCAGCTGCCAGGTTAAACTATGACAATGTCTTAAGCTGTATCCAAACTATCGTGGAAAAACAATCAAAGTGTAAATGTTTTCTGTGGATGCACGTGGGGAAAATTATTTTCTTTCACCAGGGCAAGCTGGAAGCTCCAGCACCAACTAACCTACAGTTGTGGAAGTGACAGGGAGCAGAAAAGATGCCGTGACCACAGTGACCTTTTCAGCTCTTACTGGAGCACCATATGTGCTCACCAGCCTGTGACTGGATCCAGGTCCAAGGCCTTTGATCCTGACAGAAACTTCAAACATGAGGAAATCCCCTAGACTTGTGTTGCTCACTTGAGGCAATACATTACTATCCAAGACAAAGAAAGCTACTTTTTTTTTTTAATTCTCAGCATATATAAATTACTTTAAAAATCTTGTAACCTTAAGTTATAGCATAAATTTAAAAAAAATCTAAGGCGGTATCTTAACATGTTGAAATTATTAATAAACATATTTCAGTTTGAAAAGCTTGAATACTATAATTTAGTAAATAGTTCTATCTGCTTTCAAAGTTAGCCTTAAATCAAAACTACATAAGAACTGAATAATAACTTAAACATCAATAATGTCTCCCTGACAAATACTTATGACTCAAAGTTGTTTCAGTGGAAATATTATCATGTAATAAATTAATAGATTGCATTTGTTCATACTAACAAGGCAGGGTCTCAGAAGCACTAGTTGTCCAAATGATGCAGGCAGAGATAACAGGAAAAAGAGGATGTCCAACTCTCAGCCTAAGCCAAGGGAAACTAGGAAGCAAGGGAGACAATAGTGAAATAAAAAGTAGAGAAAGACATGAGGAACTAAATATATTCCACAAAAATACTGTGTTTTAAGGGCTGCAGAATCTCTGCTTCAGAGCAGTGAGGAAAAACTGAGAGATATAATGGAGGGTGGGGAGGGGGTCGGGGGGTGTGTTCAGAAGAGTTAATTTCTGTCTTTCTAGCAGATTATCATCTAATTTTTACAGAAGCGTCGGGTTCTTCAGCTTCTTCTGTGTTGACGAAACATACTTCTGTTTAGCTGAATCATGCAGTACAATCCCAATATGTCTTCTTTCCAGGGCTGCTTTCTGCAGCCAGTGCTTTTATGGGACTTTTAGATGAGATTTTGGTGATTCATAGTGCTTAAACTACTCAAGAGCACTTTTTCAATTGGAACATTCACTTGAAGTAAATGCATCATCAGCATGATTGTCCATGCATGAAAGAACTACAAGCAAAACAATGAGCATCATTTTTTAAAACCTACACTTAAGCTAAGAAAAACAGTTATCATGAACTATTAAAAGACCTTATTTTTCAGTTTCCATGATTATCTCATGGAAAACATGGGTTATCCTTGTTTCTGCATCTCTTATTCTGAGAATCCCAAATTGAAAATGAAAAAAATAGAATGTGCACATTGTTTTAGAGTCATTAACATGATACATAGCAACATAAATTATTTTATCTACAACAGCTTAAGCTACTACTGATTTAGCCTTATTCTTGTAGCAGTCTTTTCTAGGAAGAAGCTTATAAGATCTAGGCATCAGATACTCTTATTACTCTCTTTTGTGCTTTCAGAATGCTAAATACAAATAAAATGTTATTTAAATCTTTTAAGGATTAATGGAAGATGCTCTGATATCTGCCAAGCATGCTGTGGATTTGAAGAATATGTCAGGTACTTAAATTAAAATGGACATCTGCATTTTTGACATTTATCTGAAGGAAAAAAATCTTTCTATGGGTTATCTGTGTGCACATGCCTATGTGGCGTTTCCACAGATGATTTGATCATGGTACTTCCAAAATATTTCTACTTCTAATAATCTTTCACTCTTACTCCATTACACTGGCACTGTTTATTTATTTGTTCACTTAAATAGATTTATATGATACATAAAAAGGGTCTAGCCACCACTCTGTGTGCTTTTGATATACAGGAAAACATAGTCATACTGGTGAAAATAAGTATAATACCAGCAACCTCCATGAAATCAGAAAACAGTCACTGACAAACAAATTAAAAACTATTCCCTGCTCCGGACAGTCATTCAGATAACCTGCACTATCCCAGAGCACAAAGGTAACTTGAGAATATGACTTCAAATAGTAAGAGCCTTTATAACGGCAGCCTACCAAGCGCCCAGCTCTGAAGGCACCCAGCCCTGTCCCAGTTTTGCACCCCATGACCGATGGAGACCGGAGATGGGTCCAGCAGATCTGAACACTGGAGGAACCAGGCGATTTCACAGTGGAACAGTACAGTCCAAGTATGAGGGCTCCTCACTGGGACCTCCCTGCCAGCACTGCTTGTTCCTGATGAAGAACAAGAGCATGGGTGCTCACGTAGCCCTTTGGGTAGGGTTTGGGGGTAGCTGGGTGCTCCTGAGCATGGAATAAGTCCTGTGCTGGAAAGCTGCCCTTTCTGGGGAGCTGCCAGCTGCCATACAGTTTGCTAATTGAGGCTCGGAGGATTAAATGCTGTCGCCAGCCAACACCTCTGCTCCAGAAACGATGGTCCAGTGCAGGTAGCAGGGCTGGGGCCTCAACTCTGCCTATGATGGGCTGACAGCCATGTTGGGGCTGGAGTGGTAAGCAGGCTACTCTGGGAAGAGGAGCATCCAGCACGGGAGCTACTGGGACCAGCTGCATCAGGACACACGGAGGCAGGAGCAAGCTGGTGAGTGTGGTTTCACTCCTGCCAAAATTCAAGTTAGCGGAGGTGAGCTAGTGCCTACAGGGCAGATGGAGCATCTTTGCTGGTTTACTCCTCCAGCAGCTTGGCTTGGTGAACTTAAACTGAAACATGGGCATTTCTACTAAAGGTGATACAGGTGTAGCCTTTGTGTTCTAAGGCTCATCTACAAGCAGACTGCTTGCATGGTTTCCTCTTTGTTTCCATTACTAGATAAAAAAGCAATGCGAGCAGTACATAAAAGTTTCTCATCAAAGCTGTCCGTCATGGCCACTTGGCCTTTGGTACATGACCTCTCTAAGCCACATACTCCATTTTGATTCTCTAGAAGTGCTGTAGGAAATCATTGCCTTAAACTGTGCCTACAGGCCCCTGCGAGGATGAATTCAGCCCTTCACCTCCACTTCCGCTCTAATTTTCTACTTGCCATCCGATTGATTTGGGGATCAATCAGCCCCCTCAGTCTACACTGCTCTTGACACTACAGGTGCTAAGTCAGAATAAGCTGTACTTATGTACAGCTTATGTAAGAATGTACTTAGCATCTCCCTTCTCAGTCCTTGTATCTTGATGATAACATATCTTTCCATCTTTTCTTGCTATTCCAGGTTTTTTTTTATGATGTTAAGATGTTTCCCTTTTTTTTTTTCCCAAATAATATAGATTCCTGTGGCAAAGTCCCCTGCAGATCTGTTTTACACAAAGAAAGAACAGGGTAGGTGATTAGATGGCTGCTGCTTCCAGGTGCATAAGTGAGGGCACTTTCAGATTTTGCTTCCCATGGATAGTGATCCCTGGAAGTCAGAAACATGACATTTGACTAAGAAAATGGGGAGAGCAGACTGGAAGGTAGGCAGGGATGCCTGCAGATAGGAGATATCGGAGGTAAACATGGGAGGTAACTTGCAATGTGCAAACTGAAATAAAGCATGCTTTTAGCCCTAAATTATTTTTTCTAGTACACAGACATCAGCATAAACTGTACTAGAAAATAAATTGAATTCTGCTGTAGCGGTCTGAGTCCAAGAGCTTCCCATGGCTACAGATGACTCATACCATACCTTAAGCTAACTTTGCATTTCGAAACGTCCATGAAGCCTAACTAGAGCAACCTGAGGGCATAAAAATCTCAGTAGAGAGATGAACATCTTGATGAGTG
>Ga0065711_1041960_pt1 | contig 15757 bp, 8 predicted proteins | sample Hoacrofraction12_FD_59098 | JGI IMG/M metagenome (GOLD analysis project Ga0065711, IMG submission 59098) | Hoatzin crop microbial communities from Cojedes, Venezuela - Epithelial fraction 12 v2 (version 2) | ecosystem: Host-associated > Birds > Digestive system > Esophagus > Crop | place...
AGATCATCTGGTTCCAACCCCCCTGCCATGAGCAGGGACACCTTCCACTAGACCAGGTTGCTCAGAGCTCCATCCAACCTGGCCTTGAACACTTCCAGGGAGGGGGCATCCACAGCTTCTCTGGGCAACCTGTGCCAGTGTTTCACCACCCGCATGGTGAAGAATTTCTTCCTAATATCTAATCTCAACCTACTCTTTTATTTTGCAGCATCTTTGGTTGAAGTGGTAGCTACAGCTGCTTTTTTCTTTCCATTCTTTCAGTTGGGGTTAGGTTTTCTCTCTGAAAGCGGAAAAGGCCCTCGACGGCAACTCTTCGAGTTCAGCGTCTCTGGCATGTTGCCCTTTATACTCTTTGGCAGGAAAATAGTATAGGATTTTGGGTCACATTTGGAAACCTGGGCACCTGGCTCTTGTTAAGGCAGTGTTTTGACATCAGGTTCATAGGCTGAGGGGTACAGACTTGGCTGCCTCCAGTTAGGTCCCCGAGTGGCCTGAATTCATATTGAGAAAAGATGTCTGGTAAACACTGGGTTCTGGTTGTTGGTCAGGTTCTGCGTGGAAGGACAGAGACCCATGGGATGTGGTCTAAGGTACAATTTCCCAACTGGTTTGTGCTGTCATCTAGCAACAGCTTGATGCAGTTTGCTTCGTCAGGAGAGCTAACATTTTTGACAAAGCTTGGCATTCACTGGTGTTTTTTCATGCCAGTGAGACAGGAGGCAATACAGGACTAGTAATGCTGATGGTCAGGTCACACAACTACCAACGATGATTTCTCCAGGGCCGTGAAGATCTGGCAGGTTTGGAGGAGAAAGCTGTAAGACGCAAATCCCTTTCGGCGTAAGCGGGAAGTGCAATTAGACTGGGCCTGCCACTAAAGACAATAAACCTAATGTTTAGCTCAGGTTGCTTAGTCTAGGAACAAGTTTTTTATGGAGAGGAAAGAGCGACTAGTTTGGCACGCTGGGGTTGACAACGCTGGTCAAACTCTGTCAAGGTTCGGTCTTTCTGTAGGCTGAGGTTGCTTCACTGAGTCATTTGAACTCTGCCAGTTTCCCACGCTGAGAGCAGCACGGTAACATCTGTGAATGTTTTGGGGTATCTTTTTTACTTCTTTTTCTGGTTTGGTTCCTTTTTTGAACGTGTGGTAGTACATATTGGAAACTTATCTCTGTATCATTGAAGAAACCTGTTCCTAATTCGTTTGAACTGTTGATGTCTTTTTCTGGAACACAGACACCTTTTCCTAGAGCTAGAAGCAGCTAAGTTTAGGTACCTGCTTTCTTAGGACCTGACAATGAACCAGCATGGGTTCCTAATTTGAAGACGCATATATTTGTGCCTGAAACTGTAGCTGAATGGTGGTTAACCTCACTTGCAGAGTTCCTTTGTGACTTGGAGTTTCTTGGCATAAGTACATCTTGCAGGGTCAGGTTGAGTCCTGCAAGTTGAGTAAGAGTTTAGAAAGAAAAAGAGACAAATAGGATTTGCTTGCCATTTGAACCTGTACAAAACCAGTGGTGAAGCGCTTGAGCAGCACGCTGGTAGTCTCTTCGCTGCACGGTGCAGCAGCGTGGAAAACAGGCCCTGCTATACGCAGATTTGTAAGCAGTGGCAAATGTCACATGAGATTAAGGGCTCCTGGAAGGACACACAATTTGTGGTGCTGCTCCCATTCTCCCTCCCGGCCGCCCTCAGTTCCCCGCTGGCCTCCCGCCTCCTCTGTAAAACTCCAGCTGAAATGGAGAAACGGGATGGGTGGCAGCGTGCCAAGCTGCCCGGGCGTCAAATGCCGCTTATCGCTCTGTCGGACACCCTGCCGTCCATCCCCGGGGTGGAGACTCGCTTCTTCGTGCACTCTCGTGTAGCTCAAAGAACCAATTCACCCCAGGCAAATTTGTGCAAATATTGATATAGCTGCCTTGGCTTGTACCGGCCTTTTTGAAGGTTGGCTTTTTTGTTTAGGTTGTTTGGCTGGTTATTTGCCACTATCACTGTAACTTTCTTTGACTAGAAGGGTGTGAGGAGAACTGGTTTTTGCTGCTTCTGTCCTAAGGTGCTCTAGGGTGAAGAGCATTTGGCCATGCTAGATTTAAAGCTTTGATCTGAAATCTTACTGCTGTCTGAAAACCAAGAAAGAGGTTTGTCAAAAGATGTTGAAATGATTATTCGTTTCCATTTTGTTGGGTTTAGTTTACGTCTGATTTTGTGACTTTTAACTGAAATTAATTTAACTTTATTCTGAAACTCTTGTCTAAATATGCAATGACCTAATTCATTATCCGTAGTTACATTTTGTCAGTGTTTAGTAAAAAATGCCAGCAGTGATTTTACAATAATTTTTTAAAATTACATTGTCACAGGAAATGTTGATAATGTTGACAGTTTTTCACAGAGAATTTCTGTGCTGATTTAAAGATAATTTTTTAGGAAAAATCTTTTTTTGAAAAACACTGATGTTGAACGCTTGAATTAATTTGCTCCTTTGGCAGTATAACTGATCTAGGTGAATAAGACTGTAATAAGTAGGACAAATTTTGATATTGGTAAGATTTTTGATACTGTCTCATATGATATTTTTTATAAACAGAGGAGGGAAATATGGTCTAGATGAAACTATCACGAGGAGTTGATGCATAACTAATTAAAAAAGAAAAGCTGCATTCAAAAAAGAGTTACCCAAGTTTAGTTATCATACCAGGGAGATACTGCAAGTGAGGTCCCTGAGGTCAGTTCTCTGTCACTTCTATTCACTATTTCCATTAATGAGCTGGACGATGAAGTAGTATTTATAAAACTTGTGCGTGACACCAGGAGTTTGAGGCTCTTTGCAGGACGTGATCAAAATTACAAATTATTTTTTAAAATGGAAGTAATGGTGCAAATCAGTAAAATAGCAGCCAGTAAGATTCGTGCGAAGTAGAGGAAGCAGGCACCAAAGGCAAAAATATAAAATGCCTTTTCAGTTTTATTGCAGGAAAATGTTAAAGGTGATAAGTTCAAATGCAAACTAAATGAATCAACAACACACTATGTCTGTTTGAAAAAATTGTCGTCTGAGTGTTGATATCAGCAGGGATGAAATGTTTAAGATCAGAAGATGAGTATTTCTTTCCAAGTTATGCTGGTGGAACTTCAGCAGGAATGCTTTGCCTTAGTTTTGGGCACTGCGTGCTGAAACCTGTAGACAAACTGAAAAGGGTCCGGAGGACAGCAGTGGGGGTGACCAGAGATTTAGAAACCTATGAGGAATGTGCAAGGAATGGGATTTGTTACTGTAGAAAAGAGATAAGGGATGGGAGACTCGATAGGAGTGCTTAACTGTACATCGTTTTTTACAGAAAGCAGCAGGGTAGGCAGCCCTGTTTGGTGTGATCTATGCCTATGTGATTTTGCTACAAAGCGTGTCTATTATTTTTTCTCTGTGTCTTGCGGACAAGCTTAGTTTTATCTGACAGCAGTGTGACAGAGCAAAAAGAAGTATTTCTGGGGCCATTTAAATAAGATGGTCGTATATTTCCTTTCTTTCTCCGTGTTACATGTACTATTATTAGTTGCCTTTTTCTTCCTCTAAAATAGCAACTGTAATACCCACTAGATCAGTGTTGGTGCTTAACAACCATTCTTTGAGAAAAAATGACAGCGAAAGTGTTTTATTCATTATCTCCTCTGTCATAAATCTTTAACTGGAGCAAAAATCCTGACCCTGAGTCTTTCTCCAGAACTCATGAGCCCATGGCTGTTCAGTTTTAGTTGTGTTGTTCCGGTGATTTATGGCGTGGCCTTGGGTAAATTGAACCTTCACCTCAAGTTCCCGGTCTTTAGCTGGAGATACTAATATTCCTCCTGCAGACAGCCTGAGAACTAATCTGTGTAAGATTGCCTTGACGATGTACAGTCCTCAAGCACTTGTCTAGCAGAATCTTAGAAGTTCAGCTGTCACGTACCTATATGACTCAGTAAGTAGTTGGCAAATAGTCCTTATTTATGGTGGGACTGAGTTTTGAGGGTTTTTTCAATGTACTTCTGTAAACTCACATTTTTCAGTCTTACGGCTTGGATAGGTAATTTTGATTGTCTTATTTTTGGGACTGATAATATCAGACACAAGATGAAAAAGGTCTGAAAAAAGACTTTGTTTGTAAGGGTGGATTATTCAGCTGTAGTTGGAGACTATAACGTATTACAATACACTCTCCCCTGGCAGCTATGATAGACTGTACAGCAAGCCCCACTGGAGCTCCAAAAATCTGGGATGGGAGTCTGGCCAGATAAACTCAAAGCCTTGAAGTACGTTCCATGACAAGGAAAGAGAGGTTACTTTTCCCCTCAGGTTTCTTGCATTCATAAGTGATAATTACCATCAAAACAGAGAGAGAAGATAAACGCTGGATAAGCTGGCAGGAAAGGACCCAAGCTGCTGTCCCCCGCAAACAGGATTGCCTGCCTACCATATAGGATCGTGTGCCAATTCGATAACAAAGCAGAAAAGCATCAAGAAGTAGTTGAGGAGAGTGTGCTTGTTTTACAGTACGTGAAATATCAATGCCACATCAAAAGTCTGGAGTGTCTTGCTGCGATTCCAGTGTTCATCTGGACTGTAAGCACGCGCTCATTAAGGGGTGGAAGTATCTTTAGATACAAACAGGAATAATAAAGTCTGTAACCACCTAGGCTTTTGAAAAATATGCAGCCTAATACCATGATAGGAGAGGAGTGTGTTCCTGGTGGGTCCTGACCTATGCACCTTCAATTCATTAATTCACTGAACAATGTGTTTAAACTGAAGTAAATGCCACAGTCCAATTGGAGATGTCTCATTGTTGGAGAACTTGGCCTTTTTTTCATGTCTATTTTTCTTGTTTTGTGATCTCAGTCAGTGAATGGTTTGTAATGATCTCACTTTTTTTCTCAATTGGGAAAACTTTCTCTGCAACTCAGAATTAACACTATTTCTGTTCAGAAAATGATGTAGTCAGTGAATGCAACCATTTGGCAGAAAGGAGGGAAACAATAGTCAGGAAATTAACTGCACCATGTTTTAGCTGAGTTATTTTCCCCACCCTTTCCCATTCCCACATCCCTCTGAAAGCACCAGATCTACTCCCAGTATCAGTCTGGGAAATCACCTTCTGCTCACAAATAAAATGCGTTCGCTCCAGCTGTATTTTAGTTTTATGCTATACAGAGTACATATGGATTTTATGACATATAAATTGACTAATCCCACCAGCCATTAAAATAATTTGCATTTTGGTGGCAAAGGATGGAAGCCGGACATTCTTCTAAAGGGGCTGCTGATGTACAGCTGAATGCACTTCATCAAAGTATTTGGCCTGAGAAGGCTCCCCTGCTGTCTGCTCCGGAGTGCTGGAGCAGCTTAAGGGATAACTTCCATCCCACGCTCCTTGCCCAGGCCGAGCTCATGGTAACTTTAAAATGTGGAAGTTCTGCAAGTGTAAATCTTTACATGCTTCATTGCTGGGCAAGCCACGCTGAAGTCAGTGGGTGCTGCTGGGCTTAGCTGCGCTGGAATATCCTAACAAGGGCTCTGATTCGCCTCTGGGAGAGTTTTAGCAGCAGCTTCGACGGGAGCTGGATTTTAGAGGGCCTAAGTAACAAGGAGGAGCCCAAATAGACTGGGCCTGAGGGGCGCCGGCCCCTTGCCCAGCTTTCTGCATGCAGGGCATTTGCTGGGTGCCCCCGAGGCCCTGCCCTTAGGTGTCCCCGTGGCGGCAGAGGGAAAGTGTAACTTCAGACTCTGGCTTCTCGGTTGCTGATACCTTGTGTAGGTCATGTTGACAGCACCTATTGTTCTGAAGCATTTGAAGGGCATCCAAGTTTTGGCATCATTAGATTATTGCCATGGTGCTCAGGTTGCAGGTCCTGTACAATAAAGGAGTTTTATTTTATGTTCAATCACTACGAGCTGTTATCTGTGGCTTTCATCTAGTCTCCATTAATGAAAGAACAAATCATTCTAGGGACTAAATAGCTGTTTGACCATTCAAATATATGCAAAGTGATATGATTTATGAATGGAAGGAAGTCATTTTGCAAGCCTAGAATTCCATTTGCTGTGGAATTTCAATTTAAGGGTGTGAATCCAGTTAAATCCTGAAATATTAGACTTAGAGCCCTTTATAGTCAGAGAGCAGGTTTTATCATACTACATTACCAAGCTGTACTACCTCTCAACTGAAGGCCCCTAATGACTGGTATTTCTAAATCTCATTCTGTTTCATTAGAGGACAATTGTTTATTAAGACTAACTATTAATATTGCTGTAAAGAGGAAAATAGCAAACTATTCTCCATGTGTTTTGCTAATCAAGAAAGAAGGATTTGGCTTGAACTGCAGTGAGGAAGACAGGTAAGACTCTGAGAAAGCACTGCATTAAGAACAGAGGCCTGAAGAAACTGGGCTGTAGACATTCAAGAAGAGGTTAAACCAATCTATTGCAGGACTGGTTCTCAGGCTTGATGCTGCCTAAAAGCATGAGGATGAACAGAATGATCTCCTGAGATGTCTTCCAACTGCGTTTTCTATTTTTTGTAGCCAACAAAATGTCCAAGACTTGCTGTAGAAGTGACTTGGCAAGGGAAGTGTTTTCCCTTTCGCTGAGCCTATGCATGGCATTCTTCAAAGCAAGGGATACGGAAGGCACAACTGGCACGGCTGTGCAAGCCTACCTGCAGCACAGCCGATGATTGCCAAAGCATTGCATCACGTCCCGGCTTTCCAGCAGTTCCAGCCCTGTGGCAGGCTTCCACCTCTTGGGTCTGGAGGCATCGCTTTCCTTGACGCTGCTCCGGAGAAGCGGAGTGGGCGGTTTTGCTGAGGGCCAGGAATGCGACTGCAGCTCAGGAATCCCCAACTCTGGGCTGACGAGGTGTTTTGAGCTGGCTTGTTTGAAGTGAGTCAGGTAGGGCTCAGCAGCTCTGACACCAGCGCTGAACTCCTGCCGTAGTAGCACAGCTGAGCATTTCCCCCTCCTGCAGCCTGCCTTGTCCTTTCCCTCCCAGACCTATGCATTGCTCCCTGTTTACCAAAACTGCCTTATTTACAGCTCCAGAGGCCCTGGCAGATCTGAGTATGGATTTTGTCACAGCTGGAGAGCAGCTGCAGAGCTTCCTTCCAAACTCTTCACCCTGCAAACTGAGGCATTGAAGTCATGAAAGTGGAAAGCCTGGCAGAAAAGCATGGCAAGGCAGTGAGCATCTCCCTTATTTTGAATTCACCCTCCTGTCTCTCCTCCTAACTTGGTCCCACCAAAGAATGAGAGTGAAAACAAGCCCAGATGTTGCCTGCCTGTTTGGACTTTCTGTGCTGCCATCACTTGGCTTTTTGCGGTGGATAGGAAGCTGTCAGTGTATTACTTTTTATGACAAACCAGGGATGTGGTTAGGTGTAATACAAGTTGCTATGGAAAAACTGATGTTGGGGTGAAAATTAACCTGGACCAAATACACATTCTGCAAGGGAAGAAACTTCTCTGGTAGTGATGTTAGACAAGTGCTCGTCATGTGGTCGGAGAAGGGGGAAAATGCCAGTGCATTCTGAGAGGACCATGTTGAGGTATTAGGTGACTGCAGCAAGAGGCAAGGACCTGTCCCGCTCCGTGGCTCTGATAAGCCTGGCCCTGGAGGGCCAGAGGGACTCGGGACAGCTCTGCCTTCACCAGCGGCTGGCTTCCACGGAGGCTGTCAGAGAACTAAATATACCCTGGTTAATGACAGCCATTGAGCTAGAGGGGATGTGAATATGAGGTGAACTTTTGAAACACACAAATAATAGCAATGGACATTTTCTAATAAGGAAGGTATAAATAGCAGGAATGAGTTGAAAATGAGAAGCAAAACTTAGGCTACGTGTAAATGGAAAAATCCTAACATTGGGATTGTGGGATCGTCTCCCCAGGGGAGTAATGGAAGCCTGTAGTTTAGGATTTGAACAACCAGTCAGAAAAGGAGCATGGGGCACTGCATCGCAGGGAACAGTCCTGCCTTTTGCATGGATCATTTGGATTTCCCCCAGCTTCTTTGAGGAAGAAAGTTGAAAGTCATAAGGCTCCTTGGCCACCACTTCTCCTTGAGGATCCAAAGGAATGTTTAATGTTGACGGCTCAGCAGAACTGCAGCTTTGGGAATTCTTATCTATTCTCAAATTCTTATCTTTAGTTTCAGTTGTTTATATTTCCTGACTTCCTGTCTACAATGCTTATCCAAGTTTATTGTTCAGTTTTACTATTCCTTGTTTAACAACTGCTCCTTTACGCTCAGGAGTTGGCGGTGCTTCAGCAGTGGGTGATTTCTCTGTTTATCTTTATCACCTCATTCAGGTGTTAGAAGTAACATGCTAACCTTGGAACAGTCTCAACAATCCCAAGATGCAAAGATTTCCTGATATTTCTGCTGTTTCTTTTTCTACTTTTGTTACAACATTTTCACTTGTGGAACAGTTCTGGACTAGGCATGATTATTTAATTTCTCTGCTCGCATGATTTGAAGCTTGGGTGGCAGGTTGGTGGCTTTTTTGTGTTTTTTGTCTGGTCTGTCCTAGGGAAAAAAGGGTTAATTAGTTTCAGTAAAACATTGACAGTCACTAGGGACTGCTGGGACTGAGATGAAAAACAAGACTGCACCTGTATGCTGGCAATTTCAGATAGATTCTGGTCAAGTATTTTTCTCCAGTGCTTTGTTCTGCCAGCTGCCTCAGTGCTTTGGATGCAGGTGGAAGCATGGACTTTGCTATCTATAAAAAAATTCAGTGGTGAAGACCAACTTCCGCCTCACCTCCCCGGGGATCAAAGTTACTGCATTGCCACATAACGTGGCAGAGCACAGAACAGGCAACAGGCTGCACATGCCTAGCCACCGCGTGGAGGTCTCAACTCAAAAGGAATAGCTTGAGACTCTTCCCTCCCTCCCTTCTTTCTTCCTTTTTTTTTCTTCTTTTGAAAGACACAGTGAATGCGTGGAAGGAATCCCAAACTGAGTGACTGTACGCTGTACGTGGAAGGGACAACCCACCGCTGTACAACCATGCAATATCTTTAGTGCAGTTCCTCGACAGGGCTCTTCCAATAATCCAATGCAAGGCAGAGGATCGCTCAGGAGCGCTAACTGTATGGCTTGATATATGCTCACAGAAGTTCTCACAGAGATCCTATAGATTTACGTCATAATGTGCTAGTGTACAATGAAAATAAACAGTCCCACCTGCCTGTGGAGGATCCTTCATTGCCCGTAGCAGAGCAGCAGATAGCACAGGGACTCTTTGACAGGGCTACATCTATTCTCAGGACAATATAATACTATTAAATAAATCTCATAGCAGCGAATACTGCCTGGCACAATGGGAACTTCCTGCGCTTGGGTTACACTGTGTCGTACAAGAAGGCCCTCTTTGACATTTTTGACTGCTGTTGTGATAGAAATAAGCAACAGTTTAATGGCAGTATTTAGAGCTGAGATATTTAAATGTGAGTGAAACATATGACTTGTAGGATACCAGTCTCCATGAAAGAACCTTTAGCAGGGGGAAAAACCCAAAAGATCCAATGGAAAACTTAAAGAGCTATTCACTGTTTGTGTGGGCTTTGCAAATACTATCAGAAGCAAAAAACATCTGATTTTTTCCCTCTTTTTTCAATGATATGAACAGATGCTAATTTAGGTTGTTTTCAAAGATTGTTGTTGTACATCACTGCTCTATAAACCCACGCCTTGAAAGTGCCATAAAAAGAGGAAAACAATACAGAAGTTGCCAAGTGGAGACTAGCAAGTTACAGCAGCTGAAAATAACCCACATGCATATTGCAGTGAAATATGTGGGGGCTTTGGAGGAGGTAGTTCGTGGGGGTTTTTTCAATTTTATTTTGAGCTGCCTATGACCTTCTCATGCTAATCTGTCTATAAGCAGTGTGTATTTATCTGCATAACATGGATAGCTGGCTACAAAATAACATCTGGTATTAAGAAAGATTAACAAAATCTCACATGTCAAGGCATGCAGTACCCAAAAAAGAATGGCTTTCCCTGTTCTCCATCACTGCAGAAAATACTTAGCTGGTTTGCAGGTAGATCTCGCACATCTGTACAGCATCAGGTGCCACCATCTTCTCTGTAAGGCACAACAGGATAACAGTTGAATCAAGGGTCTTACCTGGGTTAGCACAGTGTGCTCCTACATGGTCTGTGATATTTGGACTTTCTAACACGTGGTGTTAATGCCACATTTAACTTTGTGTAGGAGGGTCTTGCCAATACTCATTTTGCACCAGTAGTTTCGTATGTAGTCATGGGACATAACTTTGTGCCGTGTGTGTCATATAATTAATGAACGCTTTTGTAGCTGTGATTGCCCAAGGGTGTAAGCGAGAGTCTGATATCTGCTACGGAGAAAATCAAAGCCTGTAATATCTCTGCATGAGTTCAACCATTGGTCCAAGAGGCTGTATCAGGTAGTCTAATAAAAATATTGCTCTCCCTATAAACCTCGTCTTACTCTGTTGTAAATGAGTCACTTTTCATGATAGCTGATGAGAACTTGCATGTTGCATGGTGCTTGAATGGGTTTCTGAGCTTTCTAAACACACTCTGCAGTTTTATCTTATGTTTGGCAGAATATTGACATCATTAAGATAAATGGCTCACTATTTTCCTCTGGTTTGGAAAGTTACATGAAGCAGTTACAATGCTATTCGTATGCCTCATTTTACACCCAGATGCATTAGTAATAGCTAATTATTGTCTTACAGACAGGTTGAGTTCAATGTAACATTTATGGTCTGTACTTTTTAGCATAGGTGCTATTTGTAAGTAGGCAATTTTAAGTAATTGTGAGCTCATATTTGACATAATTTCAAATAGTTCTTCAATGCAGATGTGCAGTTAGTGTATAGTCTGTGTAAAAAGGCTGACCTTCAACATGCAATACTCTAACCTGTCAGCAAATAGTGGTAACTGAGGAAAGTGAATGCTGATCACTTATACAAATGAGCGAGCTTTTACCTCAAGTGGACTGAGCCTGAAAGGCAGGTGTGATTTTCTGAAGTAAACTTCCTTTTTAGCTGTACAAACTTTGGATGGGCCAAGTTAGTGGAGAAGTCCTGAGTTAAATGCTCTACTGTTTTGTTGTTAGCCTTTCACTTGGTAAAGCTTTGGTTTTAGCCCATATTGAATGGGCTTGAGTGTGAGGGTGTGCTGGGGGTGCCATCCAATCACATGTGTTTTGCGGTGTGAATGCAGAAATATTCTTGATAGACAGGTGGTACCGGACGTGTCTGATGACGAGGAGGGGTTTGGTACTCCACTTACTGAGCACACTAATGGATTCCCTAGTTCATCCCTTCATGCTCTACACATCTTGGTGTCTCCTACAAAACATCAAGAGTTTTTCTAGACAGAAATCACAGGGCTACTAATGTCATCTTTGCCATATTGAAAAATGTCCATTCAGTTCTGGATCCCTGCACAAACTAATGCAATACTTTTTGTATAATGAAATATCTAGTTAACTCATTGCAATAGAACTGCGTTCAGTAATAATCAAATCTGTGGGAGTGTACCAGTAGCACAGTGCTGATTTCCAAAAGTAAACATTACATAAGGAATCCTGACATTGACTTAAGATCAAGGGACTGCCATAGTTCTAGGGATACTTAAAATAACATCAAGTGGAGGTGTTATATTATCTTCCCTCCAAAAGGTTGATTTTGACTGTCAGAAAACACAACCATTGCATTTTTTTCTGTCGACGGTACTCACCTCTGAGACTTTCCTTGGTGTGGGAAATAGATGTGAGTCTAAGTGATATGAAGCTGTATTTTCTTTCTGTCCCAAAGTGTAGGGTTTTCTGAAGTACTGAAACAGTACAGAAGTGCTAAAACAGCATAGGTGTTTCTGAAGAAGTTTCACAGATCTCATCGCTATCTTTGCTCTATCTGCAGTTCTCTTGTAATGCTATTGAACTATTCCAGTAGCCTTAATACGTTCAGATATGAGTATGAGGAAAGAATGCTGATCCTCATGATGAACTGAGCACCTAAAATATAAGTAGCAGTGTGGTTAGTGAAGCTTTGCCTGTTTTAATATGCTTGTTCACTTTACCTGTGCTTAGCTCAGAAGGGCGTTCTGCATATCTGTTCATTAAAGGCATTTGCATCTTTTCAATTACTTTCCTTGAATGTAAACTGTTGGTGTAAAATGTTGCCCACCTTTGAATAATCAAAAGGTAAATTACCATTTAAAGTATAAATTAAAAGATCATTAAGGCTTGGGAGTGCAGTACTTCAAAGTTAGGGGACTCAGAATTGAGGTTTTCCAGGCAATTAATTCACCCTCTCCTTAGTCCCCACTCTTCTGTACATGCATTATAATACTAATCTTAATTACACATGTTTATGTGTGTGCACACACTCATACACACATTTACATCTGGCTCCTAGCCAGTGGTTCCCATTGCTTCCAACTTGTCTTTGTGCCCACCTTGCCCTGTATCCTTCCACGTCCATGTCAGGTAACCTCCTTCGTCCCAAGCAGGCTGAGCGAGGGGCAGCAGGAGGTCCCTTGGGAGACACCAGCAGCCGAGCTGAGCTGCTGTGCCACACCACAGTGGCCCTGAGGGTGAGGAGCAGGATCACATCTGGCCAGCTGCAGCCCCCAAGCCTCACAGGGGTGGTGCATGCTGCCCAGGGGCTCTGCAAGCAGCGGAGCTGCTAAACTGCACCGAGCCTCTGGTACTCCTGTGCCAAATGAAACGCTCAGGGGGCACGGCTTGGCCAAATTTACGTGGATCTTCATAGGAACAAGAGCCACAAATGACACTGCTGTGTAAAATTTCAAGTCCCTGATCCACAGCACAGAGGCAAGAGAGTTTCTTAATGGAAAGCGATGTAAAAATATTTTAACTGGGTATCCTGGCTTAAGACCAAGTGACAGTGTGGAGACTAAACGGATTTTTAATCACAGGTATATGCAATGCAAAACAAAAAGTCAGTTAAAGTTCACAGACTCATGCTACTAGCTATGCTAACTAGACCTACCAGGGCAGGGAGAAACTAGTTTTCCTCAACCTCATTCTCAGAAAGGGCTGAACCGTTTTTGCTACTTTTTTTTTTCTTCGACATTTCTCTTTATTTGTTTTCCAGTCTAGAGTGTGTGCTCTAGTCATTCTTCTACCTGTGGTTAATGTTATTCAAAGAAGACACACTCTAACTGAAACTTTGAGTTCCCTGCCGCTAATCCAGTACCACCTTGCTTGTCTGAGAATCCTGAAAATACTCAAAATAAACATGTTTTTAAAGATGGACAAGGCTGCTTTTCTAAAACAAATGAGATCAAGAAAAAGAAATCTTTCCTAAGAAGAGTCTGGTTTTTCATCAGAAGTTTGCATATAGCCAGCTACCCTGAAATGTGCTGATAATTTAAGTAAATATTTTTCTACTGAAGAATATTCACCAGGTACATTTTTGGCTGAATATCAGAAATTTTGGGGCAGGGTAGGGTTGTGCAAGTCACATATGAAGATCAAAATGGTCCACTCTTCCCTGTATGTAGAAGGAACACGTGGCTGAAGTGTCATGTCTGGAGTACAAGTTCTGATTTTTTCCAAATCTTAGCAGTAACTTGCTGAAGCCTAAAACAACCAGGGCTCGGGCTATCCATGTTTCGTAATATTCTTAGCAGCTAATAACTAATCTGTGTGTGCTTTTTCACACAACCTTGATGAACAATTCTGAGCAATAAAGCTGTGTAATAAATTAGATCAGTCCCAACAAAAACGCAACAGTTGTGCAGCTCTGCAAGCCATGGATTCCCAGATACCTGAACCACAATGGGAGTCCAAACATTGACAGGATGTCCTGGAGCCCTTGATTTTTTCAGTCAAACTTTCTAAATCCTGCTGAAGAAGATGGCTGCGACACAAGTTGACCAAGCATGTTGTCCAATGAGCATGGACAGCTGTCGCTTTAAACAATGACAGCCATTGTTAGGTCAATTTTAAAGTAGGTCCTTAAAGTTAATGTGATTATGCAAATGTTGTCCTAACTACCATGGCTGTCTTATATCCTTCACAAATGACTGCATTGTCACTTTTCATTACATGCATACAGTTCCTGGTGGTTTGGTGGTATCATTGTGTCTCTCGGAAATGGGCCATGTAAAGGCCATTCACTGTTGGCACTGCATTGTGCGTTTCCCCAAGCAGACCAACCTTGACCCACAAATGAGGGTGGTAGGGGTTTTCAGGCCAAAACCTGCGTGTGTTATTCACATGATTACTCCCATTGACTTGGCTGGCCACTCTTGCATCAGGCATGCAATAATTAGGTTAAAACATGGTTGTGAAATGAAGTCCAGACCACTCTAAGCTGCAGTGTATCTGGACAAACCTCTGGCAGCCTAACATCTAACATAAATGGCTTTGTGTGAAATCACTTGCATCATAAAGTAAAAAATTAATCCGTTATTCACTGGGGAAAAGAAAACACCTTGGACAACTCCAGTGTATGTTTTTCTCTGTGGTGTCTTTATTATTATCATTATTAATTTGATTTTAATCATGAAATACCCTTTTACAGAGATCTGTGATCACAAATGAGGAAGCTGAGAGATCTCAGGATCCATGTGTTCTGGAAGGTGGCAGATTTCAGACAACTCATCAGTTGGGGGACATGACTGATTTCAGACTCTTGGTTGCATTGCTTTCAATGAAAACCAGTGACTTGCAGTTTCAGTTCTCATCACAAACGATGTTCTCACAGCAACCTCTTGTTTGGATTGTATTCTTTTTTTCTGAGTAGGGAGTCTAATGTTTGTCTGAATTCTGTCTTTACGATTGCTGTTCTGATGGCCAGGAGACTCCATGACCCAAGAACATGATACACAACCTCTGATAGATTCAGACTGCTGGCTGAGATTTGGGCCTCCTCCGTAAAACACCCGTCCTTTATTTTTAGCAGGGTAAGTAAGTGTATATAGAGAGAGCATGCATGGATATATTTGCATGCACATACTTAGCATAAGTGGACATAAAGGAAAATCATCACCTCCTAGGGAAGTCAACACTCTGCTGACTGGCAGCAGCTCGCTCACCAATGCAAGCTACCTCAGGAGATTCAGGGACTCCGAAGCTGCAAGCGCAAGACATCTTGTTGCTCAGATGTGTTATTCTACATGCAACTTCTCGTAACATCCTCGTCATTGTAACACCTGAACATTGCTCCAGAACTAGGGTGGCCTGCCCTTTGCCAGCCTGTGTGCACAGCTAATAGAAAACCGTGAAGTCCAAATCTACCTGCACAGCAGTCAGGCCCTCCTTCTTCTCCAAAGCTCACTTCTACCAGGATGTTTGGGTTAGGATGTTAAAACCTGCTTTGGCACAGGAAAGCTGGAGTTGTAGGACCCTCAGCATCAGCTTCAAGAAAGTGCAGGAGCATCTGTGGGACATTGAGCCTTCTGGACAGCTTCCTGTGCTCTAGAAAAAAGCTGATTTCTGTTATTGGAAATCCTTTGACAAAAGTCAGCTATGGGTGTCAAAGAGGAAGGAAGAAGAGCTTGTACCACTCTGACAGTTAGGAAGGCAAACCAAGGTATCATTTAAAATTTCACATTCAATCCATTCAAGCTGTCACATAAAAACCTATTTGCTCCATTGATCAATTGGCAGAGAGGATGGTAACAGGTATTTTTTGGATGTCAGACAGACAGCATAGCAAACTTCAGAAGTGACAACTTAACAGCTGGGGGGG
>Ga0065711_1041959_pt1 | contig 15756 bp, 8 predicted proteins | sample Hoacrofraction12_FD_59098 | JGI IMG/M metagenome (GOLD analysis project Ga0065711, IMG submission 59098) | Hoatzin crop microbial communities from Cojedes, Venezuela - Epithelial fraction 12 v2 (version 2) | ecosystem: Host-associated > Birds > Digestive system > Esophagus > Crop | place...
CTGCCAAAGCAGGGTCACCTACAGCAGGCTGCACAGGACATTGTCCAGGCGGGTCTTGAATATCTCCAGAGAAGGAGACTCCACAACCTCCCTGGGCAACATCTTCCAGTGCTCCATCACCCTCAGAGGGAAGAAGTTCTTCCTCATGTTCAGATGGAACTTCCTGTGCCTCAGTTTGTGCCCATTGCCCCTTGTTCTGTCACTGGGCACCACTGAAAAGAGTTTGGTCCCATCCTCCTGACACCCACCCTTCAGATATTTATAAGCATTTATTAGGTCTCCTTGCAGCCTTCTTTTCTTCAGGCTAAACAAGCCCAGCTCCCTCAGCCTTTCCTCATGGGAGAGATGCTCCAGTCCCCTAGTCATCCTCATAGCCCTCCTCTGGAGTCTCCACAGTAGATCCTCAATGGCATAGATAGGATAGAATAAGGGGTTGGTAATGTCCTGGGTTCGGCCAGAACAGGGTTAATTTTCACCAGAAGCCAGGAGGGGACACAGCCAGGCCAGCTAACCCAAATTGGACAACAAACCCAGGGTATTCAATACCTTATGTTGTCATGCTGGGTTCTACATAGGGAAGCTGGCTGGAGGGAAGTTAATCGTGGCTCGGGAGCGCTCGGGGCATCGGGCACTGAGAGTTGCTCTATGCCTTTCGCTGTCTGTTTTGTATGTTTTTCTTATCAGTATTGTTGTTGTTACTGTTTGCTTTGTATGCTGTTCGGTTAAACTGCCCTTATCCCTACCCATGAGTTTTGCCTTTTTCTTTCCATTCTCCTCCCCATCCCAGTGGGGGGAGGGGCGATAGAGCAACCATGCAGTCCTTTGTTGCCGGCCTGGGCCAAACTAGGACAGAAGAGAAAAGCACTTTAGAAAATGATTTGTTAAAAATGAAACAAAAACTTCAATAACTTTTCTTAAAAGAATAATTTTTGCTACAACAAGCATTAACTACTAAGGGCAGCATTAAACATCTGTGATCTGTTACTGCTTATGTAAAAGACAGAAAAATCAGCAGGGTTCTATTTGTTTACCGGCATTTAGAAGTGATAATAAACAAGTGATTTTCTCTGCAAAAGCACATCTGAATTTTCTATGTTTCATTCAAGTAATAATGAATTGCTGCTTCATTACACTTTCTTGTTATTTATAGATGAGTTAAAATACAGATGCAATATGAATTTTTTTGCCTACTTCATTTATACATAGAACAAAAGTTAATAATTACCACTTCTTTACTTCCCATTTGTCACTATTATGTAGTTCTGGACTTGTCTGTCAATTTGCTGGATGTCATGGGCTGTATATCATATGCAATTAGAACTAAACTTTTTGCAATTGCTTATATATTTTAAAATGAAATTAACATTCCAGCTGTGGTTTTCTTGGTGATTTTACCTCCTCCTTTGCTTTATTACACTTGAGTGACTTCTGTTTAATTTACCTTCTGTTTTGATTTGTTTGTAACGTGTTTAAGTAAGTTTTTTATTAGGGTTTATTGATTTTTATTCATAATTTTTTTCTTCACTCCTCCTCTTATTTAGGGATTGGTTTCAAAACTTAAGATGTTTGTATTTCTGAGACTACATCTTTTGAATCACCTGGCCTTAAGAATATGTGCACATATGATAAGAAATGACTTTCTCTAGAAGATCACAGAGCAAATGATAGGAAGTGACCCAGAAGACTGCTAACTATTTCTGTTTCCATTTCCTTAGGTTTAGTCATTAAACCATGCACAGAAAACTTCTAAGGCAAAATACACTATACCTAAATTATTTTCCTGGCTACTTTTCATCCTAAATCTTCAAATACCCACCATACTTCAGTTAATGAAGCATATATGAATGACTGTAGTTGTTACTTAGAAAGACATTGCTGTTGAACCATGCCTAAGCAGGGTACTGCCAGAAATCAGGTACAATATCTGCATATCACAGTAAAATGAACAGACAACCTAGTTAGAAAATCAACAGGACAAATCTGGGTTATATTTGATGGCAGGCATTGCTCTCTGAATTTCTACAATACAGATTTCCAAGTATAATGTTGGGGAAAAAAGATGAATCTTGGCAGCTTCATCTGATGGATGTTTTGCACTAAACCATCAAGTCACATTTCCCTGAGGACCAGCCCTAAATCTCTGAAAAAAGATTATTATAAACAATTGAACAGAGATGTCAGAAACCATATATGACAAATAGATCTTTGGCTACGTCAGTGTATGCATACATAAAGACACACACACACACACACACAGATACACAAAATTTATCCTGTGTAAAAGGAAGTATTGTGTAGTTTAAACAAAGTGAAACTTAAGCAATAGCAAGTCATAGTTCTTGAAGAATAGAATCAAGAGAAGAATATAAAAGAAAAATGTTGAATATTATAACAGATATATGTACTAAATAAATAGATTAATAGTTCTAATGCAATAGATAAATGTACATATTCATATGTAGATACTGATAAATATCTGCATCTACAGAAACTGTATCTGCAGTAGGATCCATGTAAGGCTTACTGGATTTAAATTGTAATTACTTCTTTCTTTCATTTACTGTTCTATTGGTTCTGGCTTAAATGGAGTTAATTTTCCTCACAGTAACCCTCATAGTGTTGTGCTTTGTATTAATAGCTAGAAAGTAGTTGATAACAGACCAGTGTTTTGGCAACTGCTGAGCAGCCCTCCCACAGCATCAAGGCTGTCTCCCCAATATTCCCCCCTCACTAGTAGGCTTGGGAGTGGGTAAGATCTTGGGAGGCGACATAGCCAGGACAGCTGACTCAAACCGACCAAAGGGGTATTCCGTAATGTATGACATCTGTTCAGCAGTAAAAGTTAAAAGAAAGAAGGAGGGAGGTCATTTGTTATTACAACATTTGTCTTCCGGAGCAACTGCTACATGTAATGAAGCCCTACTTCCCAGGAAGTGGCTGGACATTGCCTGCTGACGAGAAGTAGAGAATAAAAGTTCTGTTTTCCTTTGCTTCCAGGCATGGCCTTTCCTTTAGCTTTATTAAACTGCCCTTATCTTGATCTAAGAGTGTTTTTCCATCTTCTTTTCTCGCCCCACTGTCCTGCTGAGAAGGGGAATGATAGAACTGCTTGGTGGGCATCTTGCATCCAATTAGGGTCAACCCACCACAACTGTCAATTATTGATATGATAATGATGACATAAGAACCACTAATCCATTGGGCATTGTCATTATCCTTCATGAAAATTTGGATGTCACTATATAATGCAATTTTTTAAGGTTGTTCTTTTTTTATAGAGACGGGGTTAATCTTACCCATTTTTGATTTAGGAATGGCTGAAGATCAAATTAATATTATCATTTATTCTATACTATGAAATTAAACTTTTGCAAAATCTTGCACAAAATTTGGACTTAATATTTGAATTAAATAATAAAAGGCATCCATTTTCCTCTTCATTGAGACTAATAATTAATATACTTTAAGGAGCCAGTATATATTTTAGAAAATCAGTGTGAGCTTGACTAATGGATATATGGGTGCATAGGAACTTATTTGCATAACTATTCTCTGTCCAATTATTTTTTTTTTCATCCATGCAGTTCATTGTCTGACTGCCTCCCATGAATAGGTGAATTCAACTTTACAGACCCCTAGCAAATAAAACACGGGGTTCAACATTTTGTATTTGAAGCTGAGATACGAAGAGGAATTACTTACCTGAGAATAAAAGAACAATTAGAGCTGGAATTCAACCCAGATTGCATAAGCCTTACATCAGTGTGCACACAAGTACGTACTTTTTTTTCCCAAGATGTGTTGAAAGAGAGTGGTGTGTAATACCTTACTGAGCAATATTCAAATGCAAGTAACTATTTTATTGTATAACATTTCATTGTTTGTAATAATTATGTTTCTTAAACATCTGCATAGCTCATACACTTCAAACATCTGCTGGAAGGCATTCGGGGAGACTTTTACAAGCTAGATGAATGGTCTAATAGAAATCTCATGAAGTTCAGCGGAGAGAAATATGAAATTTCAGACTGGGAAATAATAGTTGAGATTATTCAACTATTACCTAATGCTATACTGAAGATTAGGGTTCTCAGAAATGTTATCCCTCATTACAAATCTTTAATGGAAAGGTCAGAAAAAAATCTTATTTTTTTCTTTTGACTAGAGCTCAAAACACCTAAAATTCTTTCCTCATCTCCTACTACAGAGATCTATTGATTTCAAAATTCAGATAGGAAGGCAATTCACTTTTCTTAAAAAATTTGTTGCAGAATCTATTCTATGTTGCTATTGTTTCTTAATAACAGCACCTCTCTCTTGGATTTCATCTAAATTATTCCGCACATTTCAGAGCATAAGCTTTTACCCATTCTGCAGTGTCTCCTATTTCTTTCCCTTCAATATCTGCGTACTGAAATTTGATTTCAAAAGCTGCTCAATAAAACATAGTTGACTACATATATTCTCTTCCTTGGGCAGAACATGTGCTGCTGACAAAAGTCTGTCTGCCATTAATTGACTCAGAGAACTATAAGCAAATATTTTTTTCATTTGTAGGACCCATGAACTTATCAATTCTTTCACTGAGTTGATAACAAAATCTGTCTGAAAGTCTTTATAAAGGAATGGAAAATTATCTTTCTATCCTAGGATTATGAAGTTATGTTGCTTAATTATTGCTTTTTTTCACCTTCTTTCCATCATCCTTCACATATGTATTATGGATACAGCTCTGATCCTGCAAATTAGTCCATAGTGGAAAATCATTTATGGTAATCTATAGATACCTGGGCACAGACATCTGGATGTGTCAATCAACTTGTCACACTGGTGACTCATACTATAAAGATCTTGGAGCTATCTATCTTTTTTTTTATTACAATGTCCCTGTGAATTTAAGGAGTATGTTCTTAGGTGAATATATGTAAATAACCATGAAAACTAAAGGGGTATAATTTATACCTCTACTTTGTTTAGGGATGTCCCAAATGGCTATTACCTTCAATGATCACTTTAAATATCTTATATTTACATTAATTACCTGAGGTCAGATTTTAGTACCTCCATGGAACACATAAAAATGGCTGAAATTTTGGCATTTAAAACCTAACAAACATTCCAGCCTCTTTACAAAATGTTGTAATATAATTCTGTGATCTTTTAATTTTATAACTGTCTCTTAAATAGAAAATTAACAGCTACATTTTCACGTTTTGAAGTTAATTCGTTATATATCGTTTACATTGAGTAGGTTAGCTTATTAATGCTTTAAGCCTTCGTTTTCATAGGAAGAATACAATTAAGAAGAATGTGAACAAAGTAAAATTCAAGGAGATACTTCAGTCACATTTGTAAGTCACTTACTTGAGCTTAGTCACGAATCTGTTTCCATTCTTCTCAGAAAGCAGAAATTTCTTTTAGCTTCCCTTGCTTCAGCACACACTCATGCCTCCAGCATAATGGATAATTATGAGTTCCTCTTGTCCTGAGTAAAATACTTTCTTTGGAGTCCATTCATACTAAAGAATTTTGTAATATTATGTTATAGAGATGTGTGGGGTATTTGAAGGATGGATTCTGAAACATTTATTGGGTTGAATAGAGCTAATAACAAAGATGAAAACTTTAGGGTAATATGAAACAACTTAGGGAAGCAAAGAGAAAAGAAGATCTTAAGGGAGATTAAAAAAATGGACCTATAGAGAGCACTCTGAACAGTCTTAGCATAGCTAAAAATTACCATTTAATATGGTGTCGTAGTTTGGCTTCAATTGGCAACAAAGAACCATGCAGTTGCTCTCTCACTCCTCCCCCTTCCCAGTGGGATGGGGAGGAGAATCATAATGAAAAAGGCAAAACTCGTGGGTTGAGATGAGAACAGTTTAATAGACTGGCAAATGGAGGAAACAATAACAATCAATAGTACTGATAAAAACAATATACAACATGCATTGTTCTCACCACCCAATGCTTAGCTTGCTCCTGAGTAGTAAATCCCGGGTAAGGAGAGGGAGATGTGTTTCCTCATCATCTCCACAAGATATCTTCCACAGTACAGCAAGGATGTCAACACCTGAACAAGGTACACAGCCACTGTTTGTACTAACATGCTCCCGAGTTCCTTCTTCCGCCCCACAAAATAGCTCCCCCAGCAAAGTAAAGCAGTCAATGCCAGGGCAAAACACAAAGCCATTATTTGTATTAACATGTTCCAAAGCTCAGTGAAATAAAGAGATAAGCAGAGCAAACAACCAATTCCGTGATGCCCACAGGAGCTTGCCACTTAATAACTACTCTAGCTATAACACATTAAGTACAGAACTGCCATTCTATCGGGCCCCATGTTAGACACCAAAAACTGTTTTGGTTTGGCCTGGACAAATGCCAGGTGCCACCAAAACCGCTCTATCGCTCCCCCTGCTCAGTTGGACAGGGGAGAGCAAATATGATGAAAAGCTGGAGGGTTGAGATAAGGACAGGGAGAGATCACTCACTAACTACCATCATGGACAAAACAGACCGAACTTGGGAAGAAAAGAAAGTTTAATTTATCACCAACCAAATCGGAGTAGGATATTGAGAAATAAATTCAGATCTTCAAACATCTTCCCCCCATCCCTCCCTTCTTCCCGGGCTCATCTTCACTAGCGACTTCTCTACCTCCTCCCTCCAAGATGCTCAGCGGGACGGGGAATGGGGGTTGTGGTCAGTTCATCACACATTGTCTCTGCCGCTCCTTCCTGCTCAGGGAGCCAACTCCTCACACTCTTCCCCTTCTCCAGAGTGAGGTCCCCCTCATGAGAGACAATTCTCCACAAACTTCTCCAGCGTGAATCCTTCCCAAGGGCTGCAGATCTTCACGAACTTCTCCAGCGTGGGTCCTACTCGCAGGCTGCAATTTTTGATAAACTGGCCCAGTGTGGGTCCCTTCCATGGGGTGCAGTCCTTCAGGAACAGGTTATTCCAGTGTGGGTCTCCCATGGGGTCACAAGCCCTGCCAGCAAACCTGCTCCCACGTGGGCTTCCTTCTCCACAGGTCCACAGGCCCTGGAAGGAGCCTACTCCAGCACAGGCTTCCCACGGGGTCACAGCCTCCTGCAGGCATACATCTGCTCTGGTGTGGGGTCTTCCACGGGCTGCAGGTGGATATCTGCTTCACCATAGGCCTCGGTGGGGTGCAGGGGGACAGCCTGTCTCACCATGGTCTTCATCATGGGCTGCAGTGAAAACTCTCTGCTCTGGCGTCTGGAGCACCTCCTCCCCCTCCTTCTTCACTGACCTTGGTGTCTGCAGAATTCTTTCTTTCACATAGTCTCACTCCTCTCTCTTGACTGCTGTTTCACCACAGATTTTTTCCCCCTCCAAAATATGTTATCAAGAGGCGCTACCACTGTCGCAGATTGTCTTGGTCTTGGCCAGTGGTGAGTCCATCTTAGAGCCAGCTGGCACTGCTTTTATCAGACGTGGGGGAAGCTTCTAGCAACTCCTCACAGAAGCCACCCCTATAGCCCACTCACTATCAAAACCTTGCCATGCAAACACATAACATATGGCATGTAGTAAATCACTTTTACGGTTTGGTAAAAAAATGAACAAATAAAAAAATACATAAATAAGTATTTTGTCATCAGCAGCAATTTTTAATTCATTATTTAATTGCACTGTTCAATCTTATCTACAAGAAATTACTACCTCCTCCTCAGCTGAAGTACCTTGCCATTGTTCTGAGTAAAGTTTCTATTTACAAGGCCATATTCAGGATTTCAGGAAGTCTTCAGTTTTTCTGTTGTAAAATATTTCCCAGTTGTGCAAGGTATAGTATAGTCCAATAATCCTCTGGAAAAATAGTAGCAGCTGCTTTAAGGGGATACTATAAAAGTATAGATGACATCTACTGCTCCATACTGAAAAGGAAAAAACAATATAAACTTGCATAAATTCTTGAAAACTGCTTTGGATATATGTAATGAATTTATTGATAGAATATACAGATCTTGAATCTCTAAGGCATCAGACATGGGCAGCTTCTGATGATGCAGAGAAGGAGCATATTTTCTGCACCAAAGACCTAACAAGATAAGCACAATACCAGTAGTACTCAGTGAATTCATAGTTGTCTGAATACATATTTCTTTTATACATAGTGAACATGGAAGACTGTGGACCATTACTCAAGTAGTTCACGAAGAAGAATTTAAATTTCTGAAGATTCTATGGAATTTTGTAGTCCTTCCTGAACTCTACTAAATGGAACAGTGAATTTTTAGTCTGTTATTGCCTTTTGAGTTGTAAGCTGCACTGTTAAAACAATCAAATGCACAGACAGCTAGCAGAATGAAAACACAATTGCCATGGAAGAAAATTGATTAAATGCTTTTCAACATTATAAATATTCATACATTTAATATATATATGTTAGTAATTATACCTGTGTGTATTTAAAAAAATCTTAAGATGTCTCTGAAATAACTGTCTGACATTTTTCAATAGTTTGTCAAAAGTGTGAGTAAACTGAAATTCTCTAATTAGATGTTTGGTACCCTAAATTTTTAAACAGATTATTAATTTTAGAGATTTTGATTTTGTCGTGTTTTTTGAAGATCAAAAAAAAATGAAACAGTGCATTTAAGCTGACAGCTCATTTACCAAGCGTAAGTCTGATGCAATTTGAAGTGACTGAGGCATGTAAAGACCTCTATTCAGGTCTTTGATTGTGGAAGAGCCATATCAGTCTTACATATATTGCCTTTTCTGGCAGTGATAATACCAAAACAGAACATCCAGGAGGGTAAATGTTATCTGCCTCAGTCATGCTACAAGGAAATAGAAATAGAAACTGAAAAAGAACAAGGATTTATGTAGAATAAAAGGACCTATGAAGGCAGAAAGCGAAACCTAGACATTGTAATTATCTTTCAGCCTTTGGATGTGTCCTGTGAAATCATTGCATGTAATATGATGTGGTACATACACCACACATTAAGTGTAATTTCTGGCATATTGTATGCATTCTGTACGTTACGACAGCATCGTAAATGTTATTTATCACAAGATACCAGTTTTATTGTTTTAGCTGTGATTATAAACTAAAAATGAAGAAATGACCTGGGAAAAAGAAGCAATAAAGAATAGCAAAGAACACAAACCACAGGAGTAATGCCAAGATTTTATTGCAAAAGCATATACAAAGTAGGCATACTGCAGTACCACACTCTATTTCTAAGCTGAATCTCCTCAGTAGTGAATTAACCAGCTTTTCTGGCAGTCTGTGAAGTTTCAAGCACTGCAATAAAACACACACAGACTTTACTGAACTTTATGACAAGTAGTGTGCCACTGAAAGATTCAGAGAGCTTTCTCCAGCTTTTCAGGGAAAGTACTGAATTTGTAAAACTATGTCATTTCACATCAATTTATTTTCTATTAGAAAACAGGTTTAAAATAGGTTTCTATTAAACCTATTTTATAATTTTTTAATGAAGTCAGTGTATTAGAGTATTCTTAGAGCTAGTGTAAATTAGGGGATTTCATTCAATGTCATTCACAACTCGTTAAAATTTGGACAACTAGTCTTAATGAGAAAATTATGCATTTATGAAGCACAAACTTTATTCAGTATTGTGAAAACATCCATCAATTATTTGACAGGGTAGAATGAATTGCATAAAAAATCAGATTCCACTATATCTCCCGCATGGAATAGACTCCTTAAAACCTTTTGTTATACCTTAAATAGGTAAGAAAAATATACATTTTCAGGAGCAACTGATCAGATTTGTGATTCATCAGCTCCTAACCTCCACAACTCTTCGGAAAAGAAAACAAATTTATGGAAAATGGATGAAGAAAGGAACGAGAAAGTCTGTCGCTCATACCAGGCCATTGTGAGATGGAGAAGCATGAAGCAGTGAACTGAAAGATTGCTCTCATCAAATGGTGCTTAGAGAAGAGAAATCTTGATTTTTTAATCAATGAATTAATAGAATTTTCTGTTTATAATACACAAAGGGTAACTCAGAGACTGTAGTCTAGGAGCACATTATACCTTGTTGTATAGTAAACAAGAAGAGAGAAATAAGCTTTCCTGGATAGTTTTCACAGAATAAAAACACCCTTAAATATGTTATTTCTCAATAAGTGTTCAAGTATTTGAAGTCTTTAAACAACAAAGAAAATAAAGTGAAAATACAAACAGACAATATAATGATGCAATTGCAGAGTGAAGTCTACCTACGTACTGTATTAGAACAACGTAGCTATCTAAACAAGTTGTTCAGTTTGCAGAGATGTTTAGCACAGATTTTTTTTTTTTTTGAGTTCTTGCACCACACATCATCTCAGCACCTAAGCAGCTACTCAAATTTTTCCCATTTGTTTTCTATCCTTTTGCTAGCTGAAACTATACACAAAGTCAGAAGTTTTGATGTGGAGCGTATGCATGTCTACATAGATACACTTTGAAATTTTGTTATATTTTTAAATAAACAGGTCTTGTGCACCAGATGGAATGTGATGAGGTTTGTGGCAACTTCCGTTCTTTCATAATCCAACATGTTGTCTTGGCTCTAAAGAAAGCTTAAGATCTGCTTTTGTGAATGACCTTGAAAAAATTTTAAAAAATGAAAGTAAAAAGGGAAAAGTGAAACCAAAGGAAAGAGAGAGGGAGAGAAAGAGGAAAAGGAAAAGGAACAAGAATAAGAAAAAGAAGAGAATAAAGAAGAAATAGAAGAAAGGAAAATGAAAGTAAAAAAGAAAAAAGGAACCTTTTCTCGCTTCACTGAGACCTCTAGCAGTTACATTTTCCTTGGATATTGCCCTTTCAGTGACCCAAGAATTAATACAGACAGCGGAAGTAATAACTGATAGAGAATGTGCAAGCTTAGGGGAGAAAATGTATGAAAGAGCTGTAATTGACCTGTCTATATTTCAATTAAGTAAAATTGCAAAAGAAATAGAAAGAAGCTGAGTACATATATATGTACGAATATCAATATTTTCCATAATTTTAGTCATTATACATGCTACTGATACCAGTCAATAACAAGTTGGCTTGTACTAGAAAGGTTAATCCTCACTAAATTCACTTAGAAACTAAGATGGATTTACTCTCTTATAAGTTTTGTTTTATCTTTTTGTTTATTTGCATGTATAGAACCAGACTCTGTCAAGGGATGCACCAGTAATTCATTCATAAGCAGATACATCTAACTGCATCTATTAGTACAATTTTACTTTTTTATCGAGCTTAATTGTCTTCCGAGTATATTGGATAAGTGAATACCGCATTTATATTAGTTTGCATCTAATTTACACTATGTATGTGCTAATTTAAAGTTTCAGTTACGGACGCTTTTAGACAAGAGCATTCTAAAGAGGTTTAATTGTTGAAGTTCTTTTGTGAAGCTCAGATAAACTATTAAATTGCAGGCTGAAATTCTACTCGCAGTTGGTGTTACTCCATCAAACCAAGAGGAAGACAGAATAAAACGTACCGCACTGTTAGACTATGAACAAATTTCAGTGACAGTAAATACCAGCAAAAGCATTTTCCAGTGAGTGACAAGAGCATCTAGCTGGGACAGGTGAAAAAGCCAACAAAGTTGCAGCAATTGGTTCAAGAAACAAAGAAACAACTTCAGTCTTCTCTGAAGCACAAAGCATAGTCCACTGATAGTAATGTACCTTAGAGTTTACCATAGTCACTTTGTAAATCTTTGTTCTCTAAATGAATGTAACTAAGGGATTTGAAATTTGATTAAGAAGTTCACCCTCATGTTCAGATGGAACTTCTTATGCACAAACTGAAGCATAGGTAGTTCCATCTGAACACGAGGAAGAACTTCTTCACTTTGAGGGTGACAGAGCACTGGAACAGGCTGCCCAGAGAGGCTGTGGATTCTCCTTCACAATCAGAGGTTGTGGAGTCTCTCTCTTTTCAATCCACCTTACTATCTGCTCATTTAGCCCAGATGAAACTCCCATGAAGTGAATTAAATTACTGTTGATATTAGAGGCATGTGCTTTTTTCAGCAACAACATTAGCTCCCTTTATCTAGAAAAAATATAAAAAATATTTATACCCACTGATCTGGGAATATTGTGTACACAGACAATAGTGTATATAACCAATATATAAAAGCTGAGAGGTTAAAAGATTTGATATGTATCACCTACATATATTGTTTCACTGATACACATTTACTGGCCTCCAGGTCCCTCATCTGGAATGATATTGCCAGCACAAAGGTAAATGTGTTTACAAATTACAGTCTTGAAAATGTTGCTCAGAAACCTGTCTCACTGCCAGGCTTTACAATGATTCTTTTTTTGGAATCCACCAAGATTCAAACAGGTGACAAGCAATAAAATTGTGAAGATTTATTCCTAGGTACATTAAAAGCTTCTTTTGATCCTTCTCAGATCTGATGATATCAAGGAATCAAAGGATGTGAAATCAGACTTTCACTGAGAACTCACTGACTTATTTGAAACCAGACTTTTGTCTGTTATTTTCTCTTCTTAAATTTTGGTGGAAGCCTCACTGAGAACTCATGGCACAAAATGACTTAGAACATAGTATTGAGTAATAGGTTCTGGGGCCAAATAATACTCAGAATTTTCCTCCAGTTCATTGTTATCATCACTGTCTCAGATGTCTCTGTCCCATGTCTTGGGATCTGCACGCTGCATTAATTTATGGATTTGTTTAGTTGAGACCAAAGATGGTACCTGGTTTAATGAGAGATTTAATTTTTCTTGTAAATGTTTTTCTTGTGTTTTGGCCCAAGATAATTACACTTTGACTTTACTAATTTCACTTTTCAGGGTGTCTGTCTGTGTCTCCAATTTCTTTTGACTTCATTTTCAAAAGTCAGTGATGTTTTTAATACTTCATTTTCTGATTTCAGTGCAGCACGTTCCACATCTGCTATTTTTTCGGGGGATAGGGATTCTTCAAATTCTTTTTGTGTGCAATATAGGCAAACACCTAATAAAGCACAAATAATTTTTTTACCTTTAGCTTTTTTGATCTTTTGCTAACTTTGACCTTGTTTTACCCGTTCCAGCACCTTCATCTTTCCAGGACTTTTGGGCCTATTCAGCTCCTGCTTGGGATGGTGTATGCTTATATTTTTGTAGCAGTCTATCCACGGCAATCCTTCTGACTACGCCAATATTACTGTCACATTAAAGGGTTAAAAGGTTTCAAGGAATATGATAAGCAGCAAGGGAAAAGCCCTCCCATTCAGTCACAAGGTTCAGAGAGGGTTCCCTTGCTTTTTAAACTCCTTCTCAGACAGGAGCCTTAGTGCTGCTAAATCCACTCTTAGTCCCAGACTTGGTCAATGGTTTATGCCTAAGGGGTTAGATATGTAGCCATTTCTCAGATTCAGTGTTTGCCTGTCAGAGCCCTCCCAGGGACTTTCACTGAAACAGTTTTGCAAAGTTGAATCAACAGACAATTTAATCAAGTGACCGGTATCACAGATTCGGGATTGCCGTTGATAAAAACACTGCCTAAAAAAATTGAGCTCAAGTCAATGGTTTAGCGCTTTAGTTAACAATGTGTTCCCAGGGATATATCTGACAAAGTCAGAGGCACGACTCTTCCCAGAAAGGCATCCCTTCTTGGGGTGGGAAGAGAGGTTCAGGCCTGTCGACCTGTCCATCAGGTTTTCATTTGGCTACTCCTCCAAAGAGGGTTTTCAAGTGCCAATTTTTGTACTTTTTAGATCTTGTCAAGGTGGGACTAAGTCAATTGTTATATGTCAATTTGCTCTTGGCATGGTATGTTGTGTCCTCAGAAGCAGGACACAGCAGTTTGGCACACATTTGGGGCAGGGAGCTTAGTGCATGCTTAGGGGGTCATCTGTTTTTTATCTGAAGCAACATCTGCCTGTGTGTCCTTCCTTTCATCCCAGGTGTCACTTAGTTTATAGTGGTGGGCCACTACCTGTTACTTAAGATAAGTGAAGCTCATTGTTGAAGTTGAACTGCTCCCTTTGGTTAACTCTTCAGTGCTTGACACACAAGTAAAAGCAAGTCTTTCTCTTGCATTGCCAAGTCCAGATTGGCCATTGACCCACAACAATGTAGGAAGAACACCATAACCTAGGACTTTGTATAAGCAATTTACCTGAGGGGAAAATCCTGTTAGAAAATGAACACTAAAGAACTGTGAGACCCTCTAAATCTACCAGCTCCAAAATCAAACCACACACTAGAAACCTGAATAACTTCCTGGGAAGCATGTCCTGGATCTCACTGAATCATAGAATCATTAGGGTAGGAAAAGACCTCTAAGATCATCAAGTCCAACTATCAATGCATCACCACCATGCCTACTAAACCATGTCCTGAAGTGCCATATCTACACGTTTTTTTAACACATCCAGGGATGGTGACTCCACCACTTCCCTGGGCAGTCTATTCAAATGCCTGACCACTCTTTCAGTAAAGAAATTTTTCTAAATATCCAATCTAAACCTCCCCTGATGCAATTTGAGACCATTTCTTCTCATCCTATCACTAGTTACTTGGGAGAAGAGACCAACACCTACCTCACTACAACCTCCTTTCAGATAGCTGTAGAGAGCAATAAGGTCCCACCTCAGCCTCCTCCAGACTAAACAGCCGCAGCTCCCTCAACCACTCCTCAGAAGACTTGGTTCTCCAGACCCTGCACCAGCGTCTTTGCCCTTCTCTGGACACACTTCAGTAACTCAGTATCTTTGCTGTAGTGAGGCACCCAAAACTGAACACATTGTTTGATTTGTCACCTCACCAGTGCTGAGTACAGTGGTATGACCCCTTCACTACTCCGGTTGGCCATACTGTTCTTTACACATGCCAGGATGCTGTTGACCTTCTTGGTGACCTGAGCATACTGTTGGCTCATGTTCAGCTGGCTGCTGACCAACACCCCAAGGTTCTTTTCCTCTGGGCAGCTTTCCAGCCACTCTTCCCCAAGCCTGTAGCGTTGCATGGGGTCATTGTGACCCAAGAGCAGGTCCCTGCACTTGGCCTTGTTGAACCTCATATAGCTGGCCTCAGCCCATCGACCCAGCCTGTCCAGATCCCTCTGCAGAGCCTTCCTACCGTTGAGCAGATCGACACTTCCACCCAATTTAGTGTCATCTTCAAACTTACTGAGGGAGCACTCAACCCCCTCATCTAGATCGTTGATAAAGATGTTAAACAAGACTGGCCCCAAAACCGAGCCCTGGGAAATACTACACATGACCAGCCACCAACTGGATTTAACTCCATTTACCACAACTTTCTGGGCTTAGCCATACAGACAGTTTTTCACTCAGAGAAGTATACACCCATTCAACATGAGCAGTTAGTTTCTCTTTGAGGATGCTGTGGGGAACAGGGTCAAAGGCTGACCAGTGACTGCACTCAAGATGAACTGCTAAAGAATTAAATATGTGTTGCGCTTTAGCAACTTTTAGTTAATATATTTATCAAAATTATCAGGGTAGGGTAGGGTAGGACGAGGAATTGGTATTGAAGGAGTGAAGCTGAGCCTGGGATATGGTGGAGGAAAGGTGTTTTTTTAGTTTTTGTCTTCTTGTTTCTCTGTACATGAATCTAGTAGAGAAGAAAAAGGAAAAGAAAAGGAAAAGAAAAAGAAAAGAAAAAGAAAAGAAAAGAAAAGAAAAGAAAAGAAAAGAAAAGAAAAGAAAAGAAAAGAAAAGAAAAGAAAAGAAAAGAAAAGAAAAGAAAAGAAAAGAAAAGAAAAGAAAAGAA
>Ga0065711_1041961_pt1 | contig 15756 bp, 9 predicted proteins | sample Hoacrofraction12_FD_59098 | JGI IMG/M metagenome (GOLD analysis project Ga0065711, IMG submission 59098) | Hoatzin crop microbial communities from Cojedes, Venezuela - Epithelial fraction 12 v2 (version 2) | ecosystem: Host-associated > Birds > Digestive system > Esophagus > Crop | place...
ACAAGCCCAGCTCCCTCAGCCTCTCCTCGTAGGAGAGATGTTCCAGTCCCCTCACCATCCTTGTAGCCCTCCGCTGGACTCTCTCCAGTAGCTCTTCATCTTTCTTGAACTGGGGAGCCCAGAACTGGACCCAGTACTCCAGATGGGGCCTCACTAGGGCAGTGCAGAGGGGAAGGAGAACCTCCCTCGACCTGCTGGCCACACTAAGGGCTCTTAGGGAGAGCCGATATGACAGCTTTCTGCCTCCTTGCCAGAGAGCAGGATGGGGGCAGGGGGAGAGGGGGAGAGGAATGGAGGAGTGCTCATCTCCTGTGTGCCTCGCTTGTGACCTCCTGAAGCTGGATGGTCTTCCAGATGATTTTAAGAGGTTTTGGAGCTGATGGTATTTTCCCCAAAGTAATTCCAAAGTGTGTCAGGATACCGAGATGATACAAAAATATTTTCAAAATCTGTCTTGGTGACTTATTCTCTTTCATACTAGGACAATGGAGCACTGCTTTCACATGTGTGACAGAATGATGATCTATGTCTTTATTGCGGCCTCATACGCACCATGGTAAGAAATCTGAAGTGCAGCTTCAGCGTTAAAGCTTTTTCCAATGTAAACAGTTTATCATTGAGGCTTTCCAAAAACATGTATATGGGTGTCTTCTTAGATGCAATTGACCACATTCTGCATTGTGAAATGCAACATACTGTAATCTCCTGGGATTTGCTGCACAGAAAGTAATATTAGAAAACAGCAGTAAAGTCATTTATTTATTTTCCGCATACCACAGTTTGTGCTTCCCTCATATCAGTGCAAACACACCTGCTGCCTCTCTGTGCCTAGAATGTCCAAGTGTCTTCTCTCCCATCATGCTGAAGTTACAGTTCTGGGTATTTATTTGTTTTTGTCAAGCCCCGCTATTCTTCTGTCAGCGTGGTCCGTTCATTCATTACTTCTGTCTTTTGAAATCTTTGTACCTCCAGGTTAAATCTACGTGAGCTTGGACCTCTAGCGTCTCACATGCGTTGGTTTATCTGGCTGATGGCTGCTGGAGGAACCATTTATGTATTTCTCTACCATGAAAAGTAAGAATTATTATTTGCATTTCACTTTAAACTGAAATTAAAAGGTGGAGTCTTTCTTGCTCTCTGAGTGTTCCTATCCAGCCTTTCACACACTGAAGAAAGAGCTTCGAAACAGTGGAAATACGTAATGAGAATGGTGCACACTTACATCTTGTCAGAAGATAATTGTGTTCACCCTGTCATAACGTCATTAGGCTCTTTTATTGTCTTCCCTTAAAGGGGTGGGAGGGAAACATCCACTTCTACAACTTTAACTTTTGCTACAAAAAAACAGGGGTGGGAGTGGGTAAGATAAGAGAAACCAGTTAGAATGATGCCATTTTTTGTGCCCCTGATTTACATAGCATTGTGTATAGATTATACTGCAACATTTTACTGTTTATGTACTGATGCCTATTGACTCCTTCTAGCTGCTTGTTTTGGTTTTAAGATGCAAGTTCTTGAGTTTCAGACTTGAATTCTTGAGCCTGCTTTCATTATTTATCCTCAGAGCAAGACCCAACTTTTTTGTTTTGGAGGTGAACTACTGAGATTCTTGTCAAATAAGAAAATACAAGTTGTCTCAATGTTTTATTCCCGCTAGTACTTAATGCAAATGAGTGCATCTGGGCAGTATTTGGAGATGGTATTGCTTGCAACTGTCCAATGCAGAGATAAATACTAGCTTTATTTTTGTCATAAAGCATTGGTTATCTATCTACATAGAAAGCTTTTGGAATAGTTTAATGGGCCCATGCTAACATAAAATTTAAAATACTTTCTCTGCTGTTGAAAGAAATGTTCATCCTCTTGTACACCTCCTTAAATTACTAAAATCATTCCTTTTTAGGTATAAGATCGTTGAACTCTTTTTCTATTTAGCGATGGGATTTTCTCCTGCTCTAGTAGTGACATCCATGGTAAGGAATGTGACTATTAACATTACAAACACACAGACTTTCGTTTTATAACTAGCTTAAGTCCTAGTGCAGCTCTTTCTTCTCAAAAGATGTTAATTTTAGTCCACCATATTTGTAAACATTCTCTGCAGAAGAACCACATATAGTCAGTTATTTTGGGTTTATAGTTTACGTTCAATGAAATGCTACCGTGTTTTGTTGAATCTGGGTCACAGAGTCTAGATAAAAAGAGCTTAGGTTCCAAGCTTCACTTCTGAAGACCCTCACTTCTGAAAGGATATTGGATGTGACTATTCAATTGCTTCCATTTGAGTAAAAATGATAAAGATGTGAAGTACCTTAGCCTGTCAAGGAATGTTTCTAGATTTTACTACTTATGAACTTAACTTGATGCTCACTTATCACTTACAGATTGGGAAAGAAGCTTTTTATTTAGGAAGGTGCGATGGACTTCTGATAACATGTTGTCCTTTTCTCTTGGTGTATGTAAGACCTCTCTGGAAAATCTAATCTATTGATTCTGTGGTCTGCACCAAGATGGGGGAACTACATTGGCTCTTGCCCCTTTCAAAATTACTTAGGGGCAACAAAACTAGAAGATTTTATCTCTGCTAGAGGCTTCTTTTTGTCAGTGAAGCAGGAGAAGTCTGAAAATTTGAGTAGTAGTTGAACTGTATGAAACTGGTGCACTGTATCTGGGATACTTGATGTCTCAGCAGTTGGTATTTTTTTTTAAAAAGGTTTCTTGGTGCATCTGTAAAGCATCCTACTCCATCTTGTCCACATCAAAACTTTTACTATTCTTTATTTATGGTTGCACATTTTAAATAACTTTGAATAACCCTCTCTGCTGCTAATATAAATCTGACATCTCTACAAGGTAACACCAGTTACAGTATTTAACTGTTCCATATGAACACTGTGCTATACCAAAACCTTGCTACATGCTTGATCCCACTAGTAGGAGTTGCGGTAAACGCACGCTTACACACAATGAGCGTGAAGCAACGCATCAACCTGTTCTTAATTCTTGAGTTATCCCGCTATTACTTCTGCGGTGCTACTGAGACATATTATATAAATATATCATTATATATTTCACAAAGAGTAATATAAATACACTGGTTTTCTCACTCGTCTATCTGTCATACCTGAGATGTTCTGAGCTGACAGGCAGCTTTCTTTTCTGGGGCGGAAAGCACGTTGTATTTTGTATGTGAAATACCCTTTTCCTTCCTTCACACCCTACCCCTAATCTTTCCTTGTTAATTGACAGAGCAACACCGATGGACTTCAGGAGGTTGCCTGGGGAGGCTTGATCTATTGTCTGGGTGTGGTGTTCTTCAAGAGCGATGGAGTCATTCCGTTTGCCCATGCCATCTGGCACTTATTTGTGGCCACAGCAGCTGCTGTTCATTACTATGCCATTTGGAAGTACCTTTACAGAAGTCCTGCAGACATAATACGTCACTTATGAGAGAGATAGATACATATATATATAAAAAAAACAATCTGCACTTGGCCTCTGTAACAGTATTATTTGACTTAAGGTATTCGGGGAAATTGGAAAATTGCACAGAAAAACTGCACTGACTTTGATAGTTCTCTGAACACATTTACTGTGAACTGATGTTGTATGCGTCCTGCAATTGCCCATCGTATGGCAAGTGCTGTAAATAACCAAGATACTGTACTGCAGTACCAAGAGTCCATTCCATGTTAGTAGAACTGGCTACCTGATGTTTACAAACAAATTTTGTATTCTAGTTTAATTTTACAATTTTTAACTACGTGAATTTTTCTAAATTAGCGATTCAAATGGGGAAGTCAGTGCAATAGTGAAAATGTAACTCTTTTGATTTGAAATTGGTTTCTATCAGCTTTCCACTAGTCATTTATTAAACATGAATCAGACTAATAATCTACTTTTACCACCCATTGTCTTGGTATAATGTGACTTTTATAGAAACTTTCTGTGTTTTTTGTAACTTTAAAAGTACATTTATGGAACTGAAAACACACAACTGTCATCTATGCAGTTACTCACGTTGCAAAATCTTGCAAGAAATGGTTACATTCCACATACTGTACTGACAAGCAATCGTTTTACCTCTTCTGAAGGTTGCATTACAAGTGTAATTGTAATAACCACTTTTATGAACTAAAATCTAAATGTGATTCTGCTGAGTTTTAACATGATAGTATTCTGCTCATCTATAGAACTACTTAAACAGCACCTTGATTTAGCTTTATCCGGGATGGAAGGGAAGTGCTTTAAAAGAAGTCGTTAACACGAGTTTCTCCTCGAGACTGCTGATGCTGCTCTGTGCTGCCCAGCCAGGCAGCAGTCTGGCTGAAAGCCGACAGATCGAGGGCTGGCGGTCGTCAGGAGGATGGACAGCTAACGTCCCCCCATCCAAATCAGAGGGTCCGTCATTTCTCCAGAATACGTACGCACGTATTGGTGCTGTAATATTAAGGCTTGGATTTTTTTAAGGCTTGGATTTTTCAAACGGATTTAAATTGGTTGACAGAACCAGTTCCCACCAGTTTTGGTTGGGGTTGCTCTGTTGGGAGATCCTGGTCAGAGCAGCAGGTGCAGAGCAGTTGCTGACCCCTCTGAATTCCTGGTTACTGGTTCTCCGTGAGCACAGCCTTGCAGGGAGGGGAGCTGGAAGGACTTGATGCGGCATCACTTGTCATTCTGGGACTCCACACGGAGTAAAACTGGTCTGTAGTTGTATTGCTGTCTTTCTGTACAGGAAAACCAACCGTGGTAGCAAGTCATGATTGTAGAACATGTGCGTTAAATGACCAGACGTAGAAGAGTCTTTGTAATCCTGTTTGTTCAACAACTGTATCCTGTCCCACTATGTAATGAATGTCTTATATTAAGATTGACTTTATCCTTTTTCTAATTTACGCGGTTTTTCATGTCAGTATTTAAAAACAAAACCAAAACACGTTGCCTTTTTCAGATTTTGTTCTGGATATTGCCTGTCTGCAAACAAGAAGTAACAAGATAGGGAAGTTTTTCAAGGTACCGTTTAATATTGCACCTAGATTCGCCAGTGGGTTGCATATTTTAGAATATATACATTTGTATACGGAATTTACAAGAGGGAAAAACTTTAAATTCAAGGCATTGAAGAAGAATTGCTGTACGGTGTTAGCAGGTGACTGGCGAAACGGCACCGCTGCAGCGGACTATTAACTGCCCCAAAGGAGAACAGCCGGGCAGGTGATTCCTGGTACAACAGTCTCGCACATCTGGATGCCTCAGTTTTTTAACATTGCGTCTATTTTAATATTTTCCACTTTTTGTGAGTTCATATATTTTGTTTAAATGCAGTGCTGTTAAAACCACTAAAATACATGTAAAGGTTTTCTGTAGTCAAAAGTGAAACTGTTGCTTGAATATGTTTGTTTTAATTTTAAGTTAATTTTTCATGGCATTGCTTTTTGGAGTGTTTGAAATGGTTTTTAAAAAATTTCAATTCGCCAAAAATATTTTGAATTACTGTATTCTAGTCAATATGGTATTGAATGTACTAGACTAACAATAAACATTTTGTGGAATTTGGAAACTGTTGTATTCTCGGTGGTTGGGTGGTTTTTTTTCCGCCCTTTAATCCTTACGCAGGGAAGGAAGGGACCGACACTGTTGCCGCTCTTGACACTAGAGATCCAGACGTGAACCTGATGACCCTCATGCTTGCTCAGTTAATTAATTGAATAAAAATGGTAGGAAAGATTACAATCCAAATTATTCCGTTTGTGGTGTGGGAAAAGTATGTTTGTGTGTAAATTTTGGTCAGTACTGGGAACTTGCTACTTTGCCTTTGCTGGTCTGGATTGATTTTTGTATACCATTATATACTGGGTTTTGTTTTTTCAATTGTATAACACTAAAATACATAATTCTGTTCCTATCCCTATAGCAGTATCGTTGCATTAAATATGGACAAGCAGAACTAAAAATGCTGGAAAACAAATATGTCAATTTGCCTTTTTTTTTTTTTCCCCCTCTGTCTAATTGCAGCTCTCCTGGCCGATTCCTCCCAGGAGTAACAACAGTGCTTTTCCCAGTGCTGCTGGCGGTAGCAGAGATGGGATTTCCTTGTCTTCCTGAAGAAAATGTCTTTAAAAGCACTTGCTTCTGTATTTTCTATGCCTCTAGGTTTTAGAAGTGCAACATGCACACGGAGTCTAAACGAAGCAGTGATAACTTGCATTTTAGTTTTGCAAATGGACCTTTCCAGAGGATGTCTGGGATGCAACAGGTACTTTGAATACTGGAAACTTTCAGTCTCATCACTTCGAAGTTGTGTTTTTCTAACACGAGATTGTGTGCATCTCAAATAACTTGGTTACCTGTAGGGATTCATTGAAGGATTTATTACGGAGTGCACTTTGTACTGTACTGGTTTTAATTCAACAGCAACAAGGAGTGCACGAAGAAGGTATTCCTTTTTCTTGCTGTTAACAAAAGCAGGCTGCTTCTCCAATTTTGTCTTCCGCACATCCCTCTTGATTTCTTGTGATTACAGCAAGAAGTTGTGTTACTGGCTTCCAGTGCCTGGTAAGTAATGATGTCCTTTCTGAGGGGGCTGGAGTGTCTGAGCATGGTTTTTGCAACATTCACTGCACCTACTGAAGGTATGGTGTAAGAACGGGGTACTTCAAAGGCTCTTTGAAATGGTTGTTTACTGTGGTTTTCCAAAATTTTAAAAAGTTTCCTAAATTCCAGACCTTCAGAACTGCTTGGTGTTAGCAGCCAGACAGGATGGTTCCATTTAACATGGTTTTACACAGTTTTGTTCTAATTAATCGGGTTTTGCCTGTTTGGCAGGGCCAGGGTGCACCAACGCACTCCGGGGGCTCGGGGTTGTCGCTGGGGGAGATCACAGATTCCAAATTCCTGACATTCACGGCTGGTACCCGAGCTCTGCCGTGCTGGTGGGTGAACTGTGTAAGTCACACAGGTGGCATGGCATTTTTAGAGCTGCTGCTTGGTGAAATGCGAGTGTCTCAGGGGCTGGAATGAGCAAGTTAGAGAAGATACTAAAGTTTTTCATAGAGGCTTTTCTCTTGCTTAAATGTCCCTTGTGCTTAGGACCCTGTAGCTGGTTTGGAAACCTCTTTGGGTCACCTACACAATTCTTTATTTAGGTCTGGTGTATTCAGCCATGTGATTCCTCTGGAGGTTAAGGCTGTCGTGTTCCCATCGTGTGCTCAACTAAGTCTTTTCTCCATGCCTTGGTATTTTTAAAAGAATGCAGGATGTTAGTCTCTGCTTGCTAATTGCTTTCACCGTCAATAGGTGTTGTAAGATTAAAGCTACAAATAGTTAACAAAAGAGTGACCGGGAGGGCTAGGCGGATGGTTGCTGGCTCCATAGTGTGGGTGCCAGTCTCCTTCGTGCCTTCCTGGTGATGCTGAGCAGGTTGCTTAGCTTGTGGCATGAGCCGTTGTTGTTCAACAGCCCCAGGCTGCTCGCTGCCGTTCTCCTGCTGTTAAAAGTGTTTGCTTCCCATGTTGGTCACTTGTCTGGCTAAGTTCACTGAGCACTGTCATGATCTGGAGAGGGCAGGTACCTCAGGCCCTCAGAACGTTTGCTGGTGCCTGCTGGGAAGCGTTTCCATGCGTTTAGTTTGGTGTTGGAGCAGTGCTGGGAGGACTGGTGCTGCCAACTGTGGCACAGGCAGTAGCGTAGTGGTAACGCTGTGCGTGGGGCCACCCTGGGCTGCTCGGCAGTGGGCATGGGGCGGTGGGGTGTGGGCCTGCTGCTGTGGGCTGCCGTGAAGATTCAGCCCAAAGGAGGTGGGGGTGAAGCACCCTCAGAGTACCTGCGCCATGTACAATCCCAGCTAAGGCAGTAGCTCGGTCTTACAGCCCCAACCTCTAGGGAAAGCAGTGGTTCCTTTAAAAACGAGTTTTCAAATTCCTGTTTGGGCAGTATTTTGTAGTAGGCTGGTGTTTTGTTACTGAGCTGGATGCCCGTTTGCTAGCTTGTGTTCACACCAGGCATCCTCCTGTTTGCGATGAGCCCGACGGCGAGCAGTGAGGCTGGCGATGCTTGTTCCCTGCCAGGAACACGAAGGGAGAGCTGGGCAACTAAAATCCTCTTGCAAAAGGCCAGCAGCGAAGCCAGCACCGGTTTTGTAACAGAAGTTACATCATTGACTCTGAGGCGGGCGTGCTCCCCAAAGGATATATGCAGATGTCTCTGTTGCTTAGCAGCGTGAGCCCTGCCGGCGGTGGATTTGTGTGCCCAAATCCTTTCAGTGCCTTTGGAAATCTCCCTTAAATTGTCACATCGGTGAAAAACCATTAGTAGCAACCTACTGAATTAGCAGTTTTGGCTCCAGCAGACGTCTCCTCGCTCTCCTTTGTGTTGTGTCTGCTCCCAGGAGTGATGAGGAGGTTTGGTGTGCAGGCAGGGACCAGCTGCTGCTCGTGGCTTCTGTGGCGTGGTCAGCCAGTGGCCGAGCCTCCTCTCCAAGGGGACACTCGGACCAGACCATGGGATGTTTGGATGGAGAGCTGTAGTTACTCAGGATGTTGAAACACCAAAACCCAACCCACAACACCTACTGAACTTCGGGAACCCGCGGTACATTTGGCTTCAGGCAGCAATGATTTAGCAGCATCCTAAATGCTACAGGATTGAACTTCATTGCTGTGGGAACTCGGCCATCTTCGCAAATGAAGAACCATGCACTTGGGAAGCTAAGGATTAGTTTAGGAAGGGAATATGGGCTACTTTTTTTTAATCCATGACTTGATATATCAACACGTTTCACTGAACGAAAACGGCTTTTGTCTCGAAGCTGATGGTGGTGCTGAGCAGCTTAATCAGCCTTCTGCTAAACCACTGAAAATAAAGCTTGGAGGGACTCAGATATTTTTAGCCCATGCTCTGCCTACAAGCAGGATGAACTCTGCCTGTCATTCCTGACAACTCTGCCTGTCATTCCTGACGAGCTTGTCCAACCTGCTCTAAAAAGCCTCTAACAAAGGGGATTTCACAATTCTCCCAGGCAGTTTATTTTGGTGTTTCACCCTCTGCCCTTTCAGACCTTTTTCTGCTGTCCCAGCACTATTTTCTTTGCTATAGCTTAAGCCCATTACTCTTTGTCTGGTCTCCAGCCCGCTTAGAGAAGAGCCCTTACAGACAGCTTTTGTATAGCTGGAGGCTGACACTTCTCCCCTGGCTTTCTTCTCCCCCTGATTGAAGCAAACTCAATCCCTTCGATCTTTCTTTGTGGCCATCTCGTTTATCAGAGCCAGTAGGGTGTTCCAGAACAAACTCAGATGCAATTTTCCCAGCTAATAATGTGCTGCAGGGACGTGAGACATCAGTGACAGTGCACAGGGAGGAAGTGGTGGGAGCAGGAGCTGCGAGCCTGTGCTCCAGGAGAGAGCCTGGGGCTGCCAAGCCCCTAGGAACCAGCGGAGAGCCAAGAGTGGAGCTGCTACCGAGGAGAAATCGGCCCCTCCTGGGCACAACACCATCCTGAAAGGAGGAAAGTTCTGGGGGGGCAAAGGGAGTGATGCTGCCTGGGGAGGGGGCTGTACGTCTCCCAGTCGGTTGTGGTGCAGCCGGGGCTGTGAGAGCGTCTGCCCTGGGCACACGGCAGAGGTACAAAGTGGCTTCTGGCCGCGTGCTGTCCATCGGAGAACTGAGCTGGGACCCAGCCCCGGGAGCCTTCAGAGCACCCTGGCTGCAGCCCGGGGCTGAGGTGCAGCCAGCAGCGAGGGCGAGCCTGGAGCTGGGGGCTCAGCACCCCCCAGGGAGCCACTGCGATGGGCCGGGGGGTTCCGTAGCAGCCCTTGGCGAGGGGCTGTGTGCCCACAGCTGGGTCCTGCTCCAGCCACATGCTGCTCTCCCACTGCGGCCATCTCACGGCATTCCAGGAGAGCTTTTGCAATCCCATTTTGCAACCCCAGCCACATCCCACTGGGCAGGACAGGGGGGCAAATGGCAGGGGAGGGCCCGAGGGGCTGCAAAACCGGGACAGAGCAACATGTCCCTTCCCTGCATGGGCATCGCTGCCTCTCCTGCCCACACAACTGTGGGACATCCCACCTCACTTCGTCCAGGGCCACTGGGCCCTCACAGCCTCGCTACTGGGCAGCCAGCTCACCTGGAACAGGGGTGCAGGGTCCAGGGCTGAAACACAGCGTCAGGGCTGAGTGGGAGAACCAAAGGCGATGTTTCTGGCTGAAGGCTGCGAAGGTGGAGAGGTAAAAGAGCAACTGAAATATAGGTGAGAGGAAGGAGGTTGCTGGGCCAAAGTCTTTGTTAGAAGAAATTACCTCCGGCTGGTTTCATCAGCCCCAGGTGAAACTCAGCTGCTGATTGCTGTCAGAAAGGGTGGCTACTTCTCCTATTTTCAATTAAAATTGAGTCTACTAATATGCAAAATGATTGAGCATCATCCTTTTAAGGCCAAGTATTTTTCATACTCCCACATGGCAGGGGCAATGTCTGTCTGAGCTGCTTCCACTATTCCCTGGCCCAGGTGCCGTGAGCAGCCCAGGGCTTGCAGCCCCCTGTATCCCACACCGGGGTGCTCCAGGAGAGCCCTGCTGCGGTCAGGGTGAGTGTGGCAGAGCCGTGGTGCTGACGGGCTGATGGTGCATTTACCCTCTGATGACATTTTGGTCATTGCCCCCGCAGCCCCTCACCCCAGGGCTGGGTGGGTCCCTGGCTCTGGGGGTCTCACCCTGCTGCAGTGTCACGGCCGGAGGGCACAGTGGGGTGAGGAGGAACGAAAACTGTGGGCGGCTGCAGGCTGGCTCTGGTGTGACCCCGGCTGTCGGTGGGGCCAGGACAGGGGACAGTGCGACTTGGCTGCTGGGGACCATATCTTGGCTACTGGGGAACACCGTGGCTCTGTGGGTGCAACCTCGGGGCTCGGCTGGTCCTCCCCTGCACATTCATGTTTGAGGGATGATTACATGTGAAAATGAAACGCGAGTGTGCAGCAGAAGCACACTGCTCATACTGGGTGTGATGCAAGTCCCTTTGTCACCTGAAGGCTCTGTGTGTTTTCTTTCTCCTCGCCTGTCTTGCTGTGGGCAGCCCAGCTGCCAGGCAGGCTGGGGCCATGGCTGCTGGTTTATTTTGCTACTGAAAAATTTTTTTGAGCAGCTGGATAAGCCTAACAGAGGGCCTAAAGAGTCTCACAGCTTCTTAAATGTTGAGAGGTTTTGTGAAAACTGGGGCTTGACTAAAAGAAAAGTGAGGCTGGTGGCTGCCTGCTGCTGGGGGAGCTGCCGGGTGCGCCCAGCGGAGCCCAGGGACGCCCAGCACACGGCTGGGCCCAGCTAGGGGACACCTTTATGGTGGGCAGCGCTCAGAATCACAGGTTGGGGGGGTTGGAAGGGACTGCTGGGGGTCATCGAGTCCAACCCCCGCCCCGTGTGCGGGTCCCCGGGCTCAGGACCTCTCCTCGAGGATGCAAAGCCTCGGCTGTGTTGGAGCCCGGGTCCCTGAAGCCATCACTGCTGGCCAGCAGCGCTTGCAACACTGTCAGTAAGTGACAGCGTAGTGTTGATGCCACTGATCAAAAACGTGGTCTTTGCACCTCGTAACGATGTGGTTACTGTCTCCTGGGCTTGGGGAGGAGGATGAGCAGGAGCATCTGGTCGCAGGCGTTGACCCCAGGCTGGCGTGGGTGCCACTGGGCAGTGCCTGAGCAGCTCAGTGCTGGAAGAAGATCTGCACCAAACTGAGTGTAAATCAAGCAGCCGAAAGCATCCGTCCGTGGCCAGCTCAGCCTGGAGCCGGGGGTGAGCGCTGGCTGTGGCAGAAGCCGGCCTCTCCTGGCTCTGCTTTCCACGGGAAGAGCAGGACCCGGTACCCGGTGCTGGGATTTCCAGCCCCGCGTGCCTCGCCAGGGAGCGTTCCCGTGGGCTGTTCCGGAGGCAACGTGTAGCCCTCCGGTGTTCTGCGCCACGAGCCCGCCTGGCGTGGGCAGGAGGGGGGTTCAGCCCCGCAGCGTGACAGCGGGAGGGCGGCTGAGGCCGGGGGCTCCGGCAGCGGATTAAAAACGCAATTAAAACTGTCCTTGATTGAGCTGGTGCTGGGTGGGCACAGGCACCCTGCAGCCGGTTTGCTGTTTGGTTTCAAAACACACAGGTGTATGTACGTGTGTGTGTATAAAACTACATTTATGTGTAAATATGTATAAATATACAGAGTTTTACAGATATCTACATGCATATTGACAAGTTTTATCTATCACCATAATCCCTACTATAAACCTAAAATAGTTCATTTTATATACCTATGTATTATATTAAAATGTTACTGTCCTATATTAATAACTCTTAAATTTTATATGTACCTATACTGTGTTTGCTAATTAATATCTCATTGTATGTGGAAATCTTTTGTCATATATATTTGTGTATATAAAAAAATCCAAGCCTGTCCAAACGTATGGTTTAGATGGTATCTGTTCTATACTTCGCATAAACTCCAGTACTGAAAAGCTGCTGAAGATGCACCTGATGTCCCAGCACCGACCACATCACGCCTGTGCACTGTGGGGTTGCAGCGATCTCCTCTGCTAGCGGGAGCTGGTACCCAGCGAAGGTTGGGTCCCGTGCGTGGGGGCTCAGCGTAGCGCTGACGAAGGGACGCAGCCCCAGGGGTTGTTTTTTGTTTTTTGGTGTTTTTTTTAAACTTTTCTGTCAGCAGGCGGTCACACAGCACTGCTGAGAGGGAGGTGATGTTATAAAAATACAGTTTGTGTATAATGCATAACATGTGTGTGCATTGAAAACCAGACATTTTATATTAGTAACATCTATTGTATAAATAGACATGTAAAACAGTTATTAAAAATATGCTGCTAAATATGCTTTCTGAAAACTTCATTATTAAATTTTGTAGCAATTTATCAATGTACACACACATGCATAGAGACACTCTGTGTGTGGGATGACAGGTATACTGTTTACATCATAGATAACGTGTTAAACAGACCTTTTTAGCAATAAATTACATAATTATAGATATATGAACACCTAGATTACTAAGTTCTATATTCAATCTATAGATATAATTATATAAAAATGAAAATATAATTGAATATAGTACATAGAGCCCCAGACCTATAGACACACATGTGAGAGTGTGCACGTGTGTTAGGACAAAGCTTTGTGCATGATATATAGCAGATATCACAAAAACATACCTTTATAGCAATAAAATCTATTTTATCACAATTTACTGATTAATATAGTTTTAAAATATATTAAATGTACTATATGAAATATCATTATTAAATATTTATACATATACACAGAGAGAGGACATGTGACACAGGCACATGTGCACATGCCCACACAGAGGCAGAGCCAAGGGGTGCGGGTGTGTTTATGTCTTATAGCAAACATATTTTGTGCATAACATATAATGTAGATAGAACAAGTAGACCTTTGTACCAATAAAATCTATAGATGTGTGTGTGTATGTATAAAGCTATGCTAACCAAGTAACTGCTGTTTAATATGCTATATGAAAGTACAGTTATTGAATTTACAGCTAGCAATGTGCACCTGCAAATACACACAGGCAAGCGTGTGTGTTAACGAACACACTTTGTGTCTCCGATAGCACATATTAAACGTGAACTCTTCATAAAATAAAATCTACTTTATGTATTTTTAAATATATACAAAAATATAAAATTTGCTTTTGAAAATAAATGCAGCTACATGTGGTATGTGAAAATATATTTTTTTTAACCTTTACCTTATACAAATTATTTTATATGTGTGTCTGTGCATGAGTGTGTAAAAAATATATCCATTTTGAAAATAAAAAATGTATCCTTCATGGGTGCATATGCACACACACACCGGCGTGCGCATCCACGAGAGTGACAGTGAGTGTTTCAGTGTTATTAAACAGATATTTGCTGCACAATGTACGCTATATATTTAAATGCAGACATTTGTATGTCAGTGATGACTGTTATTATATGCATCTTCATATAAAGATTATTTTTAAAATTTTATCAAAAAAAAATTCCATCCCATACGCTATATGGAAATAAAAATCCTGACATTTCTGTATGAACAGTGAGATGCAGAGTGGGTGAGCAGGAGACGTGCACACGCGCCCGTCTGTCTGTTACAGCAAACACATGTTGTGCATCACAGCAATCAAATATATAATTATAGATACATGAATATGAACCTAGATTATTAAATTCTTCTAAATACACTGTATGAAAATATAATTGAATGTGTATCTGTATGTGCAACAGCATACAGCTACACAGAGCTATAGCTATGTAGACACGTATGAATGTGAGCGTGTGCAGGCGTATGTGTGTATTATGACAACGCTTGCGGATGATACAGCGCATGTAGCGTAAAAAGACATTTATAACAACAAAAATCTTTTTAAAATGTATGTTATAAAGCTACATTCAATTAGTAAATTCTGCTAAATATACTATATGCAACACAATTATTAAATTTATGTCTAGATAGCCATATACAGCGAGCGTGCTACCAGCAGGTGTGCCTGCACACACAGAGCAGGGAGGAAGGCGTGTGGGGAGGGGGGGTGTGTTTGTATATTATAGCAAACATATTTTATGCATAACGTAGTAAAAAAAAGACCTTTGCAGCAATAAAATGCCTGTGCATATATATAAAAAAATAAAGTCATATTAATAAATGCAGCTAAATATGCATTATGAAATTGCAGTCAGGCACTTTATAGCTGTATGGCTACAGCGAGATGCAGAGAGCTCTCAGAGCACGTGCAGCGACACACACGGAGGGGCGTGGGGGTGCCGGGCGGTGTAGTACAGCGAGTACACTTCGTGTCTCATTAAAACCAGACCTTTCTACAGCATCTACTTCATATATTTATAAAGAAATTATAAAATATAAAGCTAACTTTAAAAGATAAACTCTGCTAAATATGGTATATGAAAATTTAATTTTAAAACTTTTTTCTATATACACATTTTTATTTATACACACTTTTTTTTATAGCCAGACCTTTATAAAGGGATGTGTCTCTGTCTATAGATCACGCTCTGTATCTCGCTATGTGGCTCGAGAGCTACAGAGAGCAGAACACGTGTGTGCATGCATGTAGGGGCATGTGTGTATTTATGTGTGGTTTTGCTCATGTGCATACACATGGATACATATGTTATAACAAATATACTTTGAGCATAACATATATATTAAACCCAGAGCTTTATATCAACAACCTCTATATCTGCATGTGTGTACAGATGCATATATAGGTATGCATGTCCACAACATATTTTAATGACTTAAAGTCATATAAACAGTTAGTGGGAAGTTACGCTGTTTTTCTTTCACTTGCTGTATTATTAAAATATTATAGTGCTATGGATAAACTATATCTCTGAAAGCATGTGGTATATATTATCTGCTATGTAGTCTCTACAACATATTAAAGGAGATTTAAATTAATGAGTTATTTTGTATACCAGAATAAAAAAAAAAATGCAGCATTTTAAGGATTGCAGTACTGTCTGTGCACGGTCTGGTAACAGATGAGCACAGCTCATGATAGCTGAAGGGTATGCAGTGTGCAGGTATGCATGTAAATGATGTATTACAGCTTCCACTGTATCATTTTAATACTTGTTATATATAAAACAAGTAAAACATTTTATTAAGGTAGTAATGGCACTAACTGTACTACAGCTAGAACTCTGCTATCTCGTCCCAATTCATTTGCTGCAGTGAGCCCCGCCCCCCCCCCCCC
>Ga0065711_1041963_pt1 | contig 15756 bp, 17 predicted proteins | sample Hoacrofraction12_FD_59098 | JGI IMG/M metagenome (GOLD analysis project Ga0065711, IMG submission 59098) | Hoatzin crop microbial communities from Cojedes, Venezuela - Epithelial fraction 12 v2 (version 2) | ecosystem: Host-associated > Birds > Digestive system > Esophagus > Crop | place...
AAAAAAAAAAAAAAAAAGTCTGCAGCATACCAACACAGCAGGCAAAACTGCTGACGAGCAGTGTTCTTAGGATCCACTGGCTAAGGGTCCTAGAGCTTGGGTTGGGGTTAACTCTAAGGACACAGTAATGTATCCCAACACTAAGTACCTCCTCATGTGACATGTACAACAGAAGACACAGACTCCTTCAGAGGTAATACTCTGCAGCAGCAGCAGCCGCTGCTGGCAAAGAACACATTACATTCTGATGCTATTTCAGATGCTTCTTTCTCTCTCCAGTGCCTTTTTCCTTGTGACTAACAGCTATGCATGTTTTAAAAAAATGGATTGCCTACTGCTATGTCCTTCACCTGATGCATGATTCAAAATTCCACCTGATGGAGCAGAACCGCAGGAAGGGATGTACCCTGTTTAAACATTATTTAATGGCAGAAAACAGTAATTTATTCATAAATAAACACTGTCAACATCATGAGATGAAGACGGACGCAGTTGCTGTTTTGTTATGCAGCATAATTGCTTTCATTGATGTTAACATCTAAGTAGAGCAAAGCAGAATTTTTTTCCAGCACCTTTGGGGATCATCATACAAGATACACTTTCTTAAGAAGTTCTGAATGTGCTCATCAGTAGGAGCTGAGAACCTTCAGAGCTTCAAAGAATCAAGTAACATGTAACTTTTATTCTTGCTTCATTAAAATAAATGTATCACACATTTAGAAACATAACAAAACCAAAGGAAAAGGCATCTATCTGTCTTGAAAGCAGTAACACTCATGACCAAAGCAGAACATAAAATATACTATTTGCATATAATTACACTATCAGATTTAAAATACTGAATTCAGACTTCAAAACTATACTGAAATTTAACTACCCTAAACAATGAAATGTCCAGCTGTAATTTATAAATCTTTTTTTAAGTAGGAGCATAAGCACTCTTTAAGAAAGATTTGCTTACATATTTCTCCCTGAAATACTAAAACCTGTTCAGTTTGTTATCTGTATTAGCTATTTTTTTCAGGGTCGTATTTGCACAAGCATTAGTTTTAGGACCAACAACAAACATAACTGTATCTTTATTAACATAGCTTGCATAAATGACATACCACTTCATCTTCAAATCCTCCAGCTAATACAAGTGAATAAGCTCCATCATTACTGCGTCCATGGATTCCACCCACATGTGGTCTGTGAACACCTGCTTCACTCACCTGGCAACAGAAAAACACCAGTTTCTAGCATTTTTTTTTTTTTTTTTTTAAAACCAGCCACATACAATCACTTTTAACCATCAACATTCTGCTTAAAATACCGTACAGGGGTGTCTGTGTAAACAGTTAACGTGCAACTGCCATTAAAGGTGAGAATTCCACTTGTTTTTATGGCAGAAAAAACAAAAGTAAGGACATCCAACAAATGGAAGGACAATGTAGGACAGTGGTGACTCTGGAAGATGTAAAAGCACACTTTCTTCTTTGGGAAAAATCTCCACGATTCTTTCCATAAGCAGTATTTTAAGACTGTCCTCAGTGCTATACTCCATGTGCACAGTAATTTAGAACAATCCAAAGCAGAGGGAGATCTGCCAGTTTGGTAATAGTCTACAATTTTTAACTAAGGAAGATCACAGTGACCTGTGTAAAGATCATTATGTGAGGTATTATTAAGGTAACAAACTATAAATGTGACCAACACAGAGGAATATTATCACATTGCCTAAGGAAACAGAAGCCACTGGACCAACGTATGGATCATAAGCTAGTTCCCCAACCAGAGTAAGTCTCTGGTAATGAATGTGCAACTAAGATGCAACCAGACCACCTGAGAGCTGCACCTGTACCTTAAATTGGCAACATCATTAAAGTCTGCTGGAACGTCTCTGCCACAAACAGTTATTTATTAATATCTAATTATGTTTAAAAACAAAAAAAACCTTCATGAATAAAAAAGAGGCCACATATTAAATTACGTATTTTCTCTGTACGTGATGCCAAAAATACTATTGATAGAATGAAGCTGCCCAGCAGAAAACCATTAGGATGGTTCTTCCTACCTTCCTATCTTCCTTCAGACCTGGACTTTGCCCAGTTTTCTCATTCTGCCTCTCCCACTCCCGAACTCCTATTCCCAGCCTACACTTTCAGGCAACTTCCATGAAATTTTACATTCTTCTGCTATAGTCTTGTACTTTCATAACGTAACACATCAAAGATTCAGCTGGCCAAAAAATCCTGTCTCTTACAACAGACAAGAGCTGCACACAGTACAAAAGCTACACAATGATACTTCTGTGCACAATTTCTCAGCATCCAGCTGTCTGTGGCTCAGACTTCCTAAACTACTTAAAAACTTAGTGATTCACAGTATCCAAGAGAGAAGAGTTCACAGTAGTACCACTTGTCATATGAACTAGTACTAATTTTGTTCATTTTGAAGTGGGCAAGCTGACCTTTTCTTTCCATGACCCCTTTTTGCATTACAGAAGTATGTGTATTGGTCCCTAATCATTTTTTTTCATCATTTTGGAGCCATCTACACTACACCATATTTTCAGCATTATTCCAGAATGAGAAGTCTTTCCAGTTGAATTAAAACCATTCCATTTCTTTAATCAACCTGATTGTTGTTCATAGTATTTTATTTTCCTGACCCTTCCTTTGACAATAATTTAACACTTTTTTTGATTACTATTGCACATTAAGATGACATATTTTCAAAATTAGCTATTAGAATATCTCTTTCCTAAATAGCAAAAAGAATAAGAAGCTGAAAGTCCATTACAAATTATACAGTTAGAACTGTTCCCACCCCACATTTACTATCCACAACAACTTAGCACTCTCACCTAACTTTATCAGCTATTTGCCAATTTTTCCAGACCATTTTTGAGCATGCTGAATAAAAAGGCCCCACTATTGGGCTCCTCTTTCCTGCTGTATCAAACATCCTTTCATTCATTCCTCCCTCCCTTCTTTCATTTCCAGGTTTTATCAATTAAATTTAGGTTTCTGGTAGGTGATTCACCCCAAAGATGAACTCTGGTAAGTAATTCATGCCAAAGATGCTCTTCAGATGCTCTCTCCAGAAGCATAACTTAGTCAATTTCCTTCTAGGGAAAAGAGAGGTTGTGTCATAAAAAACTATGCAAATCAGAAATAAAGAAACTACAGTCTCTAAATTCTCATAGATTTGCTCAGGCAAACTCATTTCTCATACAAAGACTATTCATATGAGAAACAAAAGTGTAATTTAACTTTCTATGTAGAAAACATTTCAATCTTTTTTTTTTTTTAAAGGGACCATTTCATTTGTATCCAAAGTTAAATAATTCTTTAGAAATGGTGATTGCCTTTGATGTCTAGTCCACACACATATATATAAAATTTAGCATTCTCTGCTTAATTTTCTGACAAAAACAGCAGTCTAATTCTGTTCCTTTTTCCTACGAGCACTAGAAAGACCTGAAAACTATTAGCCTTTGTGTTATTGATGGAATTCCTAACAAAAAGGTGAACCAATAATTTCATTATTGTTGAAGTAGTGAAAATAAAACTTCATCTTGAGATTCTGAGTTTGGATAGGTGATTTTAGAAACTTCTCTTACTTATGAAAGTTTACTTAATCTGGAAGCCAACAAAAAGATAACTATTTATTGTAATTCCCTTCACAAAAAAAAAGTTCTTCAAACGAAATATCCAAAAAATCAAAACTGAATTTCCCTCTTAAGCAAGCAATTTTGTATAAAATTGCTGGCATGCTGAACAGCGTAATTTTACATTACATATTTACTTTGCTTCATCTAAAGCTTGTATTGATGGTAGTGTTGACAATGGACATCAAGGTGAGAAAGGATCAAAAGAACTAGTTTAGGTTTCAACAGCTTCACTCTGATTTTCACCAAGGAGAGAAACTGGAAACTGCTCCTAAGGGGAAAATGTCTGCTGTTCACCATATCAGCCTAAAATCTTGCATGGCCTTCCAAATCCAGAATTCTTCACACAGTACTGGAAGACACCACCATCAAGAGGAAAATTGCCTGCTAAATGCCCTCTTCTACCATTTGTATAGTAAAGCATCTGTTTTCTTCTCATGAGAAAGTAGGTGATGAAAACTTCAGAAAACATTATCAGAATAGGCTTTCGATTCTTGGCTTGCCCCTCCTCAAGCAGTCTAAAAAAAACCTATTTCTGTTCCTCCAAATATAATGGAAAATATTCAGTTACAATCTTTTACACATGCAAGTGACAAAGAACTAATTCTGACAATAAGTAAGTATGTATTTCCCCAACTAAAAACAACAATAGAAGAATCAAAGATAAGCAAAAAATCAGTGCTATCAGATAAGGCTGGGGGAAAAGCAAGCAAGTTTGCAGTCTGCTGGACAATTCAAACCCACAAAAAAATCAGTACTGGCATAAAATGAAGCTGTCCCATCCTCCCTGCTTTGTTTTTTCCTGTCCCTCTGAGTACTGGCACTGTGCTTATATAACTAAAATGTGAAATGGACTGGGAAAATTAGCTCCCCTCCTACCCTAGAGGGGATTATTTTTCTGCCAGTTTTTTTACCAATCAGATTTTCCATAGAGTCTAAGAAATATAAGCAACAGAAAATGAGACAGTGCAAGAAACAGCAAAGGCTGAATGGACAGCTAATTTCAGTAGCAGTACAGGCTTGCTCTGATTTAAGCTGCTCATCAGCCTAAAAGGAGATTTGGACATCCATTATGTACGACCAAAAAAACCCAACAGCAAGTCAAATAACAATGATATCATCTTATGTTTCCAAAATCTACAGTCTACATCTTCTAAGTGGGATAATCAGTTCATGTGAAGTACACTTCAGAAAATACTTGACTCTATTCACTAAGCATCCCACTTAGAATTTTAACATGTGAAATTTGTTTATCCTAATGACAAAAGACTTATTAAGATGTATTGTGAAATCAGCATACTTCAACCTTCACTACTATTGGCATCACTTCCAATATTAGAATCATAATCCATTTTCTTTATTTCGTCCCGGTGAAAATGGCAGTTATTTTGGTGCCCAACCCATTCATTACTATTCTTACCTACTTCAACTACAGCGAATACTGAAACAACATACCTGCACTCTGAATTTCCAGGTTGTCCCAACAGGAACACCAGGTATAGGTCCATAATGATTTGAAGGAACAATAGTGCACTCCTTAGTGCGACCAACACAGGCCATGCCCTAAAAACACATCAGACAAAATTAATTAGTATTACAGTACTGAAGACTATTTAAAAATTCAATGCAGATACCAAGAAATCTGATAATTGTAACAAACACATATTTTAAAATACATTAACAATTGTTAAAAGGAATGATAATTCATTAATTATCATTAATGATAATTCATTTACAGGTTTAGGGGAAGGATCGTGGATTGGCTTTTTTGTTTTTACCTCTAGTCACCTTAACAGTTCTTCCACTGCTTTAACTGCCAGTAGATAGTGGGCAGGATTAAACATTGTCTCATTGTCTGTGCAACCCAGTACTGAATTTTGTATAGTGCATATATAAGTAGGATTATAGATTTAGCACATACACGAACAATCAGAGTAACAGCTATTTCTAAAATACACTCTACCTTGCCCCAGTCTCTCTGGCTTTCAGTACTGGCAGATGGCATCTTTGCTTTCTTTTTACTCTGTTTGAGCTTTTCTCCAGCCTTTACAACTTCATTAGAATCATTTTTGCAGGAAGGACAATACCTAAAAAAAGGTTTTATTAAATTCTCAATTACTTTATAATAACGGCAATACATACCTTGTAGCCAAAATAGTGTCAATTTCTTTATCTTGACTAAATATTTCAAGCTAGCAAACATATACCAGTCTTAAGCAGCTGAAGCCTATAGCTTAAAAAAAATCAACCCAACATCAACACACGCTGTCAACTTTTTAAAAAGGGAATTTCAAAATCTTTGAAGGTAAAGTGCTAGAGGCAAAATATTTAACTATTCTTTCTCACATGATGTGTGAGAGGTCCCCATGTCTCCTGTATTCTCTCTTCGTTCTGTCCTCTTTCATTCATATCATGTAAATGAGAAGATAGCTGCGATCAGAGTGCACTGCTAACGAGTACTCCTGGTTTGCTTCTATGTCCCGCCCACTATACCCTTAATTTTTGCTTCTAGTGTAATAAATTTGACTGCAGACAGCTGAATGTCAAACAGAGCCAAGGTATCATGCAATGTGTGTAGACACACGCATACACGCATACGCATACACTCACTCACTCGCGCCACAACACTGAAGCCACTTGGAATATAGTGCTGAGACTCACTTCGCTAACACAATGCCATCCTGGTAGGAAAGCAGGAGATACTAGTATGCACTGACTACAGCAGAGAGAGAAAGGGAGTACACTGGTCCTTTTGCTGCTTCTAATACCATTATCATCCCACTCCAGGAACGCCAATGCAAAGGCAACTGTCCGTGTTTCTGGCTCCCATGGGCTGGTTTTGGCCCATATGGCACTAGTGGAGGAAGCCTGATCTACACTAACATTGATAACCTAGTTTAGATAATTATCACTAGCACTACTACTACCACCATTCTGGATTTATTAATTAACTTTTGTATGTGGATATGAATAGAAGAATTAATGATTAATGTCCACAGGAACAGGTATCACTATGTCAGTAAAGGTGCTGAACCACTAAGACAACTGAGCTATGTAGATAAAAAGAAACTAAAAATAATACAAGACGCTGAAACTGTCTAACACTTAGACTTTGAATGATATTATAGTTGTATAAGAAAAAGATTATGCAATGACCAATTAAAAGAAAGAACACGACATAATGCAAATACACAAGGGAAATTAACTATGGTGTTCCCTGCTTCTTGACATGGTAACCAACCATATTACCTTAATATTTTTCAAACTGAGTTTTGTGTAGAATATTAAATACTGTTTCGCATATAGAGTGGCTTAATTTCCACAAGAGAAACTTATCATTCTTTCCCAAACTGCAGGCTAAAACCCTGCAGTAAGTTTCCTAATTTTAGACTATAAATGTAGTAAATGGAAATTTTTCCACTTCTAAAACAAACAATATCTGTCAAGAAGTTAAGGATCAGACAGCCATGACTCTTTGCTTCTATGCAAGAAGGGAGAAAATAGACCTCCTATTTGGTAGGAGACACTGCTTTGCCCAGTCCAACTGCATTGTTCTACATACGAACAAGCATTAAGTCTGAACAGCGCTGGCATCACTAAGTATCCCAAAATTAACTGCCACACGTCAGCTCGATAACAGTACCTCTCCCACGCAGTGACTGCCTCCATGGGTGCAGCTATCTATTCAAATGAATAAATCTTTAGACTCATGTCGTTACAGAGCAAAAAAAAGCAAGTTGAAAAGTTTGACAGAGGTTTTTCAGGACGTTTTAGTTATACGAACTAAACTTCTACAACTTACGGGGAAATTCGTATTTCTTTGGCCATAAATGTAAGTGGAAGGGTCTAAAAGTGCACTTAACACATGACCTGAGGAAATCTAAAGACTGTGTTGTCAGTCAATTTTATTCTTGTGTAGTTGTCTACAAAGCACCAAATCTTCTGTATGGAGGACAACAGTCCTGGGGACCTATGCAGTGCAGTTGCAGTGACTGGAAGAGGGTAGGGAGATCTGAGTAGTAATGGCTACACTTTGAAAAAATTTCTGTTCCTCACACTTTCTCTATAGTTCTCTGAAATAGAAGTAGGATAACTCACAAGAATGTTTCATAAGAAGCTTCTGAAATAAGAATAGGTGTCAGTGAAGACTAGAACACTAATACCTAATCCAAAAAATAATTTGAAGCACCCAGCAGACCAAGATAACCTTAGCACTCTAGCTAAACCAAAGAGACACTGATGGCTGGTGAGACTTCAGTATTGTGACATGCCTATCAAACCTTCTATGATGTAGAAGAAACTAGAGAGAATAAATTGTTTTCAGGGTAGAACAAACAATTTGAGGGTTTTGTGGGAGGGGTCGCTGATTTGAAGCGTATATATTTTCTTTATCAGAAACTCTCCTGTGACAAGTACTGAAAACAGATGGACTTTACTGTTGCTGGAGTACTGGATTACTGAGAGTAAGGGGCAACTGAAGAATGGATGGACGAAACAGATGTGTACCTCCAGACAGATGGTCTCATTGAATATTCTGAACAAAGGAAGTCAGAAAAGAACTTCTCAGCTGCTATAACCAAACATTGGGTGCGATCAGGTAAGAACATGACTTATGCACTGCAGTCGGTAATAAACCACCTGGGTGTTGAGAATGGTTTCCAACACCTGACATCAACTCACTTATGGGGACAAGCAGTACGAAGCAAGAAGATGTCAAGCACAGAAGACCAGTCTGCCTTGGCAGCACAAAACCTGGGGATAGTTCAGAATAACATGCTGCGTAATAAATACTGCTGAATAAACACTGTAATCATTTTGCATATGCAACAAGTGGAAGACACAGACAATATTCAAATAAATCCTACTTTTGGTTCCAATGACCCATACATATTTCTAGAAGATACTGAAAATATATTTCAGATAGCGTTTCAAGCCAGCAGTTCCTCCAAAAACAGTGAATACAACTCTTCCCAGTGCAGAAGATTCATAGCAAAAAGATCAGCTGGCAACACCAGTATCCCTGTGGCCAAATGTCCACACTGAGAAACACCTATCAATATTACTGGTCTCAATTGCTAAATCATACATTGGCATAAACACAGAAGGAAGTCAGAAGAAACGCAATGCCCCAGAAAACAGGCAGACCATTAAACACTGGCCAATAAACAAACCTACTATGGCATCCAATATGGCAGAGCACATTAAATTATTTATTCCAGAGAATGTTAAAACTTCCAAAGCACTTACACAGAGTTTTATGTAAAATTTAATCACAAGGTCCAAAAGAGATTCAATAAAATGCATCCACAGATATCTAAGACATTTACTGATGTCTATGTAATGGAAAGCTTTGAGAATAAAGTTATATTTATTACTCATTTATAAAGGATTAGCATCTCATGTAAGTCACAGGCAGCTGACAAATACAAATGGTGTAAATTGTAGACAGCTAATAAAAACAAAAAATGGTAGAGAGCCTAATATAACTTCATGGGCTTCTAATGGTTCCATGCAGATTCACTTCAAAACACAAATTATCTTGATTTAACAATGCCAGTTAGCTTGGTTTGCCTGCTGAAATAACCAGGTACAGTAGAAATAAAGAGCAGCAAGGTGGTGGTCCTCCCACAGAGGGGAACTGAATGGAGTAGAGACAACGAGAAGACACAGGAGGGGCAGCAACAGGGACAGAGGATGAAGCGAAAGAGAAGGGTGAGTGTTAAAGAATTGTTCAAGCAATGAAGCCTGAACAAAATCAAAACGCTGGGTAACAACCACTGCTGATAAACACAATCAGATAATGTCACAGAAGATCATAATGATCACAATGAATAAAATGAACATACCATTTTCGAAACTCCATAATGGTCATTAAAGCTTACTACTAATCCTTTGTGAATGATTTAAAATAATTACCTTGACAGAAAACATAAGGCTTGTATTACGCAGATGGATGAAAAACATAGCAGAATTTTAAAAAGTATTCAGAATTGCCTGTCACAAGTTGCAAATAACAAAAAGGTACCATTTATAGAATGGCAATATAGATAAGTAAATCATCCTTGTATATTTACCAGTCCTCATCTTCTGGTATCTTGCTTAAGGGAGGGTTCAGGCAGTATATATGATAAGCCATATTACATTCATCACACAGAAGCTGCATGTGAGCATCCTGTTTTCCACCACACAAATAACACGAACAAAAACGGCACTCCTTATCTGGATCAGCCCTACAGTGCTTGCATTCAGGGCCACTTTTCCCTGTCAAAAACAAAGAAAAAGTCAAATGCCACATGTCTTAGAAAAGTGCATTACTGTATCCACAGGAAAAAATTATTTCTGCACATGAACACCACCCTCTTGAAAATGCTTTTTTCTTACCATGAGGTATTTGACTATCTAGGCTAAAGGATTTTTTTTGCTGTATAAACAAGCAATGAAGAGAATGACTAACCAGCAGCTTCTCTTATTTTCTCCCCTCCTGTTCCCAACACACCACCTGCAAACTCTCCTTACAGATGGAGCCTTGCACAATGTCTAGTTGGAGTCTTCTTAAACAGAGCCACGAAGAAATTCCAAGTAGGTAACTGGTAACAGTCAAATCAAGATGAAACTATAATTTGGAACAGCTCTCCTCCCCTTAAAATTAAATTAACTGTTGGACAGAAGAATTAGTAGTCTGAGACCACAGATCCCAAATCACCAGTTGTTTCATAGCAGCAGTTTAGTTTACACAGAAAGAAACACTAACTTTCTGTTCCAGCTCACTTGGAAATTTGGACCCATGAGCTCCACTACGAAACAAAACCATTGGCATTGGTTTCTCAATCAGGAGAAAAATGCTTTTGTACAAGAGAAAAACATTTAGTAGCCTAAACTAGACAGGAAAGAGGAGAGGGAAAAAACACTGAATACTTGTAGCAGAATTAACACTTACAGGAGAAATGTTTGAAACAAGCAGAAGGTCCACAGAAATGAGAGAAGACTTCAGAAGAAAACTTGATCACAGCTCCAAGAATTCCAACATTAAAAGAAAACTGCATTTATATGTTCTGTGTAAAAGCCATCTAGAAATGCCATGGAAGTGAATTTGAGCTTAAACTAGTCTAATACAATAATTAGTAGCGTACTTCCAAACTTCTCTGGAAATCGTATTATTTCTGAAAGAAGTAATTGGCTTTGAATCAGAAGACAAGACTAGAAAGACTATTTGAGAGTTCGGAGTTGGAAGTACAAAGCTGGAGAACCTAGACACCTGAGATAATAGAGAGAACATTTATCTTGAAGTTTAGAATGGGTCAGAAAATGTTTGTTCCAGCACCATTCTGGAATAAAAATATAACTACACGTTACAGAAGTTCAGAAACTGAAACAGCTGGAATACCAACACTTGGGATAAATTTTCTCCTAAGTCCGTAGGCAAACTATATGAGGAACTTCTGAACTGTTTAACAATATCTACTCAAAAAGGCAATTAGCCTAGAAGGACAGTGTAATAAGGACAGACAAACTTATTCCTGTCATAATCTTTGCCAAAAATACCCAAAAGTTGTTAATCACACAAAAAAAACCACTTTCATTCTCCGAGACAAAACCTGACTGAGTATGTCCATGATGTCACAAAGAAGTTCATTAATACTGAATCTGAAGAGCAGCCCCACCACAAAAATGAAAACAAACAACTCCTCAAACCCCAAACACCCTACAGCCCTTCGGAGGCAGCACAAACATCACATTCTTCCACAGGTGCTAAGCAGGCAGAATATTAGACAAAAAGAGAAGGTCACAAGCAACAAATCATAACATTTAAGAAAACACTGCCTGTTACCATGAAAGATTTAACCCTTAGGAAAACACATTTTTTTTAATACTTAAGGACCACTGCCTTTCTGATACATTTTTAGGGGAGACTAGAATTTGTCAAACCCCATACATGGAGAACTACCCCAGGTTTCTCTCGCTAGCATGAGAGAACAACATTCAAGGACAAGCTTCCATCTTCTCTCAGCTTTATTTTTTATTTTTCTTCATCATGAATTATTGTCTAAATTGCTGCCTTCAGAAGCTGTATAGCTTATCAGTTCCTTGTAAGTTAGTTTGTTTGGCTAACATAGCAATCTGAGTATTTCTTCTAGCAGTTGATTCTTGAATAGAAAGATGAGGTGGATCCCTGATGTATCCAGAGGAGTTCCGGATTACATTTTTCCTAAGCATACTGAGAAGGAAATGAATGACCAAGGGTTCGCAGAAATCCCAGCATGTTCCTGCCAAGGAAAAATTTTCCCTCGCAACTGAATAGACTTTAAAGAAAATCTGATCCATGTGGATAATATTTCAGTGTAAAATCTCTGTGGAAACTCCACACAGAAAGTCTCATAAGAAACGAGGACTGGAAAGTGAAGTGTTGTGCTGTATCTGCAGTCTTTATGAAGGACCTTGAAGAATATCTTCAAAGTTGGAAGCAACTAGACTTTGGGAGGGAAGGGGATGGAATTTTTCTTTGTTAAGAAGAGGAAGGGGCTGCTGAGGTATTAGGAACCAACAGGGAAACACCTGCAAAATGCCTCAAAGGAATTAGGGCTTTTTCCTCTAAAAGGGTGACACAGTCGATAGTACAACGAAAATGTCTCTACACCAGTGCATGCAGCATGGGTAACAAACAGGCGGAAATGGAAGCTGATCTAACTGCTACCACTGAAACTTGGCAGGACAAATCACATGACTTGGTGTGCTGCAATTGATGGCTATACACTGTTCAGGAGGGACAGGCAAGGATGGAGGGGCAGGCCATTTGCCCAGAGCTGCTTTGAAAAACAGCGATGAACAGGTCGAGAGCTTGTGGGTGAAAATTAGAGGCTAAGGCCTGTAAAATTAGAGGCCAAGGCTCTTCAGAAAGGAAACCTCACAGACTGTGTTTATTACCAGCCATCCGATCAAGCGGAGCCTGCTGATGAAATGTTCTTACTTGCAACTGCAGGAAGCATCACGCTTGCAGGCACTGACCCAGCTGTGGGACTTCAGTCACCTTGACATCTGCTGGAAAAGCAGCACAGCAAGCTGCAAGCAGTCCAGGAGACTCTTGGAGAGCATCAAGGTTAACTTCTTAATCCAGGTGACAGACAACCCAACTAGAGGAGAAGTGCTACTGACCTGCTGCTTAGCATTATGGATTAACTAATTGGAGAGGTCAAGATCAGTGGCAGCCTGGGCTGAAGTGATTATGTGCTGGTGGAATTGACAATCTCGAATGATACAGACCAAAGAAAGATAAAAGTCAGGACCCTGAATTTTAGGAGACTGAGCTTCTTAATTCCTTTATTAAGGAATTAGTGGATAGGGTCCCCTGGGAAACAGCCCTCTCAGATAAAGGAGCAGAACAGCTGGCAGCTCTTTAAGAGGACATATATTCTGGGAAGAATACAGGGACACTGCCCGGACGTGTACAGATGGGAATGGGAAAGCTAACGCACAGCTGGAGCTGAGTTCGGCAAGGAATGCAAGAGTAATAAGGATGGCTTATATGGGTATGTTGGTCAGAAAAGGAAGATTAAAGAAAATGTACACCCCCACCACCATAAATGAGACAGCAGAACCAGTGGCAACCGACATGGAGAAGGCTGAAGTACACAACAATTTGTTTGCCTCAGTTTTCACTGATAATCTTTCTTACCACATCTCTCAAGGCCCTGAACTTCAAAGCAGGGACTGGGGGAATTACGTCCTTCCCACTGTAAGAGAAGGTCAGGTTCAAGACCGTATGAGGAACCTGAACATAGCCAAGTTCACGGGACCCAGCGAGATGTATCACAGGTTCCTGAGGGAATTGGCTGGTGTAGTCGCCAAGCCACTCTCCATAACATCTGAAAAGTCACGGCAGTCAGGGAACTGAAGGAAGTGATTGAAGCAAAAGGAATATTACACTCTTTTTTAAAAAGGGTAAAAAGGAGGACCCTGGGAATTACCAACCAGTCAGCCTCACCTCAGTTCCCAGTGAGATCATAGATCAGAGACTCCTAGAAGACATGTTGAAGCATATGGAACACAGGGAGGTGATTAAAGACAGCCATGATGGTTTCACTAAGGACAAATCATGCCCAACTGATCTAGCGGCCTTCTACAATGGAGTGAATGCACCAGTGGACAAGGGAAGAACTATGGATGACATTTATCCAAATTTCTGTAATGTCTTTGATTTGGTCGCTCACAATATTCTTGCTGCTACATTGGAGACACATGGGTTTGATGGATGAACTATTAGATGGATAAGGACTTGGTTGGATGGCCGCATCCAAAGAGTGGATGGCCTGCATCCAATGGCTCAATGTCAAAGTGTAAACCAGTAACGAGCAGTGACCCTCAAGGGTCCATACTGGGACCAACACTATTTATGAACCTTCATCAATGATTTAGATAGTGGGATTAAGTGCACCCTCAACAAGTTTGTGGATGACAAAGCTGAGCGGTACAGCTGATACACCAGTGGAACAGGATGTCATTCAAAGAGACCTTGACAGGCTTGAGGAGTGGGCCCATACAAACCTCATGAAGCTCAATAAGGTCAAGTGCAAGGTGCTGTACAAGACGATTTCCAATGTCAGCACAGGCTGGGGGAAGAACAGATTGAGAGCAACTCTGTGGAGAAGGACTTGGGGATACTGGTGGATGAAAAATTGGATATGAGACAGCAATGGGCGACTCAGAAAGCCAACCGTATCCTGACCTGCATCAAAAGGAGCATGGCCAGCAGGTCGAGGGAGGGCATTCTGCCTCTCTACTCTGCTCTTGTGACACCTCACCTGGAGTACTGCGTGCAGCTCTGGGGTCCAAGAAAGACATGGACTTGTTAGAGTAGGTCCAGGGGGGAGCCACAAAAATGAGCACAGGGATGGAAGGCCTCTCCTATGAAGAAAGGCTGAGAGAGTTGGGCAGTTAAGCCAGGAAAAGAAAAGGCTCTGGGGAGACCTTATTGCAGGCTTTCGATATTTAAAAGGGGGCATATAAGAAAGACAGGGAAAGACTTTTCTGCTGGGGCCTGCAGTGACAGGACAAGGAGCGACAGCTTTAAATTGAAAGAGGGTAGGTTTAGATTAGATACAAGGAAGAAAGTTTTTATGACAAGGGTGGTGAGACACTGGAACAGGTTGCCCAGAAAAAGCTGTGGATGCCCTCTCTTTGGAAGTGTTGAAGGCCAGGTTGGATGGGGCTCTGAGCAACCTGATTTAATGAAATATGCCCCTGTCCATAGCAGGATGGTTGGACTACATGATCTTTAAAGGTCCCTTCCAACTCAAACCATTCTATGGTAAGGAGGAAAAAGCCAATGTCTATGAGGAAAGCCAGTGTCATCCCAGTCTTCAAGAAGGGCAAGGAGGATCCCGGGAACTACAGACCAGTCAGCCTCACCTCCATATCTGGAAAGGTGATGGAGCAGCTCATTCTGGAGATCACCTCTAAGCAAGAGCAGGAAAAGAAGGTTATCAGGAGTCATGAACATGGACTCATCAAGGGGAAATCATGCCTGACCAATCTAATAGCTTTCTACGATGGCATGACTGGCTGGGTAGATGAGGGGAGAGCAGTGGATGTTGTCTACCTAGACTTGAGCAAGGCTTTCGACACGGCCTCCCATAACATCCTCCTAGGGAAGCTCAGGAAGTGTGGGCTAGATGCGTGGTCAGTGAAGTGGATTGAGAACTGACTGAATGGCAGAACTCAGAGGGTTGTCATCAGCGGCGCCGAGTCTAGTTGGAGCCTGGTAACTAGTGGTGTCCCCCAGGGGTCAGTACTGTCCCAGTCTTGTTCCACTTATTCATCAATGACCTGGATGAAGGGACAGAGTGTACCCTCAGCAAGTTTGCTGATGACACAAAGCCGCGTTGCCCTTCTCTGGACAGGCTCCAGCCCTTCGATGTCCTTCTTGTAGTTAGGGGCCCAAAACTGAACACAGTACTCGAGGTGTAGCCTCACCAGTGCCAAGTACAGGGGCACGATCACCTCCCTACTCCTGCTGGCCACACTATTCCTGATACAAGCCAGGATGCCGTTGGCCTTCTTGGCCACCTGGGCACACTGCTGGCTCATATTCAGCCAGCTGTCAACAA
>Ga0065711_1041962_pt1 | contig 15755 bp, 14 predicted proteins | sample Hoacrofraction12_FD_59098 | JGI IMG/M metagenome (GOLD analysis project Ga0065711, IMG submission 59098) | Hoatzin crop microbial communities from Cojedes, Venezuela - Epithelial fraction 12 v2 (version 2) | ecosystem: Host-associated > Birds > Digestive system > Esophagus > Crop | place...
GTTTCCTCTATATCGGAGGTGGCAAACAGTAATATAGGTAGAGGAGGAAGAGAAGAAAGAACAGGTAGAAGACATTGGAAGCAACACACAGTGTGTGTGAAATACTGTAAGATATACAGTACAGTAATACAAGATAGAGAGTCCTTCCGGAACCTGTCCTTTGAGCACTCAGCAGACAATGCTGGTGCTCAGCGTTCAGCAGACAATGCAGGAAAAGCTTGACAAATGTGATTTGTTAGAGCAGAAACTGCAGAAAATCTGGGCCATGAAAAATATAAGCCTAATACTAATTATTTATGGTGTGCTGGGATTTCCTGATGGAGTGTTTCAGGAGCACTGTGTGAGCTGGCATGGTTAAAGACCTTCCTGAAGTGGTATTGATGAGCTTTGCTAAATCCTGAGAAGGGTGAAAAAATCTGAAGTCACTGATGCTGCCTGTGAAGTTGGACTGGTGTCCACTGGATTTGGGATGATATCCCAGTCCAGAGCTGGGGAAAGAAGGACTACCAGTGCAAGGCAGGCTCTGTCCACCAAGCCCCAAGGTGGGATGGTAGGGCAGAAATGGGTTTATGTAAAAGATAAAGCATGTTGTCTAAATCCTACAAAATGTTTAAATATCCTCCCAAATGTGTGGTTTCCATATTGACTGTAGAAGCCTGGCTGTAGCCATCCTGTATCAGTTTATCAAATGCCCCTTGTTCATGGCTGGACTTGAACCTCTCCCACCTTTAAGGAAAAAAGCGGTGTGATGCACTGGATTCTTCTTGCTTGATAATATCAGGCAGCCTTTTCACCATCCCCGTGAGAAGCAGCAGTCGCTGCCTCCACCTGACAGGAGAAAAGTATGTTTTAAAGAGCAATATTAATAATAATAGCAACATTAAAGTGTGGGGAAGGATTACAAAGGTAATTCCGAGATCTTGCTCAGTAATGCAGGCTATTAACAAAAGATAATCACCTTTAAGTCAATCACCTTTAGCCCTGGAGTAAAATGGAGGCACAATTATTCAATGCAGTACAAAAGTAATTTAAACAGAGATGGATGAACCTTTGCTCTCTCAGTTCTTGCTTGGGAAACCAGCCAGGGACAAGTCCTAAAGGGAGGAAAACGCAATGAAAAAAGGGCATCAATATGTAAATAATTCCTGGAGTCCTTGTCTTGGTTTTTCCACTGGAGCCAAAGTCACTCGCCCTTCATATAGGTGTAAAAAGGAGTAGGTATAGAGCGTAAAAAGGGAAAGAGTTAAAAAATAGGAGAATCATGTCAAAAAGCAGGTCTTCATGTTCCTTTTATGAGTAGCATTTGGAGGCTTTTATACTCCAGACTGCCATAAAAAGTCTAGATCCGTGCTCCGCGTCAGAGCCTGGGTTTTTGCCATCAGAAACCACACGGCCATGCAGCTTCATCATTTCTGTCCCTTCGGGTCCGTGGCTGAGGAGCAGCCTGAAGTACAAGGTGGGACAAGCTTCGTAGGGGCAAGGTGTTGCATCTACTGGAAGAGGGCTCAGGAGCCGAGGAAACTGTTATCAGCATGACCAGCAGGACATGGCCACAGGGTTTATTCATGTGCGTAGGAAACCTCTCTGTGCAGGAAACAGGAGTCTCGTTCTTTGCAGCATCTGCTGTGTGATCCCTTCCCTTGGGTCCATATCCTGCTGCCTCCTCAGAGAGTGGCCTGTGGTTGCTGGAGTGCAAGGGCTTGTTAGTTTGTGTAGGGTTGCTTCTTAGTGCTGCCTTGCCGGTTTTGTTGTTTTAAAGGGTCATTGCAGTTTTATGCTGGGAAGAAGGAGCATATGGACACTGGGAGCAGTCATGAGATTGCAGAAGTGACTTTGAAAGGTCTTTCAAGCTGCAAAGATGAGCAGTTGGGGCCCTTGGAAATGCCTGAAGCAGGGCTGTAGCCACATGCAAGTCCTCTGGACAAGCTGGCAATGACTTACCATCTGAGCTTGCGTTCAACACGCTCTTAAAATTCCTACCGATTTTCCTTCTTGCAGAAAGAAGCACTGGAGCTGAGCATCCAAAACCCATCCGTTGTCTCTGCATTGCCTCCGTGAGCAGCAGCAGGGATGACAGGCAGGCAGCAAGGTGAAAAAAGACTCGGCGAGCCTTGTGGCACGTGGCTCAGCCTGACCCTTGCTCTCGAGCAGCTGAGGACGTCCGGGAGAGATTAGCAGGTATGAGAAATTACAAACAGAATGAACTTTTTGGAAACAAAACTGAGCGCTGCTGTGAGAGGCGTTGTTAGTGGCTGCTAATCCACTGAACGGAGGGAGGAGAAGCTCCAGTCCAGCCCAGTACAGAGTGGAATAAATTCTGTGTTTCTGTTTTATGTTCTGTCTGTGCAAGCGAGGGGCCTCGTGCACTTATTGCTGCGGTGTTCCCGTGTGGCTCCATCTGGATTGCTGCCTGCTTTGGCTTCATAAACAACATGGTAGGAACTCAGTGCATGGTTGTTCTCAGAGATATTATCGCAGAGTTAGCTCCAGTGACTCATTTTCCATTGCACAGCTCATGTGCAGGCTCCTTACCAAAGGCTCCTGAGCTTGTGGCCTGACTGGGTCAAACCTGTGTGATGGGGCAGGTTTGTAGCATGTTGCTACTGGGTGCAACCCTCTGTGTCCCAGAGCATGAGCTTGTAAGAGAGCAACATTGTTGAGGGAGTCCTTCAGAAGAGTTTGAAGAACATGGGAGAGCCTGTGAATGTCCACTGAGGGACAGCTTGTGTGGCGGTTGCTGAGCACTGACAAATGACTGCCAGGATCAGTGTGGAGCAGCACAGAAAAGACCTGTCCCTGCACCAGTGAGCGGAGTGTAGGAGGGAGGGAGCTGGGGTCAGCTTTTGCAGCTGGAGACCTCTGATGTCAGTTTGGGTTTTGTCCGTGTATTTGGAGGGCAGTGCCTCCAGGTGAGAGGCAGCGTTACCGGAGGTTAGCAAGGGGTAATGCTGTGAGCAGAGGGAGGGACGGGAAGGGGTCTATCCCTGCCCGTCGCACAGCTCAGTAGACTAGAGGAGGGCTGCGCTGCGGCCGGGATTCCAGCACCTTCTGGAAGTTCTCTTGTATGTCCATCAGCACCTGCACTGTTGGGGAGTTTGAACCTTGGGCTTCCAACCAGAGAGGTAAACATTTAGGACCCAAACCCGGGATGATAATAACCAGAGCAGAAACCTTTCCATCTCAATACAGGTCAAGCCTTGTTTAGGCATTTCAACCCAGAATTTCTCTCCAGGGTTGTCAGGGGGATAGTGCCTCCTCATGGCCCTTCACTTCATCCCGTAAAACCCTGTGCACACACTCGGTCTCCATTCACCCCCTACTTCAGGCTCATGTTCAAGACCTTGGTGGAGAATATCTCGAAAAGGCAGATAAAATAGCCTTGTAAAAACTGGACTAAATTGATAGCGCATTTGTTGCAATGAGGTGTTAAACCCTTGGTGTCCTGTACCGGGGGCAAGCTGTGAGCTTAACACACCATATGCTGAAGGGTTTTCTGAATGCCCTTGACCTCCAGCACTGGTAAGACGGGTGTTGCCAATTGCGCTGGCCCATGTGGGCTCCTGGAGATGCGGTTCTCTACCTGCTGCCTTCTTGCTCTGGCGATGTGTTGTAGTAACGGTGGAATAGATGGCGTTGAGTTTGTGTTGGGGATTGTGCTGGAGACCCTTGCCGTTCTCTGTAGGGTGTGCAAGCTAGATCAAACCAAGGACAGTTGTTGTGAACTTTGCCTGTTGTGTGAAAATGAGGGGCATGGCGGTCCAGGCAGAGCCTCATGGGTGCTTATGGGGCTGTTTAGGTACCACATCCCTGTTGAGACCAGTGTGGGTTTGTGGAAAGAAGAATGGGGAAGCAGCTGAAAATCAAATGCTTCTTGTGTTTTGTCCATCTGAAGCCCTAAGCAATGTGTGAGTTCACTTTCAATATCTGTCTATTAAAGCAGACCGTTTTTCCATAGAAATTGCTCTCAGGTTCTTGATCAGCTTGAATAAGCACAATGCCTTCCCTTGTCAGATAGGCCTGTTTCAGCCGTAAATCTGATGCGGAGAAATTAGATTTCTGTACTGCTCCCGAGCTGTCATCAAGAGAGTAAGACAACGGTGATCCGTGGGGAGAGCTGAGTGTGGCATCGCTGTTCCGTGTCTGCCTGTGCGGGCGCTGGGCAGGGTTTCCTGGCTCACCACAAAGGGAGGTTTGCCCTTCAAATTCTCGTTTGATTTGTGGTGGATGAGCTGGAAGAGCTCTGGACTGAAACCGGGAACTAGGAACTGTTTAACTCTGCATTCGGCTAAGCCAAATGAAATAACCTCACAGCTAGTACTACTCACGGTTTAGTGGAGAACAAAATGTTTTCCTCTTTCATAAGTCCTGGAAGAGATGGGGTGGTGTCTCCTCTGTGCAAGGTGCACACATTGGTGATCACATGTCCCAGCCATCAACTGACCCTTCGCATCTGGGAGCCAGAACTGTTTTTAAAACTGGTAACGGATGGCTTACAGCGTCCGTTATTTACTGAGACAGATTCAGCAACACCAACTGGTGGTGGCCAGAATACCATGAATCAGGCTCTCAACTCAAGAGACAGCTTAGAAGACAAAGCTAAAAAAAAACCCCAAACATTAATACTGCACTCTGTTCTGCTTTTGATAGCCTTTACTATTCATGTTTTCAAGCTTTCCTCTGCAGCCGTTAAATTTAGAAGAGCATTTAAAAAAATTAAAGCTGAGATTTTCTTAAAATCACATGTTTTCAGACGCGGGGGACATGAGAGTAAAGCTCCAGATATAATCCTGAGATTTGGCAGTGCTCTTTGTATCATATTAAGTGATGGTCTACAGCACTCGTTAATTACTGCAGGCTGAAAAACAACTCTGGCCACCAACAGAGGTCTTCTGCTCATTCTCAGCGTAGAAGTTTCTCTAGTCCTTCTGGGTAAGAGGGAGATATCACTTTCTACAGGGTGTAAGTACAAAATTACACAGTGACATAACCTGTATTTGGCTTGAGTGGTATTTTAAACTGTTTTATTCATAAAAGAGAAATTTGAGTATATGCAACTAAAATGATCTACATACCTGGTTCTGAATAATCATACACGTAATTTGGTCTTTATAAGCCTCCGTGTCTAACGCAAAATCTGTTGAAGACCAGCAGCAGACAGCAGGCTGCTGGTCAAAGCAGGTGATGGTGACCTGGACTTCACTGATGGACTCGTCCAGGACTGATCGACATTTCTCTTCCCAACCCTCTGCAAGCTGGGCTTTGTGCAGGTGCCCAGGAGAGGCGGTGTTACCTGGAAGGTACAGTACCTGTCTGAAAATAACTCTTTGTTTCATGTTCATTAAAATTGGTCTATTTTTGGATCCTAGATCAGTCACTCCCCTGCAGTGCTGTTCCTGTTTGCACCCTCTGAGTTGTCTGCTCAGGTGCTGAAGCGGTTGGGGAGCATCTCTCTGTCCCAGGTCTGCCACAGGAGGACCCTGCCCCAAGCTGATCCAAGGTTTGTAGTTGGGCTGGGGTTCCTCTGTCTCCCTTAGCATGGATTTATGGCAGCTGAATATGTTGTCCTTGGCCACAGCGGGGACAATCTGTAGGTGCCACTGGAGATGCTGTTCCATAGCAGACAGGGTGGAGAGGGGCAGGACATTGCCTCTGGGACAAGAAGGGTGTTCTGCTGCAGAACTGTCGAACACGATTGTTAGGATGCAGCGAGCTGAAGCTCGCCTCCCTCCCTTCCCCGGCCAGCTCACAGCCAAATCTCCGTTATCTTTACAAGCATCCTCCACCTGCTCCTAGGCCTGGCTCTGCCATTGCCAAGGGTCTGTGCTGGCTGTAATTGTCGCTGAACAGTGGTCCCCATCTCTAGGTGTTGCCTTTTGCTTTTTGGCAGTGTGCAGGGGAGCAGCGAGCTCAAAGCAAAGGCAAGAGGCGTTTTCATAGTGATCTCTTGGGGAAGACACCTCTTCTGTCCCATGAAGCTTTTAATACTGGAAAAGCAGCAGCAATTCACTGTGGTGGGGGGGACTGGGGCGAGCCCCTTTGGAAAAGCTGCAGTCAAAAGGCAGTTTGCCTCGACGAGGCTTGGAGAGGAGAGCGTTCACCTGCTGCCCTTGCATCGTCCCTGCCTTTGCTCTGCTGCCTGCAGCCCCGTGTCTGGCAGGGCTGACACCAGCGCCCGGCGCGGTCGCAGGGCTTTGTCTCTGTGCGAGGGCTGACACGTTCCAGCAAGCTGCCACACAAACACAAACATCAAAGGGCTGGCGTCTGTGTTTTCTGAAGCAGCTTTCTAGGTTTTACTGGGCTATAAAATACAGCGATGAGGATATAAAAACAAAGCTGTGATGGACTTAGCAGAGAGCCAAAGCAAGCAGGGAGAGAAACGATGAAAATGAGAAAAAGGGTTATGAGCGAGGAATGATGTATCAGCTCTGTGTCAGGAGGAACAGGTTTTGGAATAACTGTGAAGAGCATGAAACTGGTTTAGTCATTAAAAAAAAAATATAAAAAGAAACAAAAAAAAGAAAAGAGAAAGAGAAACAAGCCTGATAAAAATGAATAAAGGAGGGAACTTCAAAGCATAAATTTCCCAACTGCGTGACACTGATGTTTTGAACAGTTGTTCTGTGTGAGATAGCAGCAGTGATTTTAATGAACTTTAAAGAGCGGTATAAATAGGAACAAACAAAGGCAGGCGATCGCATTAGCACTGAGATAGGCACGGAGCTAATTGCCTGAACAGGATTTAAATGGCAGGTTATTATTTTTTTATTTATCTGTATAAACCTATTTTTCTATTCGGGCTTAAGAAAATAGAATAAAATAAACTCAAGCACCTCAATTTGGATTTTCAAGGGAATGAAATGCTTCCTTGATTTCCATGAAGTGCTTTAGCTGTCGAGCCAAACAGTAGTGAAATGGATGTAGCAGAGAAAGGGGGAGCCTTTTGTTGGCCTATAAGGAGGCTGGGTGGGTAGAAGAATTTATTTTAGTTTGATGCACAATCTGCCTCTGATGTTTCAAATGGATTTCACGGTGCGACTGCATGGGGACTCGGAGGATCAGAACCATCAGAAATGGGAAAAAGCAGGTCGTCTTAGACTTGGAGTGGGTCACCATCTTCTCATCCTAGGCTAGAGATTCTCTGAGGCTTTGGATTTTCAGATTAGAGCAGTTGTTTGTACTCAGGCCTGCTGCTTGCCTTGACGCGTGCCGTCGCTCAGGGCTGGGTGCCCCCACCACTGGGAGCTGATGTACCACCCGCTTGGAGCTATGGCAGCCCGCTCCCCGTCTTGGCTCCTGGGAGATAGCTGTGATACCTGCTTTCCTGGCTTGATACAGCCACCTGAAAGAAAATAGGCTACGTCACGGAGCAGATTCACTTGTGGGTCTGATATTTCTAGTCAGACTTTTCTCACCTGCTCTGTGGTTGGGGGGCTCGGAGCCACCACGGTGGAGGCAGGCAAAGGGAGCCAGCCCTGAACATTGGCAATGTTGAAAGCATCGCCGCCTGTAGAAGTGGGTTGTCTTGTTAGAGAAATTTGTGGTCCTTCAAGAACTGCTAAGCAATTTAATTAAAAATTATAATCTCTAATTGGGTACATGACTGGAAAGCCAACGTCCTGTGTACCCAAGGAACAGAGTAGTACGAATTCAGACTGCAGTCACTGCTTTCTAATTCCCATCCTGACTTCCCCTTCAAAGATTTCAAAGTTTTGACCCACTGCTAGTGTTAATTAGCTCATCAGCTCTCCCCAGGGCCCATCATCACTCTGCTGCTTGTAAAACGGGTTTCTTCTGCACAGGGGAAGAAGTTCACACACCACAGCCATGGCTCTCGCTGCCGCCTTTGCCCCGCACTGCAGGCAGCTGCCCTTTCATGTGCCATTTCTCCCTGGAAGAGGTACTTGCTGTGCAGCGTATGTCTGTGCTGACCCCTTACGATTCTCAGATATTTTGCCAAAGACCGGCAGCTGAAGGCGGGAATCATCTCTCCGATACATTAACCACAAGTCTGGTGGTGGGTCGGAACAGTAGAGTCTGGAGAAAATCCAGCCCATCTCCATCAGCTCTGCCAACTGCTGCCTCCCATCATCATTTTCCTCCTTTGATTAAAGAGCAACATGGATTCAGAAACCCCCAACAAAAAATAGCCTTCAGTGGAAATGTGATTAATCCTCATTTGACTCCATATTTGCTTTAAATTAAAATTCTGGAGGATCCATGTGCTTTTTATATTTATTCTTCCTCACCACGAGAGGGACTGGCCCAAGATGGACATTCCTCAGCTGCTTGCATGGCTACATATTAGAATGATTACAATTACCAGCACTGAGATTAAGGGATTTGAGTTAAGAAAAGAGGGAATTGGGGAATGAAAAAACAGAAGGCAGGCAGAGGAAAAAAGGAAAAATATGTCGGTACCTTCACTTGCAACCTAGAAGCAGCTTGCCTTTTGCAGCCCGTTAGCTCCTGTTGCCTGCGTTATTTGCGGTGACCACAGTCTCAGGTGCCCTGTGGAGCCCTTCAGAGTGTATGCACAGTTGGAGAAACAAGGCGGCTTAAAGCAGAAAGGAGGCCCCACAAATTGGCCAGCTTTTAGAAACCAGCCTGAATCGAATGCTTGCTCAACGTTGCTGGAGGTTTAGAGAACAGAAAGGCTCTCACCGCGCTGCTTGTAGCAGATTTAATGGGTCAGTCTGTTCCTTTTGGCTGTGCCGAGCTGGATGTTTCTGAGCCAGGCGCTCTGACGTTTTTAGTGCCAAGCTCCCGATACGGTCAGTGATGACGGCTTTTGGGAAGTGCCTGGTCCTGCCTGGCTTGAAGCTATTGATTCCCCCCTCTGAGTGTTTCAGGTGGGTGGCTTGTGGTGGGGACATCACAAATCACTTTTGCAGATCTGTGCCTGGGTGTGCTGCGCCTGAGAGCTCCTGTCTGCTGGGCCTGGGAGCTCCATGCTGCAGGACCTTGTCCCAGCTCCACGGAGATCATGCCCTGGGCTTTCTCATTAGCATCAGCAAGAAGGATTAGCTTGATACGAGTTTAGACATAAGGGCTAAGCACCTTTCCTCCATGTGTCCGAACGGTGATGTGCAGCGCTGACTTTGCTCTTACCCGATCTTGGTGACATTCAGAGCAGGACCTAGTCACAAAGCCCTGTCTGACGCTTCGTGCTCAGCAGTCCTATGATAGCGGGACAGAAAGAATTTTTTTCTTTATGGTGTACTGAGGGACAGAAACTTAAGAATGGATGATTTGTAACAGGAGACCCTGTCCACCCTCCTCCAGCCCCTCGACCTGCTCTGGTCTGCAGTGGTCGCCGGAGCTGCAACTGGGCAAAGGCCAGCTCTGCTCTGTGCTCTGGGCTGGAATGTGCCTTGGACCAGTTGAGGTTTCTCCAAATGTAGGTTTTTCTGAGCTTGTGCAAATTCTGACTTCACAAAAGCTTGTAAATTGCCCACGTTTTCTCAGTGACAACCGCAGGGACACCCCCAGTAAAATGCCTGCTCCAAAGTGGGAAAGGCAATGAGGAGTTTTTAAGGAAAATGTTGCTTGAACTATTTAACTTAGCTGAAGAATGTTATCTTTGCTTCTATCCTCATCCCAGTAAGGAGCAGGTCATTTTTGATATAAATTAAAGAGAAAATATTGCTGGAGGCAGATGGTTCACCTGCAAAATCTCATCTCAAATCATTAAAGTTTGGCCAAGTTGTGTAAACAAGTGAGGCTGAGAAGCATTCAGCAGCTTTAAAACTTGATAGTGTATTGCAAACATTCATAGACATTTACATCAAAATAACGAGTTTTAAAGCATATTAAGAAAGTTTATGATTAGAATAGGCCAGAATTTAAGTTGCTGCCTTGTGTAAATGCACATATGATTGCCTTTCATATCATGGTCACCCACTGTTTTTTTCAGATACCCTATCAGAATATTGTCGGGCGTTCAGCGGTGAGAGGCGAACAGCCTGGGTAAAGGATGTGCTATCGGATGTTTATGCTGCTCCTGAGAAACACTCCATAGTTCACTGACAGTAGTATCTTGGGGCTCTTTATCAGGAATGTAATAAGCCAGATATGTGGCAAAATTCAAAACATATTTGGTTTGGACCTCTGAGATCTGGAGCTCTGCGATTCGCTGCCAAAGCAAAGCTGTCCCAAAATTGACCTGAAGAAACTTCTTGCACATTTTGGTGAAGTCCTGGAAGTTCAGAATAACAGAGGTGAGAGGCAGCTTTCATCTGCTAAATAGTCTGTGCTTTTTTTTTTTTTTTTTTTTTAAAAAAAAGCCACCATGAAACTAATATTGAACCTGATGAATTCCAAAATACTTCATTGTCTCTTGCCCTTTTTTTGCAGTCATCACAATCCTTATTCCCCCATGAAAACTGGGTCTGTTCCACTGGTCAAAACAAGGCAGTTCTGTGTTATTCTGACACCAAAAACATAATAATGAAGTGAACTGAAATCAGATTTTATTCCGTGGATTACTGAGACGCAAATATTAAATGGTATTACAAATAATACCTCATAATTACAATGGGAACGATGAGCACCCTTAATCATGCCTTGCAGCTATGTTTGTTAATAAGAAAGCAAAGCAGAGTAGTATTGTGACATTTTTCATATTATTTTTAATGTAATCTACAGTTTTGGGGCCAGATTTTAAGATGGAGCAAATAGCCATCATTGCCTCCAACATAAATAGGCTGCTTTACACTGACTGTGCTTTGCTGTAAAAAAGCTCTTCCCCTGCCCTGAAGTCTTGCAGTAGGGAAGGAGAGCGGATCTGTGGGACTTTGGGTCGCTTCAATTGAAACCCTGTGCATTAATCATAGGTTTGATGCACTAAACGTTTCTAATTAACATCCAGCTTAAAACCACATGTGCTTCAGCCCACATTCAAACGCTCGAGCTGCGCAGGTAACCTCGGGAAAACCAGGAACAGATGGCAGGACATGGCTCATCCGAAAATCAGGCGCGGCATTTGTCTCCTTCAGGCAAAGCAGAAGCCAGAGCAGCAGTTGTGATTTCGGGCTGCCGGAAGGGCTGTGTCCCTCCGCCTTGGGATGGCTGTGCCCTGGGGAGGAGGTGGCGAGTGTGTCCCACTAACATGCATGTGCCATTGCAGACGTCCCACCACCCTTGGTCCGTGGCTGGTGAGGAAGGTGCTCATGGCCAGAGTGGCTTCTGAGTGCCGGAATGGCCAGCGCTGATTTTTCTGGGAGGAAGAGGGAAAGGCATTGCAGTGGTCAGTAGAGGTGGGATAGCCCAGAGAGGTGGTGGATGCCCCATCCTTGGAAACATTCATGGTCAGGTTGGAAGGGGCTCTGAGCAACCTGATCCAGTTGAAAATGTCCCTGCTCATTGCAAGGGGGTTGGATGACGTGGCCTTTGAAGGTGCTTTCCAACCCAAGCCATTCTATGATTCTATGATAGCAGCATCAGCAACAGTGGGTTTGTTGACAATTTTGGGGTACTGTCAAATCTTTTCCTCTCTCAACTCACAAAAATGTTTACTGCAGTCAGGCTGGCAGCTTCGCTGGTCGTACGCCTGCTCCAGCGGTGGAGTGTGCCTTGTGTCCTTTTAGTGCTTTTAGTGCCGTTCCTGGAACTGCAGTGTCTCGGGAAAAGCACTTGAAAATTGCATGTGATTAGCATGCCGAAGAGGAGATAATGTATGTAAAGCATTTGACCTCCTTCTGGCTCCCGTGGCTGGGACAAATTCTGATCTCATTTGCAGCAACGCAAATCCAGAGTGTCTACATTAAGCACATTAAGTTTAGTGGAGTTACTATGAGTTGATACGACGGCACCTGGTAAATGGAAGATGTCACCGGCTGCCTTTTCAGGACCCAAGGGAAGGAAGTAATGAAGGCAATCTGCAAATGAAAGGATGAAAACAGTTCCTGACAACAGGACTTTTCTAGGGGTGTGAAATTTATTGGGAGCTGCTGCATGCTCAGCGTCTGTTAAAACCAGCTCACGCTTTTGGTGCTGGAAGTACAGAATTAGGAACCTTACTATAGTCATCAAGTTTTTAAAACATGTCAAAGGCTACCTGGAGCTTAGCAGGAGAAGACATTCATCATGGATTGACAGAGCAGTTTGAAAAAAGTTGAAGTATGGAGAAGAGGGAGTTATTAATTTCTCATTTTCCCTCCTTTTTCCAAGAGGGAAGAGAAGATGGGGAAGACTTGAAAAAAAAAAAATATGGAAACCAAAACAAAACAGAAAAGAAAGCGGAAATGAAAACTAAAGCCAGTTTCATGCAAAATTAGTTGGAGGAATTAAATATCCCACAAAAGAACAATTGCCACGTTATTTTATTCTGTCTGTATGTGTAAAACAGCGGTGAAAGATCCACCATTCAGTTTGGCTCGTCTCCCCGCGCACACTCCAAATCCAATATCGCTATTCTCAGTATTAAAGAGTCATTTTATTTTTTCCAAATACACAGAAAATTCGAAACATATGGAAACTAAGGACTTCTTTGTGTGCAGTGTTTCAAGCCTGAATCCCACCAAGTCTGGAGAACCTGTGCTTTCCCGGCAGTGGATGTGGCAAAGAGACCTGATTAACACGACGGAGGAGCCCGACTCAGGTATCGGACACACCTCGGAGACATTTGCCTTTCTTCATCGCTTTTTCATGGGAGGCAACCAGATGCAGTGTTGGCTTTCTCAGAAAAAACGTACTTGGTCTGTCGCCTGCATGCATCGGAAGTTAATATGTAGATGATTGATTGTGAAAATATTTAAGGTTCCAGTGAGAGCCTTTATTCATCCATGCAGAGAGGCAAGACGGAACCTTTGGCTCTGTGGCATGGTTTATCCATCTTGCTGGATGCCGGTGTGCTTGTGGGGAGGAGGAGGGACGAGCTGCTGTGTGGAGAGAGGCAGCTCCTCTCTCTTGGTGGGAATCGCTCTGGCTTGGGTCCCAGGGGCTGGACATGCGCAGACCCTTCACCGCATCACTGGGCAGCCCCATCCCTGCAGGGTATGTGTGGATTGGCAAAGAAACTGCCTTTTAATTTGGGGTGGGGGGATCCTGCTGTGACATGAAATGTGGAGAGCGGAGTAGGAGTTAGCTGGTGAGAGCTGAAAGGACCCTTTCTCATTCACCAGGGCCAGGCTCTTCTGCCAAAATGTGGGTGCCACCAGGTCAAAGAATGGGCCGCATCTCCCTGCAGAGAGACCAACCCTCCATGTGCTACTCACCTCCTAAGGTGCCTAAAGTAAGCAGATATTAGACCTGAAAGTGCCTGGTTTTCACCATTTCACACCACCTTTTGTCACCCAGGCTGTGTCTTTGGTCAGTTACCCCGTGTGTTGATTTTTCTCCTCCACACGTCGTGCCATGAGGTTCGATTTTGGGGCAGGCTGAGTTCTCGGCTGCTCTCTGCATGCTGCTCAGGTCTCATTCCATAAAGCCTCTCATTTGTTATTATTACACTTTATTTGGACAAAAATGCCACAGATTAGATCTTTCTTACAGGACCCGGTTGTCAAATAGTTTTAAATCACGAAGCAGTTTGTCATTTGACTTTAGATTCTCAGAAAATCCATGATGTGCCTTACCTCTCAGTAAGTCCGGGAAACACGTACTGGGATTTTCATGCACGCTATTGCTTTCTGCGCAGGCAGAAACCCATAGTGGGTGAAAATCTGAGGTTACGTTTATTAGGAGGTTCTGGAGCTCTTTCTGCATTTCCTTGCTGATTGCAGGTAAGAAGCTTCCAGCTGGAACTGATACAGGTGTTCGGGCAGAAAAGGAATGTGATTGAAAATATTTCCCGAGCCCAAAGGTAGAAGTGGTTCATGCTAAGCAGGACGATTCCTGTGTCCCGCGGGATGCCTTGCCATGCACTGGTGCAGCGCTCAGTGTGAACAGTGACGGGAGACGGAGGAGGGAAATAACATTAACTTGCAATGATCAAATGTATGAAAATTAGTAGACTTTTGCTATACAAGCATTGTTGGACTGAATTTCCTCTCAAAGTGAGTTTGACAAGCCTGGAAGACCATATTACACACGAGTGCTTCTGTTAGCTCCCTGCGCAGTAGCTGCCAAAGACCCAACGAGCTCGGGGCGCGGGTGAATTTCTTCCCTGTGCTCATTTGACAGGTCTCCTGCTGCAGAACAGGTCAGACACTGGCAGCTGCCCATCTGCAGAAGGGTTTGGTGGATCCTGTGCCATCAGCAGGCTCTGAGAAAGGAGGTGTGTCGAGGCTGGTCGCTTGTTTGACCAGTCCTTTGTATTTTTTTACTAGGTTAATATGATACACTTCCCTCTCCCTAATTCATGGATACAGTCATGTTTCTTTACGAAGAAAAAAAAAGGAAAATAGTCAGAAGCACAGAATAAATTATAATTTACCAACACCCTTCCAATGTTGAGCTGTTACATGCTGGGGCTCTGGAGCAGCCCTCCTAAACGGAGCCAGTGTGCTCTTAAAGGAGGAGAGAGGGTTCCTCAACAGAAAGTAGAGTTGGTTTCTGCCTTTGTGGCATGATTACTTAACTGACTTCGTTAATGACTACCTGATTGTGACAAGTAGCTTTGTTGGTCAGAGTCAGATATGGTCCTGACTGTAGCACGGACCCTGTAGTTCTAAGAACTGGGTTTATCGGAAGATGCTTTAATGCAAAGCGTGTTAGGAACAAGCAAGCCCGCGGTCTTGCTGCAGTGCTGCCGGGAGGTCCCATGTAGCTCCACAGTTTGTGCGAAAGCTGCAGCTGCCGGGCCTTGGTTTGAGCAGTTATCTCAAGGAGGTGGGTGGCTCCTCCCTGCCCGCGTCTGGCCCAAGTCCAAAAGCACAGACGAGACTGAAGATGTGGGTGACCGCGACCACTTTTATTATCTTTCCTTTTATGTCCGTCTTTTGGATTAGCTTGGGTTGGACAAAGCAGGACGAGTGCCTAAGCCTCTCGGCACGTGCTGAAAGCATTGTTAGAAGGGGCTCTAATGCTGACTAGCAGCAGACTGAAGAGGCTGAGCTTCTGCTGATACCCAATTAGCTGATTATTCCAAAGGGAATTGAAAATGAAGGTTATCTTTCAACTTGTGATGAGCTTACAAATAAATATTCAACATGCATTTAATAAGACAGTTTTTTGCATTATTTAACTATCAATTGATGGGTAGAAGGTGAGATACTATGCTACTGATGCTGAGGTCTGAAAGGCAAGGGCAGAAATCTGGTAAAGGAATCATTAAAGGAGATTTGTATCACTCATTTTACTGGATTATTATTTACACAGTAATCATGAAAAGAATTTCAGTAAGAATTCATGTCTGTGTTTTGGTTGTTTGAGGATTTTTTGTTTTTAAAGCACAAGAGGAGTAAGGGTACAAAATGAATGAGAAGATTAGGGAAAAGGGGATGTCAAGGCAAGGGTGGTCCTGCCTCCAGATTAGCTCCAGGATTAGCTCTTTCAGAGCCAGGCTGTAACTTTGTCCCTTAGCATTTTGTGCCTGGTTCAGAGAGAACTCTTTCGTGTCAGGGGCTAGACCTTTCTCCTTGAACTTGGAGGGTTTGGTTCTCCTCTTGCTATTTCATCCTATTTCAGGATGGACTTTGCCGGGGGTGAAAGTGCTCCCTGAGAAGTGGATCTGTTACGGAAGGATAGTCCAGCTCCTCGCGTGTAGCGGGGATTTTTAATGTTGTAGACGCTCAAGGGAAGTCTTCACTGTCACCTCATTCGAACTGTTGCTGGCTTGATTTCACAAGGTACAGAGCGATAATGTGCTCTGTTGA
>Ga0065711_1041964_pt1 | contig 15755 bp, 12 predicted proteins | sample Hoacrofraction12_FD_59098 | JGI IMG/M metagenome (GOLD analysis project Ga0065711, IMG submission 59098) | Hoatzin crop microbial communities from Cojedes, Venezuela - Epithelial fraction 12 v2 (version 2) | ecosystem: Host-associated > Birds > Digestive system > Esophagus > Crop | place...
CCAACTCTCTCAGCCTGTCCTCATAGGAGAGGTGCTCCAGCCCTCGGATCATTTTTGTAGCCCTCCTTTGGACTCGCTCCAACAGTTCCATGTCCTTCTTGTGCTGAGGGCTCCAGAGCTGAACGCAGTAGTCCAGGTGAGGTCTCACCAGCGCAGAGTAGAGGGCCAGAATCACCTCTCTCGACCTGCTGGCCACGCTTGTCTTGATGCAGCCCAGGACACGGTTGGCCCTCTGGGCTGCCAGCGCACATTACCAGCTCATGTCCAGCCTTTCGTCTATCAGTACCCCCAAGTCCCTCTCAGCAGAGCTGCTCTCGATCCTTTCATCCCCCAGCCTGTATTGATACCGGGGATATCTATGGGGGATTGAAGACAAAATCACTAGGTGTCTATAGTAAGATGATTTGAACATTGAGTCTCCTCCATCTTCACTCTAATTCCATTCTGCAGCACTGGTATTTGGAGAGGTTTTTTTACTTCCTTCCCTGACAGGCGATGTTCCCATATTCTTCACAAAGTCCAGTATAGTCTCTGACATTTTCATTTGTTTTGGTATATGACTCCATCAATTTTAGAGCACAGCAGAAAGAAGGCAAGCTGATACAACATGCATTTAATACAACAAGCAAAACATCACCCTAAGGAAAGTCTCCTAATTTCTCTTGCATTTTGATGGTGGTACCAAAATTAATATCCAGCACTATTAAATAATTTCTTAAAATGTTACTGGTTATTTTTTTGAGAAGTGTACAGTATAAAAAAATCAGTCAAACAGATATAGCTAAATTTCAATTGTCACTGCATGTTATACTCCTAAAATTTCCATGCACCACAACTATTGCTCCTGTTAAAATCAAATAGGTTTCCTATTAGAAGTGTCACTAAGGGACATTTAAACATGTTCGAAAACTAACTGTGTTCATACTCAGGATTTTAGCATCCTGACAGAAAAAGGAGAGGATTCAGCATTCGGCACACTAGGATTTGTTGCTGGGAAGTGGTAGAAGACCTCTGTTCACTTCTCTTGATATACTTTTAGGGACATTATGTGACTGTTTTCATCATTATGAGATCACTCTCCACTTCTCCCTTTAAAAACAAAAAATGATCCCAAGGCTAATGTTCCCATCGCGTACCACTACTTTCCAGAGTTAATAGACTCCTTAGGTAAACAGGAACTCTTAAAGTCATTTTAGACATTCTGTTTGCGCACTGACAAAGAGAAGACTGAATCAGGCTGTATGATTAAAATTGGGAAGCCTTAATTTTGAAACATATTTGAGCTAATGATGGCCAAAGAAATACTGAAAATATGGGACAGTAATTATCCCTTTGCAGTTTATCAGGAATATATTAAAGCACTCTGTGTATGCTTCTAAGACATACAATGTGAGAAGCAGGTAAATTTCACTCCTTTCATCCAATTCAATTTTCTTCATTAATTTATTTTCCACTAGATTAGTGAGAATGTTAGAAAACTAAAGTTATAAATACAAAAATGGCTGGTTTACCAACTGAATGCTTCCATATTCTAATGTTTTCCTAGTAAGCACATTAGAATTGGAAATAAGCAGCTTCTGAAACAGACTGTTTCCTTTCCTTGCCATGAAGTTAAATAGGAGGAAAAAAAAAGATTTACATATTAACATTTTATCTTTTTTTAAAAAATGAAGCAAAGTGTCATTATATGAACTTTCCCTGACTTCTCATCAGGAAAATGTAAAACCTACTTCTATGTAAACCTTTTCTCTAGGGAGAGTTTTGTACACTTTAAAGCTTGCTAATCATAGTACCATGGGGGGAAAGGAAAAAGGGATACAAGAGATTTTCTTGCCTTAGCTGTGCTTGTCTTTCACCTGTTCACAAGCTGAGCCTCAAACTGAAAGAAGAAGGAAAATGAGTATAAAAATTTCATTTTACTTCTTCCCACACAAACAGCTCTGAAGGGAATGTATCTATCAACAAAGCCCATTAAGTTAGTTTGTTCCTGAATATTTATTGATCATAGGAGACAGTCTGCTATCAGAATTTATCCTTTGGATGCAAGAGCCATCATATTCAACAATATTTGGCTACATATTCCCTTCTATTGCTTCAGGTATTTTTTTCTTATTACTTTTCTCCATGGTTGACTTGGAGAAACACGACTGAGAATTTATCTTAATGCTTGCTAAGTCATTATTCTTTCCCTTTTCCAGCATGATGAAAGAGAACACTGTTTCTGTTTCTGAATACATTCACCTCAGTTCATAGCAGGGGTCCTGCTATAGTCCCATGGATTTTAAGAGAGAAGAGAGAGATTACCAAGAAGGACTGTAGGCAAAGTTGGCATATCGCCATTTAGTTTATACATAAAATTGGTTAACAACCTTGTTTCTTTCTTTTTTATGTAAAAGGTAGAAGAGTACTTTTCTCATTCCTCTGTATTTTACAGGGTGCAAAGGTAATTTCTCAGTAGCTTCAAAGACTCCAGGAGTATGAAAATACCTGAGGATAGAGAAGAACTGTGTAGGGCTTGGCTAGGTGGAAATGTGCTCTGGAACTGCACGTAAGAGATGCATGTGGCTTTCATTAGCCCGTAAGCTGGATCCAGCATTTACTCCAGTTTTGAAACCTGAGCTGTAAAATGCAGAACTAAGCACAAGGGACTAAGCATCCTCTATCCCCTGAGATTAAGAAGAACAGAGCAGCATGGGGTTATAATACTAATACTAAACTTTTACATAGCTATTTGCTTTTGCACTGCCTCCTATGCTTACAAATGGTGTTTGTAGAAATATCCCATTTTTATACAACAAAAAAGAGATGCTGAAGTAGCAGGCCCTGGAACAGCGCACAGGTTTCCTGACTCCTAGCGTTTTGATCCCAGCTTCTGATTAAGGGCTTAGAAAATGCAGCCAAAGCAGGAAGAAGCTGCTATAATTGCCCAGATTTGCTGTAGATGAGCAGAATTTATAAACCTAACAGAGAAATCCCCATCTCCTTTATGGAATGCTGGAGGAAAAGCCCATGACAGCATCCCTGGGGGCATGCTTGCAGCTTATTTTTCTAAGGCTACCAAGTCTTACACACCATTTTTCTCTTCATGTGCACTTATATTCGTTCCTCTGAGCGTTCATGTCAGGGATCCACATGAGATGATGGCTCCGTAGGCTGATGGCCCCCTGGGACCCCATCCCTCTGCGCCAGCTGAGAGCAGGGAGGTGGGAAGGCAGCCAGGGCTGACTCCTCCCTGGGGAGGGACGCGCTCAGGGCCCTGACAGCACATTGACAGAAAATTCCGTACAACAAGCTCACTTTGGCCTCCATGGGACAATTTTGTATCACACATGAGAGAGGACCGAAATGTCTCCAGGGCTGGAAGGGCCCTGCAAGCTGTGGGACCAATGGCTGGGCAGGGCAGGGAGACCCCTGTGCCCAGAAGACAGTGTCCTCAGCGGGACAGAGCCAGCCAGGCCCGTGGCTGTCACCTGCAGAGAAAAACCTCACCTACCCTGGAAATATGTTACAGAACTGTGACTTAACACTGGTGAAAATACAGCTCACACACTACTTTTATAGGTATCCCAACCTAGCTCACACTGAAATTATAACAGTGTAGTGACAGTAAAGCCTGCGTATGATTAACTCAAGAAGATCTTCCTCACAGAAACATTTGGTTAAGCATTTGCAATGTATCATCATCCCTACAGTAGGTGACAGTACCCCATATGTCATTTATTTGTGTGGATTTTCACTGAACACAGTAAAAAACCAGCTAAATTGCTTATCTTACAGATTCCTGTTGTGCCTTGGGAAGAGCATAGGAATCAGTACACAAATTAAGTAAGGATCTCTATGCTTGATGGGAGACTGACATTTATACTTTCAGCAGCTTTAAAACATTGCACTCAGGGGTTAGAAGCGTGTAGCTATCCAGCAAAACTTGTTTCTGCATCAGTACAGATTAATAGCCAAGGCCCAGTCACTGCCTGAAAGGAGAAAGCTCACCCAAGGGCCATACAGTTATTCTTATTTCCTGAACAAGCTTCATCCTGATTCTTTTCCAGGATCCTACAAAACTTCTGTTGGTGATATCATTGAAAAGGACAGGATTTATGCCCACATACACACAGAGGAATCCACAGTCTGTTTTCTTCATACGCTACAGTCCTGCCAAGGCACCTGAGGAGCCTGGTAAACAAAATAGCTAGTGGAAGAAAGATCTGTTCCTTGCTTTTGCTCTGAGGTACCCTGCCATCTCCTTCTGTTCCCTGACAGCATGTCTCCAGTAAAGATCTGCTTCCAGATTTTTCTGCTGTTATGTGTTCTCTGATGTCCTTCTTCAGCTAACTTCTGCAGTGCAAGTGGGCTTTTAAAGTTAACAGAAGCTGAAGACAAGATCTTTACTGGAGATTTGCTTTATGGCTGGTAAGGAACAGGTTCATGAGACCAGAAAAAGAGTAAGAACCTTAACTCTAGCTAGAGGACAAAACTGAGAACAGGGAGGCTTAGATTCTTATCTGTTCTTTCAGGATAATTTTGAAGTGTGTCCAAAGATTTTAAAAGCTGAAATCTGTGATTTTGTAAGTTTTGCAGGCTTGAACAACTGGTAGTTCATAAGGGCTATTTTGCCTTTGGAAGGCAGGTCACTGATAATATCCAGGGAATATTACAGTGGTTAATTAATTGTTATAAAAAATGCAGTCCCTTGAGCAAACTGCATCAATAAGCAAAAGCAAGCAGTCCATTAGATGTGCTTGTGTTAGAGCATTTGGAAAATTCTGCTCCTTTTCCAGCTACAAAGTTGACTGTAGACATGCATTCATTTACATACATGTAAACTAGCCACTTCTTGCTCTCAGAAATATTTTGGGACTTAGTTCAGTTAAATATTCTTTGTTCTTGTTTCTGCAGGCTGCTGAAGTATAAAACACTACTTTTAAAATAGTCAGGAGCAGGAGCTGGTGGTGCCCTATGGGTATATGAACAAGAGGGGAAAAGATTTTGAATCTCTACCACAGATAGAATGTGTGGTCTTGGATAATATTTTTCAGTTTTCTGTCCTTAACACTGGGAAAATGCTTATCTCCTCACAAGAATGTCATTTAGCAAAAAATAATTGATTTTGAAATCTTTATGCAATGTTAGACTTTCTTTCAGACATTATGACTTCATAATGCTGTTCTGTCAAAAGTGTCTTTAAACCATTGCAGTCAAAAAACAACTTAATCTGGGTTTGTTGTGCTATAGCTGGGTAGATAACAAATAATGTAAGATAATAAAGTAATCCAGGCAAAACACTTTGCAGGAAATGAAAATTTCTATAGAAAAGAATTAATTTTAAAATTTCCGCAATTCAGAGAGGGGTTTACATTATAAAGATCTATGGATACATCAGTGAAGATGCTAGTGCTTTTGGTAAGAATGTTACGGTGGTTAGGAACAAACACTGTTGTGTGTATATCGAGTAAAGATTAGAGGAAAAACAAGGCACAGAAACTCAATGTCCCAGTTGAATAGCAAAAGCAGAACATACCAAAAGGAAGAAATAAGACTTCAAGCAAAGCCAAGCAGGCCATATGGTGCAGTAATTTAAAACAAAACCAAAAAGGGCAAAAACATCTTTTCATCAGGTATTTATAAAGGCAGAAGGAATCCACTGGCAGGAGAACCACGGAAATACTGCTGGAAGTTTTTGGCTGTGGGAGACCACAGAGAAGATCAACAAAGGGAAGAGCTTATGATAGAGCTAATCCTAGTTTGTTTAGGTCACTGCTCACTATAAGCAGTAAGCTAATTACAACTATTATTCCTAGTTTAAATCATAGAGTCATAGAATCATAGAATAGTTTGGGTTGGAAGGGGCCTTGAAAGGTCTTCTAGTCCAAACCCCCTGCAGTGAGCAGGGACATCTACCACTAGGCCAAGATGCTCAGAGCTCCGTCCAACCTGACCTTGAATATTTCTGGGGATGGGGCATCTACCACCTATCTGGGCAACCTGTGCCAGTGTTTCACCACCCTCACTGTAAAAAAAAGTTTTCCTTATATCGAGTCTAAATCTACCCTCTTTTAGTTTAAAACCATAACCCTCCTGTCGCTACAGGCCCTGCTAAAAAGTTTGTCCACATCTTTTTTATAAGCCCCTTTTAAGTACTGAAGGGTCTCCCTGGAGCCTTTTCTTCTCCAGGCTGAACAGCCCCATCTCTCTCAGCCTTTCCTCATAAGAGAGGTGTTCCAGCCCTTTGAACATTTTGGTGGCCCTCCTTTGGCCCTGCTCTAACAGATCCGTGTCTTTCCTGTGCTGAGGGCTCCAGAGCTGGAGGCAGGACTCCAGGTGGGGTCTCACCAGAGCGGAGCAGAGGGGCAGAATCCGCTCCCTCAACCTGCTGGCCACGCTGCGTTTGACGCAGCCCAGGATACAGTTGGCCTTTGAGTGCACATTGCCAGGTCATGTTGAGCTTTTCATTGACCTGTACCCCCAAGTCCTTCTTGGCAGGGCTGCTCTCAATCCCCTTATTCCTCAGCCTGTACTGACACCAGGAGTTGTCTGACCCTGATGCAGGACCCTGCACTTGGCCTTCTTGAACCTTACCAGGGTCACACAGGCCCACTTCTTGAGCTTGTCCAGGTCCCTGTGGATAGCATCTCGTCCCTCAGGTGTATCAACAAATAAGCCTCTCTAAGCCCTCTGGTAGAAAAGTGATAATAGTATTCATGAGATAGGCATAGGAGGAATCAATAGAGGAACTGGCAGAAAAAACCCAGAAAATCCTTTTTTCCACTTTTTTTTTGTTCAGTGCCCTGTGAATAACAACTATCTCTGTATACCATTGCCCACTTTGTGGGTTGAGAACATTTGCCTATCTATCTCACTGAGAATTTATCTTACTTCTTAGAAGTAATATGTGAAAAGGTCTGCAGATCCAGGTAACAATATTAGAAGAAGTTGCTGAAGATTTTGGATGACTGATTAAATGCTCCTTTGAGACCATCAGATCAACCAAGAAGTCTTGAAGTACCAACTGTAGCTGAATCATTCAGTAATCAATAGAACAAACAGCCAATATATTCTAAAATATCACCACCTATTTAATTATAAATTTCAACTTTATCAGTGTCAACTGTGTCCTAAGTTGGAAGAAAATGAAGCAGCTTAGAGCTCAAGACTTAATCATTATCTAACCTTAGAGCTAGCTAACCTAAAGCTTCCTCCTTGAAGTTAAATTTCAAAATGAAGACTTTTAAAATTACTTCCTGTCAAAGTATCTGTTTACATGTCTGATTAGAGCTGTGCAGATGGTGGGAGGCTGCAGCAAAGACAAGTCCCACTCCAAAGAACTCCTCTGAGTAAGGATACCATGGGAGGCCAACTAGCTGCTTCTGCCATGTGGGACTCTGCCAAGACACACATCTTCAGCATAATCCTGCCTGTAGAGAACTGTCTCTTGTGCTCCATGTAATAAGCCTCCTTTGGCCCCCAATAAAGCAATTAAGCCATGGGTAGCAATAAAAGCTCTTTTTAAATTTCTGTGTCTCAGCATTTATGAACCAGGAACTGCAGGTGAAAATCCAAGGATTGTCAGCATTCTAATATAATATACAGAACAAAACATCTTCCTGTGTTGGAAGTAACACAAGATGATCATACTTATTTTGAGGTAACCCCATCATTTATAAAAGACAGACTTTCTGCTGCTGAAGCTACCTATACAACGTGCATAGCCAGATTTCTGATGCTTCCTCCCACATCTTCCATGTTGCAATCATTCCATATTGCTCTTCCCTCCATGGATTTAATTCTTTTTCTTTGTAGGACAGATTTTAGGTGCACGTAAAACTGAAGAGCATTTCCTGCAGGCACATTTCTTCGAGGAATTTTATGGATGTCTACAGAATCACATCACTTAGGATGCTCTAAAAAAAAAAAAAGTTGAGTATTTTTCTGTGCAGTGCAATGATTTTCCAAGTCACATATTCTTTGGATGCAATGAGAGATTTATTAAAACTGGACTGATCTCTGTGTTGTTGCTTGTATTTCTTCCTCTTTTGATGAGAGTTAGCTTGACAAATTCTAGAAGGGTTACTTCCCTTTAGATGGTTTGTTGCACACTTCCTACTCTTATAGTCTAGATTCATATAGGGTTTGCAGGCAGTTTTACTGTGCAGTTCTTCCTTACAAAGTCCTGAGTAAAACCAAAATCTTTCTCAAAAGCATTCACCGTGATCTGTTCATGGTCAAGGGTACAAGTATCAATTTGGTAAATCTCCGTTAAAATTAAAAAAATGTAAAAAAAAGCTTAGTAAAATTTATACATTTTAAAGTTTATAAATATTAAGCTTAATAAAGTTTTAAAATTTGCGATGTTTTAAGTGCTGCTGGGGCTGTTATGTATCAGTCCCAGATATTCCATACAATCCAGTCTGAATTTATGGGAAAGGTCTGGAAGTCTTAAACTGGCATTGTACCTCTAGCTGTGGAAAGTTCAAAATAAAACCACAGTAGCTATTTGGGGGGAAAAAAAAAAAAAAAGGAACAATGTCAGCCACGTGACATTTTTTACTATCAAATCTAAAGATTAGATTTATTCTCTGGTTCAGCATCTCCAGATATCCAGCCTTCTGGGAAATGAGGCAAGCACTATGACCTTTCTATTTGGAATTTTTTCAGAGAATTTATCTTCCAGAGACTTCAGCTTTATCAAAGCCAGGGAGCAACCTCCTGGGAACAATCTTCCCTAGTCATATGCTGAGGTGCCATGTTCAAAACTGTCAGCTGAGAGCTGAGCTGGTGGAGGCTGAGTCAGGAGTGTCCCAGAGAAGGAGAATTTGGAGGCACCTGCCATATGGATGCATTCAGAGACGAAGTTAATCTTATGCCAGGGTATGAAGGACTGAAAAGATGCTTTCATGCATCGTGGCAAGTTAGTATAACCTAGAAGCCATCTCAAGGCCTGCAAACTGGAGCCTTCCAGATGGTTTGAACTGTTGGTATGGCAAAACAGATGGCTGAAAAGATCTGTTAGAGAGGGTAGTGTGGAAGGAACAATACTCAGGACTATTTCCTGCTAGTTTAACACAGTTTCAGTCAGTAAAACTGAGGTTCCAAGTGCAGAAGTTTTCACTTAAAAGAGGAATTTCAGATGCAGACACAGACTTGTAGATGTACATGGACATATTAATTTAGCAGCAAGTCTTTACTGTTCTAAGGCATAACTATTCTAAGGTTATGAATTCTGGTAAAGCTATTCTTGAGGGCTCATTTTTTCCTTTTTGTAAATAAGACATGAAAATAACTGTCAGAAAATTCATTGGTTTATGGCAGTTAAAGTGCCATTAGAGATTGGCAAACAGTAGTGGAAATAAGTGTATTTTTCATAAATCCATCTTTGTTTTCTTATGGCAACATTAGGGATCATGAATAATTTTATTAGATTTTTAAAATTCTTTATTAATTTTTAATTAGAAAATTATGAAAGAACAATATCAATATTTGTTGAAACCAAAAGAATAAGACATTGGAAGGATTTTTAAAATTTAAAATCTTAGACTTGGTTAATAACTTGTTAAACAATGGTACTGAATGTTTCATAATAGAAGTAGTTTCTACCATGAATATTGTATCCTTTTTGATGTCATACAACGGATTCAGGGAAACAATGAACATTGCAGATCCATTATGCTTTCTTCATAATCTAAACACAGAATAGCATTTCCAAATCTACCCTTGTGAAACTCATGAGAAAGATAACTTTTACTAGAAATCACATACAAATGACTCCTACATCATAAAAATTAGGTAAAAATTCTGCAAAGAAGCTTCAAAAAAAATTGATCCATTGTATTTGTTATATGATTGCTTATATCCAGTATCTGCCTCTTACTGCAATGTTTACATTTAGATTCAACTGATATGTTTTAAAAAGTTATTAGCATTGATATTTTTTAGTTGCTTAGAAATATTTGCCAAAGCAAAAGTGGTTATTTCGAATGTACTGTTGTGCTTACTGCACAAAAACAGCATCTCAACATTGCTGTAACATTTCTTCAAAACTCTAATTAGAGTCATCTCCTGCAGACTTCTCAGCATGCTGAGATTTCCTTGTAGCAAATTAGGCACAGATGTTTTTAGGGTGTGTAAATGGGAAATCAATGGAAGCTCCTGACCTAAACATCTTTTCAGATATAGACCTGAGAGTTTTCTGGTAGGTCCGTGACAGGATGTTCATTCTCAGTTCCCTCTGTTGTGGATGCCAGTCTGAGAGGCAGCACTTCCATTTACAAACTTCAACTACTTCAGCAAGGTGTTTTACCCTTGTGTAGTTCTATTCAGGCTTTCCACCATTACCTTGTCTATGTCCCTCGCTGTTTTTCTAACTTTTTTCATTGTGCTGTTGAAGTGTTCCCAACTTCAAAAAGTCACAACTGTAACTAACTTTTCTCCTTACCCCAACAGGCCAGAAATAAGCTTTACAAAAAATGTGTAAAGCAAAAATATTGAATGTTTTTATAAGTATCATCTAGTAGTTGCATATTTTTTACCTTGAAATTTGGTATTTTTATTTGAAATATGTGTTTTGTGTAGGATACTTGATGCACCTTTTTAATGCTTGCTGTGACCCTCCTTGAAAGCTCCTCCAGGCTGCATGACCTGCAGGGAAAGTTGTGCTAAGCCAACCACCACTATTGCTCCTAGAGGCCAGGCCAGCAGCTGTTTGGTCAATGAGATAATTCCAGGTGTGTGGGGACCACTGCAGGCTCACTACACAGGTCTCTACACCAAATCTGAGACTACAGAAGTACTACCCATATGGTAGCACACCATGGCCCATCTCAAATTCTATGTCACCACACCATTGGACCTTGTTTGAAACTGTTGTTAAAATCCTGGAGGCAAAAGAGAGATGGAGTAATGGTAGGACGCAAAGAGATGGAGGCTGAGCACGGTGCAAAGCTGTGGTGTTTGTGTGAGGGGATGCCAGGTGACAATATTACAAAATGAAACCTTATCCTCAAATAAACAGACATCACTGTATATATATCTCTTCTGTTCTGCCTTGTGCACACTTCTCAAGGACCGAATGTCCTTGTGCACTTCGTCAAACATTCCCCGTAGGTTTACCTAATTGAGTTCCCTTTGTTCCTTTTGCCACCCTTCCTGTCCACAGACTACAAAGGAAATACTAACAGTGAGTCAAAAATAAAATAAAGAGGAAAGAGAGGAAAAGATGCTGAAAGGTCATCTCATGGCAGTTTTTTCCAAGACGACTCTAACAAAAGTAAGCAGATTTTTGTGAAGAGAGATTTGATTGCTCTCCAGTGAGGCTTTGGCTTACATAGAGCACTCTTACTCCATGGCTACTCATAGATCCCAACTCACAAGGCTAACGCAAGGAAATATGTCAAAATAAAGAGACCATTAAATACAGAAAAACCATTACATTATATCAAATTAATAAAGTCCTCAGGTTTATTTATCCTGGACAGTTTAACCAACTTTCTGTCAATTGACTCTTAAAGCTGATTTGCCTTGAAAAGCTCAAGAGTGGATACATGCTTCCCATCTATGGCTATGCACAGTACCAACTGGCATTTGACCCTAAGGAAATAAAAACGTGGCTCGTGAAATTTATTCCATTAAAAGCAATTGACAGCATACAGACTAATGACAAGTTGTTAGTGATTAGGTCACCTCTAGAATAAATTGTTTGGACATGGAAATAGTTTCTGTGCTGTTCCTATGACAAGAGGCGTATAACAGAAAAAGTGACATGAAAATATTTCTGGAGGACTAATTTCAATAAAAATGATGGATATGAACAAGGCTAATTGGTAGTTTGCCTTGGGCTCTGACTTCATTCACCTATTAATGAGAAATTATCTAGGTAGATGTTACAATCTGTTGGATTATAAGAGAAGTTAAAAACTATCAGTGGGAGGGGAAAGTCCAACTGTTTTTCTAAAGCTAACTTGTTCCATCTTGGTTGCTACAGCTTTGGACATCTGTGGAGAGGAAGCAGAGGGTAAAAGCCAATACAGTTACTCACAGTTTATAAATGCCTCCTCAGCAGGTGCATCACTAATTGGAATAAAAAAGAATTTTTATACATAAGCATTTTAATTTCAAATATTAACAGCCAGCAATAATTGCCAAAAGGACACAGAAGCTCTAAAAGCATTGCTGCTCCTGATGTTTTTGCTTCCATGAGCATGTATTCAAGAACAAGTTCACATCCTGCTCTAATGTTGCAACGCTGGGGCAAAGCAGTAGGCAGTATAGGAATAAAGCAACACAGTTTTTTTCCCTGATACCATGAATGGGTAACCAACCTCTTGCAGCTGGATGATGAAAAAAACGCAGAAGACTAGAAGAGCCTACTTGAACATTTATTATCTATGGGAAATCCTGCTTTAGATATGTGTGAAATATCTAAGAGGTGTGGACACACTGGACTGCAAACAACCTGTCTGTGTAAGACTAAGTAGAAAAAAGATTAACCAGCTGTTATGGAAATATGTGGGCAGACAATGGCCTTACATCATGGGAAGATGAAGGCATACTTGAAGGTTGCTCTGTCATCAGAGCTGAAAGCAGTGTGGTGGTGAGCATGACATTATCCCTGATCTCAAACTTCAGGCAAGTCTGAAACAGGGTCTGGCTTTGTTGCCTCTAGAAAAGAGACAGGAGAGAACCTTGGAATTAGTATGGTCTTGGGAACAGTACTTGCACTCTGCAGTCCTAACAATTGTTTCAACAAAGAAACTATTAAAAAATAAAATATACTTTCATTTTGGAGAAAACCCCAAGTGTTTCCATTTAGATATATGGCTACAGTGCCCTAGGAATGCTGTGTTTTGTGTATGTTGTGACCTGCTTCTCACATTTTACACTGTAGGTGAGTATCTTCCCCACAGAATTGTTTTAAAAATGGTGAGAAATAACTGCATCTTACCATCCCATATATTCAGATTTAGTGAGCCTAGACTTCAAATCCGGTTTCATTTCATTCCTTCAAACTGCAATTTTTTGGAGGTGGCTGAAAGAAAATATGTATTTCACAACATAGAGCTCATTCTTGGTAAATTTTAGTATGGTGAGAGAGCAAAATATTCAAACTTGGTTCAAGCTAAGCCAAAATTATTTTGATTTTAGATGCTGTGAACTGAAAACCCAATTATCAGATTGATCCTGTTATAGATAGCTAATCTTTTAAGGTCATAACATTCGAATCTTGCCATGATAAAATGACTCTACTAAAGAGTGCAGTAATAACCCTTCACTTGAAATATCCTGTTTTTCAAGGAAAACTCCAATTATTCACTGAAAAATGTTTCTCTAAGTTTGCTTTATTTTTGGCATCATACATCTTTTGTTGCTTCTGTGCACATTTGTCATGTTGTAAGCAAAGGATTCCAATGTCATTAACTTCAAATGTCAATATCTCTTGCAAAGCTATCACTCCTCCTCCAAGTATGTTGTTTCCATGGTGGATGACAAATAAAGAGGTCCAAAGACAACAGCTGAAGAGAAAAATACAATTAGATGAGATTTTAATGAAAAAATGGTTGTGTATAAAGTGTAAGTGGATGATCGCAAAAGCAGGTCGTGATGCGCAAAGCTCAGGCTATGTTCTGTTACTGTGTCTGTGCAGTGCAGGTCTCTCAGTGCTCACAAGGTATGTCTACAATAAAATATGGAAAGCAGACATATGTGAGCTGACAGAGCTGATTTCTGAAGTACTGGAAATAGCATGCCCATGCTTTTGTATATTGCAGATATACCATGCCAGACACACTTGTTTCCTAAGGAACTCCAGCACCTGGTTATGAGGGCAACGACCCAAGCTGATGTAAGCACACCGACAGGGTAGAACTAGCACATAGGCCCGAGGGAATGATGTCACTGAGTTTGTATTTCTCTTTGTATTCTGAAGTTGACAGTGTTGGTCACTACACCCAGAAAGACACAGGAGGCAGGAAATGTTGGCAGATTGTTGAGCGGTTTCTGAGAGAGCTTTGGCAGGGTAATTTTCATCAAGTATTGCTGTTTTGTGCAATCATGTTACGTCAGTCACACCAGTCTTCACTCAGAACTGTGTGTGCAACTGTGTACACACCATGAACACCAGTTTCTTCAGACACTACATATTCTTCTTCCTGAACAGACCCCACCAGGTATATTTTGGGGAGTCTTTTTATTTTCCATTCTCTTTTCCTAACTGCATCAGTGTTTTCCTGCCTGCAGGCAGCTTTCAGATGAGCTACTGCTATGAGCACACTACTGTGACCTTCTTCCTGGCCAAATGCAAATCAGATTTTCTCAGTGACCATGAAGACACTATGACATTGTTGCTGAAAAAGTTTACAGATGGTACAGATGGATAGAGTGGTAAATAATGCTGTGGATCATTTGCTAAACAGGTCACTGTCAAATGTGCTTTATTATAGCCAAAGTTATGCCACTCCAACGAAATAATGTAGATTGCACTTGCAGAGAGAAGTGGCTATGAAAAGAGCATTGTGGTCATGCTGTACAAACGTATTCAGTGTAAGCAGTTTGCTTAGCACTGTGACTACAAGAGCTAAGAGTCATCAGGAGGCACAAACAATTGGAATCTTAGAAGTGGTACTACTGACAAACGCCTGCAAAGTGCCAGCTCTGTGAAATATAGAATATCCAGAGTACGGTTATTATCAGCCACCACCAAAAAAGTTTGATGTGGGATCCTGTTCTCTAGCAGCTGGAGATTTGGAGATTTCACTATTTTGACTTCAGAAGAGTGAAAGTTGTTATACAGTAGCATTAACTAAATGTTCAGCCTCTTTAAGGCGCAGAACAGCAGCAGTAGGAATATATACAGTGCTAAAGTGACTATGCTTTAGCTCACAGCTTAAATGGAGGTTAAGGCTAACACAGTCAGAAGGTAACAGCCGTCCGTAAAATGAGTTGGTGGCTTTATTTAACTTCAAAACCAAACTTTTTGTTACCTGACGTATTGCCAGTTTGAACAGAGATACTGTGGACTGTTTGGTCGTGACTGACTTTCAGAAGCTGTTGAAGCATCTTGTGTCACCAATTCCAAACTAAATGATATACAACTGAAAAGTGCAGCAGAGATTGAAATGAATTGAAAACTATTCTGTTCCTGGAGTTTGGGTCTTATAAGCGATATTGCATACTTACAAAGTATCTCATTATGTGCATTAGATTTCCTGCAGAATTTCATAGAAAATATTGACTATAGTGTTTATAAGCAACAACAAGTTTATTGAATGTTTTTGCTTGGTGGTGGATGAAATTAAATGCTTAACTGAAATCAGTTTAATGGTGGAATTGACAGTGTTAGGTTGATGGTTGGACTTGCTGTTCTTGAAGGTCTCCTCCAAATGAAGTGGCTCTATGATTCTCATAGTTCATAGTGACTAAATACAAAATAGAAGAAAAGAATGTTCCTGGAGAGCCAGGAACAAAGGCCAGTGACACTAGTAAAAATCTGAGTGAGCTTTCAGTAACATTATGTACAGAAGAGAGAGAGAGAGTGTGTGTGTGTGTGTGTGTGTCCAAAACATGATATTTCATCTGGCACACCTCCTATTGGCATTCGTAAGAATTTGCTTGAAGAAAAACTGATGTATTTACAGAATCACAGAATCACACAGAATCACAGAATGGTAGGGGTTGGAAGGGACCTCTGTGGGTCATCTAGTCCAACCCTCCTGCCGAAGCAGGGTCACCTACAGCAGGCTGCACAGGACCTTGTCCAGGTGGGTCTT
>Ga0065711_1041967_pt1 | contig 15753 bp, 9 predicted proteins | sample Hoacrofraction12_FD_59098 | JGI IMG/M metagenome (GOLD analysis project Ga0065711, IMG submission 59098) | Hoatzin crop microbial communities from Cojedes, Venezuela - Epithelial fraction 12 v2 (version 2) | ecosystem: Host-associated > Birds > Digestive system > Esophagus > Crop | place...
GGGGGGGGGGAGGGGTAAGAGCCCCTACCTTCTCTACCAGCACTGTAAATTTCAATTATAGAAGTGTAGGCAGATGAAGTGCAGGGCCATTTATTTCCTTCAGCTGTCAGTATTGCGGTTTTTTGTTTATGCTTGCTAGGGATGAGGAAGGCATCCGTTTTTTAAGTTCTCAGTGTAGAACACTAGTGTATCAGTTCTGATCCTGTGGGGGTTTTTTATATCAAAATTTTCACTGGAGGCGTGAGGACAAAACCGAGCTCAGAATCAGGCCCATAGCCAGAAATGTGTGAGAACTTAAAAGCCAAGCAGAATAATTGGATCTTTGCTAACAAACTGACAGAAACTGTCATAGATAATCAGATTAACATGGCAGAAGGCCCTGAAAACAGTGACAAAATAATGTTCATTTCTTACCCACAGGAAACTTCAAACTTAACAAGCCAAAGAACAGCTAGCTGTGCATAATGTCGTTATCAAAGCCAAAGCGGTGTTTGCTGTCACACCTATATCTCTTTCTCTTAAACCTTTTGAAGAAATGGAACACCTACAAGCACTTTCCAGAGGAACCTCGTTGTTTATCCCCTACACCCGTGCACCACCCTTAATGCCACCCTTCATGGCCGCGTCTCCCTGCTCAATTGTCCCTCTCATTCTGCAGGGAAGCTGGAGACGGACCGCAAGGGATGGTGATAGTGATCTGAACCCCTTCTCAGTGTGACATGCTCCGAAATGACTAAAAAGCAGCAAGTGTTTATTCAGTATTTTTAGCAGGGACGAGCGTTTCAGCAAAGTGTTCTCCCAGAGCTGTTGTCTGCTGATAAGAGATGTATGCAAAAGACTTGCGTGACCTATTTGATTGGGCCTTTCATAGTCAAAATTAAGACACGCTAGGAAAGAAGAAAAGGGTAAAAAAAGCGGCAGAAATACAAACGTAAGCCTCTTTCCAAATCCTTCCCCTTTAGATATCCAGTATAGTGATAGCAAAATCTTAATTCTTCAAATGTGTATTTGGGGGCTTTTAGTGTGTGAAAAGACTTCTTTTTAAGCCTGGGCTTTGTGGAAACCTGCGTTCAATTTCTTCAAACTGCATCTGTTGTCTTAGGCAAATCACTTTAATCTTCCCCTGCCTCAAATCTCTATGGTGTAGCACAGATAGATTAAGTTTACTGCAGATATCCAAATTATCAATGGCACAAACCCTCCAGGAAAAGACTCCTTTGATCTTGCAGTAAGAAGAGCCTAACTGAAGCTAATGAGACTGAACATGCAGGATAAGTGCTGCTGTAGGTATAACGAAGCTACTGGAGAGCTGGGAGGGAGAGTAATTCTTCCTTGGCATCTAGATTGCATTTTGTTAGTGGACAGAAGGTAGAAATCCAAGTGGATCCAGGTTTGTGTCTATGAAGTGTCAGTACACTTGTGTCAGGCTGCTGACGTATGCATCCTGCTCTCCCTGCGTTCCTCATGAGCCTGTAAGCCGCCCTCCTCCAGTGACCCAGCAATGAGTAATTACCTCTCCTCCACCTCCTTTAATCATGCTGGTATTTTACATGGCACAGCTGTGTTGCACTTGCTGCTGCTGGAATTAAACACTCCTTATGGCCTTCACCTCGAAAAGGGCTGATCCTGCAAGGTGCGGGTCGTCCCCGCTGCGAAGTGCCGGCTGTGCGCTGGGTGACACCTTCCAGCCCGACTGCGCGTCCTGCGGCCGGGTCCAAAAATGGCTTGGCTGCTTGGTGGCCTGTGCAGTGCCGGAGGCAGGGTGAGGGGCTCAGGGTGCCTCCGAGACAGACGATCAGTGTGCGCAGACCTAGTGCTGAGGTGTTCAGGGTTGCCCAGACTGAAAGTGGAGTCCCTTTTAGCGAAGATTATTCCTGCAAAATGGCACTTTAAGGGTGGAGAGAATTGTAAAGTTGCAGGCCGTTATTGGTGTGTTTAATTTTCTAACTCTCCATTGTCCATCTGTCCGTGTGATTTTGATGGAGATTTGTTAAGTGCTGCTTTTCTGTCCTTTGTCATGCTTTCTTTGTATTTTATCCAAGTGCTGCAGGAAGAATGCTAAATATACGGCCATATCCTTTTGTTATGGTCAGGCACACTCTTGAAGAACAATCCCTGAGACAACAGATGGTGTGATATGATTTTCCATGTTTTCCTCTATATAGTTGTTTTATTTTTTGATTGGTGGGGAGATCCCTCATTAGTCATCATGGAATTAGAGCAGTATGGAATAATTTAAACAGGTAGGGATCTCTGGAGTTCATGAGGTCCAACTCTCCATTAAAAGCTGGGAATTTTGTGGAAATAATAAATTTCTGGTTAAAAGCTGGAAATGCACCTTTGAAGATGTGCATTAACTTTTCTTCTCTGCCTTAGGTTTCTTTCAGTAATCTGTCATACTGTTTGTAGTAAAATACCTAAAGATATTTTATTGTCTAGGTCCTTTTTTAGTGTGTTTACTACTTTCCTCAGCTAACTTTTCCTTCTCCCACCCGTTGTTTATTTTTTGTAATAATCGAACTCCTGTGGGGAAAGGACTGCCTTTTACTCTGTACAGCGTTTAATGCCTTGAAATCCTGATCGTGGTTAGGTTGTAGTAACAATAGTCATCAAACAAGGTGACACCACCACCTGTAGACAGGCTTTTTGCAAGGATGCTGGATACTCGTTTGCTATGACAGGACTGTAGTACAGAATGTCCAGCATCAATCATAAAATGTTCTTTCTTGAAGCAATGAACTTTGGGAATAAATTAGTCACCGCCATCTCTTGTACGTGAAAGAAGATGAATGTTGATCATGGTAGTGAATAATGACCTCAGGATGCATCTTGTGGAAGCAAATGTATGTTATTTTGTTTGCTTCAATAACAGTCTTATTTGCCTCAATAACAAAATACAAAATCCGACAAAATAGGTCTGCTGTTAGCTGCTTGTCTGCTACCTATCAGTGGTTCATTACTGTGTTGTGATGGTGTGATGTACAAAAACACGTACACAGAATACTGAACCCCTACCTGTGTTAAACACTTAAATGAAAAATGTGCAAAAAAGCAAGTTCAGGCAGCTTATCAGGCTGAGGTAAAGGCCCCTTTAAACATGTTTGGGTTCAGACAAGCTTTTTTTGATAATCAAGCTCTTGTAATTGCAGTTTTTGTCAGCAGCTGAGCTGGGCGCTTTGCAAAGCAGGGGCTGCTCTACAAATTGCTCTGTGGACCACAGATCTCTTGTTCTAGGCTTGGCTTCCCTCCAGGAGAGGGAACGGCGTGTCAAGGCCCCGAAGCACAACAAGGAGTTGTAGCATTGCTGCTGCAGGTCTGCCTGTGCTTCAGCAAGTACGTCCCAAGCTTGGCAGAGATTGAGGTGTCGGGGACCTGTGGGGTCACCCTTCTATCCTGAAGTTCAACTGGCCTGCTTACTGGGTTGATATGCCCTATACATCAAAAGTTTACAGAATAAATTGACAATGACACAGGGTTTACATGTGACCTTTTAAGCAGTCCTAGCCATCAGTGCAGGCTGAAGGCTTACAGTTAAGGATTATGAACTATTTTGGTTGGTTTTGACTAGCATGGATGATTAATATAGTATGCCAAGAACTGTATGTGAGCTCTTGTTTTGGTATACTTTTATTTCTGTTCTCTGAAATCATTTCTGCTTTGGACTAGCACACAGGGTCAGCATGTGAACAAGCTAAGTTTAGATCTTTTAAGGCTCTGCCTACAGCAGAAAAAAATAGGTTGTTTTTGCTTTTAATTATGAAGTTAAAATGTGGAATCTCTTTCTGTGTTTCATATTTTCAGATTTTGGGAGATTTTTACACGCGTGCAGTTTGGGGACTTAAATGGGCAAACTTGATCTGGGTGCTGTTCAAACATGAATACAAAGGCAGGTTCTGCCCCGGAGATCTACCTAGGAAAGACAAAGCCAGGCTGCTGGATCAGCAGTATTGCAGCTGCAGATGGTTGATGATGGCGTGATGCCGTGATAGGAGCTAGCAGTTCTAAGCAGATGTGCAGTGTAGCTTAACTGTTGGATTCAGGGGAAGAACAGTATATGCTACCAACGTAAACATCTATCTTCATAAAATCTGATTGGCAGCAAGAAAGGCTAGCAAAAAAATAAAAAATACAGAAGCAAGGAATGCAGAGAACCACTATGTGAGTGTGGGTTGTGTTAGCAGTTTTAGGGTTTTTTTGGTTCAGATTGAAAGACGTGGCACAATGTTTCATCTTCCTACGCAAACAGCTGTGTGTATAAGTGCCTCAAATTTAGCTTTATTTTAAGAATAATTTCTTGGGTGAGTTTTTTGCTCCTTCATCAGAACTCTGCTTGGGCATGTATGAATTTCAAGACTTTCACTGAAAAAAATTACTAGGTGCAGAATGAAATCTCTAGTTTTAAAAAGAGATTGATTCTGGAAGAGGCAGTATTTGAAGGACCTGAGCATTCATCTGAGATGTGCAACCCTTGGGTCCTCCGCCTGTTTCAGCATGCACCGCTTGACAAGCACGTGCCCTAAATTATTGATGGTTTCATGATGGCACTTTCAGCCTTTCAGGTTGCAGCTGCCACAATCTGTAATTTGTAATATGCGTTGCTCCAACATAAGAGTGACTGAATTTGTAGGCTGGGGATCAAGCCCCTTGTGTGGGATGCTGTGAGCAGAGGGACCTGAACTCTGATTTTCCACCAGTCATCCCTATTCTTTTGACTATAAACTCAATGTCTTTTAGGCTCTGTTAGCAGGTACATACACAGAAAGCAATGACTTCAGCAGATGAACATATAAATCCTATGCCAAAATAACAAGTTCAACTGCAGTTAAAGTCAACAAGAACTTCTCAAATGGGAAAGTCTTACCTTCCCACCTCCTTCCCTTCCTTTTAAGCTGGCTGTTTCTCCTTTCCCTGCTGCCCTCTTCCCTTCCTCCCACCTTGTGTTCCTTGTCTTCCATGGAAAACGTTGCAAGCTCTGTTTCATCTTAGTGAAGAACGGGGTGGGGGGAAAAAGTCAATCTCAGTTCGTTCCTGCAAGATGAAAGAACAATGTCCCATCACTTTTACTAATGTTCAAGTCAAGCAAAAACTAAAGCACCCACATATTTAGAAAGCAAAACAGACTGTAATTGGTTCTCCTACTAGATGCAGTAATCTTTGAATGCTGCTGAGCAGTGCTTAGAAAGGTGAGAAATTATTTCCTAACGCTTGTGTATGACAAATGCAAGGAAATAAAATAATTCTTGATGTGATTCTTACGAAAATATCCAGCAATTTTCGCAAGAGTAGAGAGAAAACAGAACATAAGGGAAGAAAAAGACCACAGAACAAAAACAGCCTGTTAGAAAGGAAGATATGATTATGCTTTTTAGCAGTGTCAGTGCTGGCATAATTAAGCTGGTGTAGGGCCTGGTTTGTGAGTGGTTACTACAGAAGAAGCAGTGTTTTCTTTCAAGTCTGATTTCTTACCGATGACTTATTAATGCTTCCACTGGCGCTGCAGAGGTGGAAGCGGCTGCACAAAGCCTGCACCGGCAGAGGCGGGCGAAAAGCCTGGGAAGGGGGCTAGGGAACAGTGAACAGAATGGCAGAAAGGGCGAATGACTGCGTTAGCAAACTTTTAACACCTTATTTTAAATTGGCTGGCAAGTTTTGGATAGTTCAGGGGATGATTAATCTAGCAGACTCTGTCTGCAAAGCAGGGGCTTTGGCAGCCGTGCCAGCTTTGGGTTTCCCCCACTTGCCTTTCGTTCCTGCCCCGGTGCCACGGCGAGGTCTGACCCCGCTGCTTGCCGGCCTTCGCTTTGAACAGCATGGTGGTGCTGGGTACCCTTCCCTTCCATCTCCCGAGGCTGTTCCTGCTCCTTCCCCGTGTGTTATTGCTTTAACCCAGATCAATTTAATAGTTGGGTGCAGAGCAGGGCCCCAGAGCGGTCTGCCTTGCAGGACTAGGGGGTGGAGGGGTTTGGCGATGCCGGGAGGAGGGCAGCAAGGAGCAGCGGTGCCACAGGGACACCCCGGTCACGGCACCGTGGCCTTGGAGCTTCTGCACTGGCTGTTTTGTGTGGGGTAGCAGTTTCACAGCTTGTCCTTTGGTGCTGGCTAGAGCCGTGCCAGGAAAGCAGCCCCTTTCTGCCACCCTGCTGTACCCTACACCCACTTATTCCCGCCTACCTACACCCCCAGGCCATCCTGTCACTGTGCCTTCGACTGTGTGGCTATGCAGAGGGGGAGACTGGGGGAGAGTTTCAAGTTGGAGATACAACCACCCTGAGTGGTGCAGGGTGATGTGTGAGTAGTGTGCCTCCAGGCCATGGCATGGTCTCTCCTTGTTTATCATCATTGCTGGAGTAATTGCAAGTTGTGCCACAGGAGAAAGGGCCTCCTTATATCCCACCTCTGTCCTTCTTCAAGTGGCTGAGTAACACATCCCTAGAGCTACTACCTGGCTCAAACTGCAGAAGTCCTGTTACAAGCTTGTGGAGCTCATTAACTGAGCATTTCCTGAGAGAAGAATATTAGGAATGTTTCCAGGAGCATCTGGCTTCATCTTGGGTTTATCTTACCGTGAAACCTCAGATACATCCAGCAACTGACTATTCAGAGAGAAAACTCACTGTCTTTCCCACTTCTGTGTGGCTGGAAGTTTCTCCTCAGCCAAGAGACGGGTCAAGGCAGAAGGGGTGCCACAAGGGGAGGAGGAAGACCGAGGGGCTTCTTTGGGTCTGAGCATGGTGAGAACAGTGAGAGGGCTGGCCAGGGGCAGCTGGGTTGTGGTTCCTGAGGAGTTCCCATCTGGAGTAGATCAACACAAATGAATAAGAAATAGGGTCCCTAGAACATCAGGAGACAAAGAGGCTGTCTCTCTCCAAGCAACTGGAAACCTAAAGTCCACAGCTACTTCTTTAGGAAAGCAGTCTCCTTTCTCCTGATTCACAGGACTGCAACACGCAGGTTATGAGAGTGGCTGATGTTCTCTGCTTTCCGGAGGCACAAAATGCAGCAGCCCAGAACCGGCAAGGCAATCGGGGCCACTGCAGAAACACTGGTATTAGTTTGCTAATGTGTCAGTTCATGCATGTTTGTAACAGGTGTCAGAAAGGGCGGCTGTCATTTCAAAAAGCATTGAATTGGCTTTCCAGTTTGTCTTTGCTTAATTGCACAAAAATGCAGTGAGAAGGAAAACTGTGAGTGGGAGATTAAATAGGACAGTCTGTCTACAAGAAAATGGAGTTTCCTTAATTAAATCTGCTCAGAAGTTCCTAAAATTTTGTCATTTGCTTTATCTCAATCATTTAGTTTCTGGAAAGAGGGGAGAAAGTGGGTGTGTTAACATAAAAAATGATGTATTAGTATCACCTTCTGTAGATGTCTGACAGGCTGATGTTACAGTAGTGTTCATGGCAGAGAAAGGGTGGACTCACAAAGGCTTTAAGTTTGTGTAGAACTTCTGCACAGTAAATTCAGGAATTCTTTGAATGCTCAGCATCTGCGTGTGTTGTATCCAAACCCGTGTGCTGACTTCTGAAATGCACTTGCTATTCAAAAGCATAAAGCAAGACTGTGAAAACTGAAGAACATGAACCTAACCGCTGGTTATTATAGTGATATATTCCCTTCTGTTTGCAAGGGAAATCCATAGGTCTGTGACTCACTAATTCATAAAGTACATATGGACCTCTAGAGAGACAAATTTGTGATGGTACCCAAATAAATATAGCTAGCTGCACGATAGGGTTGATGCCTACAGTCCACATATGTCTTAATGCCTAATTTTTAATCAGTGAAGTCCTATTGGTTACTCTACTATGAGTTCCTTGCCAATGTTTTATCTGAAAAGCTCTGCACAGCTTGTAATCAGTTTTATGATTCAGATACTTCCCTTCAAAATTTGCTTTCTGCAAAAAATTTTCTTGCATTGACTACAAATCATTATTCCACAAGTCACTTTCTTGGAAACTGTAGCTATTTGCTGAAATACAAAATAGCTACAGTGACATTAAAAGCACTTTTTTTTTTTTTTTCCCCTAAACTAAATAACCCCTGGGAAATATTGTAAGATATTTGTCCCTTTCAAATTTATCCATTAAGTTGAGTGATCATCTCAATTTCTTTCTGTTAAAAGTTTGACATTAGCTACAGCAAAGCAATAGTTAATGACACATTCTTTGTTTTATGGAAGGATCCAACACACAGGACCCTGTGCAAAAATGCACTGAAAACTGTCCTTTGCTTAGGAGGACGAACGGAGAATGTAAGCACAGAGAAATACAAAGCAGCACAGATCTGAGCAGGTAACGACGAGCTAGTTTTAAACATTAGCTTTCAGTTGAGTTGTTACAGCACTTAGTTCATATTGCATGTATTTTCTTTCTTCAGCTTCTTGCAGAGGGTATTTGTTGGACAGAATATAAGTATATAAATGGAAATCCGGCTGAGATTTTGCTCTGGGCACCCAGCTGGCTATGGAAAGTTGTGTGCTTTTTGACCACCAGCATGTTCTCTGCTCAGGGCACTCCAGCAACTCATGGGAGCCGCTCTTGAGCTGCATAGCTCTATGCTACAGTTTGAGCCAAAGCCCAAATTATGGCCCAGATGGGCCTGGCCCTTTGCATGCCCGGGCTGATACATGCAATATTGCAAACTCTGACCCTGGCTGATAAAGAAAATGGTACTTCTCATTATTTAGGGCGAAACCCTAAAATCCATTGGCAAGTCTTTCACGCCCAGTTTGGCTTTGGTGAGATTCTTCTCTGGGTTACCTTGTTGGGTTTTGCCCTTGGGGTGTGGGGTTTTTTGAGTAGTTTATCCAGACTGTGGTGTTTACTCTTCCATATAAGAGAGCTTATAAATGCAGGTGGAATTTCCATAGCCCTCACCTGAGAAGCGGAACGTAATGAGCTGGGTTAATGATACTGCTTCCTAGGGAGCAAATGGGAGACTGTCGCTGCTGCAGTTGGTAATTAGGGATTTCAGCTGTTCTGTGCAGAATGAAGTTGAGCTGACAAAAAGGTAATTACACTGCAGTGCATTAAAAAGCAGGTACTGTGCGTATAATTACTGGAGACTTTGTGTGTGCATGTCCGTGTGTATTTTCTTAACTTCATAGTCATGCCCTAACAACAGAACGAGGGACGGCTGGTGCAGGGTGCTTGCCAAGAAAAGCAAATTAGGTGCGTTATTACAAACCAACATTTTCCTGTGTTCAACGCCAAACTTAACAAATGCTCACTTGTTCCTGAGTGGGGCAGTAAGGAATGGAAAGCAAACCAGAGAGTTGAGTTTCTGAAAGAAATTAAAGTAGTTTGTTTATGTGTATGCAGTTATGTTCTACCCTTGCTTTACCACCACTAATAACACAATGAAATGGCAATATACGAAGGAGTCTCAGAAGGTCTTCTGTATTTATGTGGGGTTGTCTGCCATGTAGTGGCCAGCTCTACGGAGCCGGCAGCCGCTGCGTTAGTGCTTCGGATGGCAGCAGCAACAGCGTGTAGAGATGGGTGTCCCTGCCTGGGGTCTGTGCTCCCTCTTCGTGCCACCCCTCTGCTGTGGGCTTCATCCCACCGGGGAGAATGGGAAATGCCAGCGTTTTAGTGGTGGATGTTGGTGGGTACCAGAATCACTCCTCTCTCTTGCAGCCTTTCAGTTTTGGCATTTAAACTGTTGAAGTTTACGCTGGGCCTTCCTTTATGATTTGGTATATGCTATCTGATGTCTTCATTTCTGTTGCGTCCCCAGCTTCTTCGTGACAGCAACCCCCTCACCAGCCCTTCTCCCTTTGCCTTTACATGGATGGCTCTGCTCCCACCTGCTAGGAGGGGTGATTCACTTTTTCTCATCTCCTCCTTTCCATCCCTGTCTCTTGAAAGGCTCAGGGACATCACAGCAGCAATTTTCACCTCCAAGATCGTTTATACGTAGGGCATCCTTGTGCATGCAGAGCTGCTGGCGCAGCCGAGAGGAAAGGCCATCTGTGTCAGCAACAACAGTCATTTTCTGTGAAGATAAATTTGGAAATTCCCATTATCAGGACCCCTTTGCTGCAGCCCTGCACGGCTGCTGGCAGCGAGGCGGTCAGGCAGTAGTCCGACAGCTCACCTCCTGGTGCAGGGAGTCCTGGGCCAGGGCACAGGGCTGCCCTGCCGCACCGTAACCCTGCTTCCCTCCAGCTTGGCACCTTATGCATAGCCTGTCCCTCTGGTGTTTAAATTGCTGGAACAATCAAGCCAGAGATTGGTTTGACAGAGAAATTAATGGCATTTGTGAGCATATTCAATACATACTCATTTTCTTGCAGAGCAGGGTATTCAATACATACTCATTTTCTTGCATAGCCTCTTGGACTATGTGGAAAGGTGAGGAGCTCTGGGCTGGGTTTCCTCACCAACTGTGATCAGTGACCTGAAGCTACCTCCTTGATGTTTTGCGTTAGAAATGTATAAATTCAGCAAGTTAAACATTGTTAAAGGAGCCCAACCGCTGGCGAAGGGGTGCTCAGAAGGATGCCAGGCACTGCTCTGTCTCCCCAGTCCAGAGAGTACGAGCTGCATTTCTGAGCTGGGAAAGGAGGGTGGAGAAACGTCCCCTGCAGTTCCCCAGGCTTTCAGTGTGCATACAGAGATGATCAGGAATGACTGCATCTAAATTTAAAGGGAGGGTGATGATAATGCTCTGGTGTCACGATGGGTGCTTCATCCATACCTGGGTAGATGAAATTAGCCTTGCAAGGCACCGCACAGCAAAACACTGCTAGGTACAATACATAGAAAAGGAATTTGTAGTTGTCTGCTGTAGATAAGTTGAGGACATTAGACCTTGGGGATCACATTTGTGTTGTTCATTCTCTTTTATCGTACAGGTGTGTAAAGGTGAAAGAGAGGGTTAGTCTTCAAAGACACTGCATCTGACTGGCGAGAAATTCCTAGATAAATTGTACTTCTCAGGCATCTGTTTAGGGTGAGGTTATCACCTCAAACATGAGCCAAGAACGGAGATCGCAACATTCTGCTTCTGTATCTGAAAAGCTGCGAAAGATTTTTTTATTTTATTCTGCGTGTATGTAGCGAGAACAGCAAATACTGAAGAAAATAATGCAGAGTGGCATGCTGCAACATAAAAACATGTGAAATGTTTTAATGAGATAGATACGAGTGTAAACCAGAATTCTTATGTGTGTAGCCAAATACATCACAAAGAAGTAAATACAGTAACTTGTTGATACACAAACCTCTCTCTGGGAGAGTAATTTCCACCTAAGGAAAAGCTCTGCTCTGTCATTAGCGAAACAAGAGTAACACTGAATGCAAATGAGGTCATCTTTTTACTGGCGGTCCAAACTGTGAGTCTGCTGCTGTGGTCGTGGCAGTGAGCATCCTGCCTGAGTGGGGAGCCCCGAGCTGCATTCTGAGAAGGGAAATCTGCTCGTGCTTCATGTCCTAAATTATTAATCTAGTTCCTCTTGCAATTTTAAAATGGTAACATTATTTCTCAGGTCTGAGGGCAGGCAGGTTTGCTCTGCCACCTGAAAAACCTTAGTTTCTTTCGTATTTTTCACTCCACCTCCCATTACAAAAGAAAAAAAAAGAAACCAAACCTCAAAACCCTGGAGATTTTTATAACTAGCACTAATAAGCTACTCCCAGTTGTATTTTCTTGGTTACAAAGCAGTTGCATAGTAATTCCATTGCTCTTTTGACATTGGAAGTCTTTTTTTATACTAATCTGCATTGTCTCTAATGTTGAATCCAATTTGCAAGTGCTCAGATACAATTTTGTCCAAAAGCAAGACTACTGCAAATTGGATTCTTAATCGAGCAAGATGCTTGCAGCAGAATAACAAAGATTATATCTGTAGTTATCACTGTAGACTTTACGTCTTAATAATAGAGGTATCATTACTGACAAAACAAGAATGCAGTTCCACGTTACGTGATACAAATAAGGCTCATGGAGATGCTGTTTACAGTATTGGGTATAGTTAGCTGAAAAGTATCCAAAATCTTCATTGCAGTATGACATGATGCTTCCTGTGTGGGATCCTGACAGTCCTGTTGTCATCCAGTGAGAGCAGCAGAGTTGTGAGGATAGGAAATGCTTTCATTAGGCAGGAGGGAACAAGATGGCGCTGATGAAATTCCTCCAGATCAATAGGTTCTGGTTACTACCACTCTGAGCCATGGCGCGTTAAATCCTATTTGCAGTCCAGGACACGAGGGTCACCAGGGTCTGATACCACGTTAAATGCATGAAGCCTGGGGAAAAGCTAAGAACAAGACGTTTGCTTGACTGCGTGTTTTTCAGAGTGCTAGTTCCTTCCTTGCGTTGAGTGCACTGAAGTAGCAGTGCTCAGTGGGACTTAGCAGAGCTGGACCTTGGGGACAGGGTGTCAGGACACGTCAGGCTCATGGCATGTACCGGCCACATTTTGTGATGACCCCATTGCTACTCATGCCTGAGTGCAAAACTTTGGCTTTCCCTTAAATTGTTGCTGATTTTCCTCAACGAAATTAATTGCAGGAGCTTTCACGTGGCTTGTTTTGTGTGGGCTGTCTGAGTGAGAACAGAAGATGATCAAATTAGGTTTTCCTGCTTCTTATTATAGATATATTTCCAGTGAAATAGCCTTGAATCTTTCCTGTGAGCAAGACACACTGATGTTTAACAATTGTACAAAAGAATGAGGATTCCTCACCAAAGGCAGTACAGAAAGAGGCAATTTCCACTCCCCAGTAAGAGCTGGCATGTGGTTTAAACAGACTGGTCCTTGCTAATCCTGAATTTCTCCAGAGGTGGATTTTCACCCTTCAGCAAATGTGGAAAAAAGATAATATTACACAAAACAAACTTCTTAATATCTCTAGTTGTTCCTAGATCTCTTTCTGCTGTCTCTGGGTAGTTCAGGTTCATTTCTATCAGAGATCTCCATTAAAGGTTATAGGGTTCCTCTGTAACAAACAAATATAATTTCACCAATAATCTTAGTTCTGTGCCGATAAAAACCAGTTTCTGCTGGATCCTATAATGACATCCAATTGTCTGGTCTTATGACTCTGTAGGCTGTTTCTAAGCTATGTTTTTTATATCTCTTCAAAAAAGCTGCCACAAATTTGGAAGAGGCTGAGGAAAGAAGGTATGAGTGCGATGAAAGCTTGGGGAACATGCCTTATAGTGGGAGATAAAAGCAGCTTGGTCTAGTTGTTTATCCATGGGAAGGGAAGGAGTCAATTTGGTTATGGTCTAGAAGAACCAACATAGAAAAGAGACCTCAGATACTCTGTAGCATTTTGTTCATCGTATTTTTTATTCTGTTAGATCAGAGGATTTGATGCTGAGAAAAATTTACGTTATGGGTAATTAATCTCTGTAGCAACTTAGGGAAGTAGTGGATTCTTCCTCATTTGTCAGACTTTAATTTAGTAATACCTACTTCTTTTATACATGTTTAATATACAAGACAAAGAAAATTTGATACAGGTGATGTCAAGACTGGGAATCTGTGTAAAACTGTGTTATGGCTCAAGCAGATAATTAATTTAAGAGAAGTTAGGCTTAACGAGAGAAATTAGTTCGTGTTCTCTTGGCCCTGGATTATGTGAAATGTCAGAACAGACAACCAGAATGCTGCCTGCTTGCCTTATAAAAATCAATCTGAGCAGATGATCAGTTAGTAAAATAGGCTCTTGTGAATCAAGGAGTGCCACTAAGCAAAGAAATATGTAATAAACAGGTATGTTAGGAGATAAATGACCAAATCAAGGCTTTTCCTCCAGAGATATATCCCTGTCTTGTTTCCTTTCGTCTTGGCAAACCTTGTCACTTTGAATGACGGGTGGTATTGAACTGATAATGGCCAATTACGCTTTATTGGCTCTGTTAACATATGACAGTTGTGCGGAAGTAAAGCTCATGGGCTGGTGCTGGCTATTTTGTCAGTGAGAGAAAGGTTAGCCCAATGATTCTGCAGAGATTGATTAAGCAATGAGTCTTGACAAGGCTTGCAGCATCGCTGCAAAATAATCAGACCTCTGGGAACTTTTAAGATCACCAGCACGAGCCTTGGATTCCCGTGGGTGTATTTATCACATGGGATCCTCACCATAGAGTGGCTATTAATACGCAGTTGTTTGTATTAGAAATATTTTGCTGCTACTGATCAGGTCCCGTGGAAGATTTGTCTGGCCTCTTTGACTTGCTATCAAAATATCAGGTAAAGCCACACTGTTGACTTTAAACCTCTGCTTCTTATACTCAGTATTGCTCCGCGCCTGCATCCAGGTGCAAGTAGAAGTCACCATCCTACCTATCTCATCAAATTTACACCAGCAAGTAAAAATAATTGGCTCTGGCAGTAGGGCTGTCGAGGATCGGTGACCTAGCACTGATGACCAATCTCTCCTTATAAAGCAGTCAGCGGGTGAGAAGCTCTCCTATAAATGACCTACATAAACTGATACACCCTGTCAATGACAGCTTGTTTTCCATGCTGTGCCAGAGACAAGGGTTCTCCATGAATTCATGGTGCAGATCTGTTTTACAAACTCAGTCTGCTTCTTGCATGGTGGAGAACGAAAGGAAGCAATCTTCTCTGCCGGTGGCAGGAGGCAGAGGCTTTCCAGCAGCGTGCCACAGCTGTAGCTTCTGCCAGTGTGGGACAAAAAGGCCTGCCTGCTTACCCCTGCGTGTAGGTCTGTCATCCACGCAGCAACATCGCCGCTCATGCTTTCTTTACATTTCGCTCTCTGCCTCTGCTTGTTTACCTGGTCGGTGCTACGCTCTTGTCTGAGGGAAGATGAAGATCAACTCGGTTACCAAAAAGTTCACGTGCTGCCAGAATCTAGTTTCTCTGCTTATTTTTACACCTTTCTAGAGCAGAAGAAAATGGCTGAAGTGAAACCGTCAGTCTTCATGTAGGGGCATAACAGGTTGCATGAGGAAAGTTCTTTGCAGAACCTGATTAGCTTAAGTGCAGGGTCCTGTTAATTGTACCTCTCTGGCTCTTGGGTGAAGCTAGGCTACACGCAGGCAGCCCAAAGCCTGGGCAAACCAGTTTCCCATCTGTCTGCAAAAAACCTCTGTGGACATACCCCAAGTGACTCAAGCTCTTTCAATTAAAAAAAATAATTGAGATTAGCAATTAGCTCTGTATTTCACTGGGCTTTGGCTGTGGTGGAAAGCATGTCCGTATGCAGTACCTGGGAGATACCTGAAATAGATATGAATGAACTGCTTCTCGGCAGCACTAATGAGGCTCTGCAAAGCGCGGCGCTGACGTGGCTGCACTGCCGCGTTCCCCAAGTGCCGTGCTTCATCCTGTCTCATGTAGATGCTTCTTGGAGTACAGTGCAGGAAGGAAAAGCCCTATGGAAGTAGTCCTCATTCGTGCGAATAGAGTGGTTGTTGTCTCGGAAATGATTTGCATGGCGTAAGGTTCGAAGTTTGATCAGTCTTCTTTCCTAATTTAGGGTGGTTGTTTAGCACTTCTAGGAGAGTTTCCAGATGATGTGTCGGGAGGAATGAAGAGGACAATAGACAGAGATCTGAGTTTTCTAAAAGCTGGAGTGAGAGTCTTAGCTGATTAATTCTGCAAACTCAGTCTGCCTGGAATCTCCCTGGGTGGATCAGGCATTCTCTCTAGGCTCAAACTACAAACCTCTGGCTTGTATAAACACGGAGTTTTTTCCACATAAGAAGCAGAATCTGAGAGTTGAGGGTCTTGCTCGCTTCATATACAATTTTTTTTTTTTTTTTTTTTTT
>Ga0065711_1009089_pt1 | contig 15751 bp, 21 predicted proteins | sample Hoacrofraction12_FD_59098 | JGI IMG/M metagenome (GOLD analysis project Ga0065711, IMG submission 59098) | Hoatzin crop microbial communities from Cojedes, Venezuela - Epithelial fraction 12 v2 (version 2) | ecosystem: Host-associated > Birds > Digestive system > Esophagus > Crop | place...
CCCAGGGCGAAGCTGGGACCAGAGATGCAGCCGCCTGGCTCACCACCTCCCACGGCTTCATTGCCATTAGTGGGTGTAAGGGAAGGCCAACGTAGCCCCCGCCCGCGCAGTGCTGCCAGTGGGCAGGGTGAGGCCAGGGCTGCCCACCTTGGCATCACCAAACTGCCACAGCCTCCAGCATCACCAAGGTTGTTAGCAAGGGTCCTCCTCAGCCTGCCACGAGGGATGTGCTGTCAGCCCACGCTGGGGGCTTGGTTTCTATTGGGTTTATTTTCTCCTCTCCTCACCCTGCCTGACCAGGTCACTTGGGTGCTTGGCAGGTGCTGAACTGCCAGCGGAGGCGAAACAGCGGCCGCCCAGCCGCGAGCCTGTCCAAGCTGAGACCACCCAGCCCCTTCCACGTTCCCCTTTGCAGCCACGGCCGGACAAGGCAGCAGCGCCCAAGCGCCGCAGAAATCCTGCCCTCGCATGTGGAACCGTTTAATGCGCCAGGCAGGGCCCAGGCGAGCTGTTTACAAGGTTTATCGGCTTTGGCAGGCCCAGCTATTCATTTCAGATTCTTATCTCTCAGCTAAAGCACTGCATGCATCCAAAAAAAAGAAAGAACCCCAAGAACGCTGGGTCTGCAGGAGGGGGACGATGGCATTTCCACCCCTGCGTATGTCTGCAAGGGCAGTGGAGGGACCCTGGCTCCCCGACGGGTCTCTGCAGGACAAACCTCCGGCCGCCGCAGAGGGAGTGCGGGGCCCCGGGCAGAGGCCAGGCGGAAGAGGCAGAGGGGAGCGGGACGCGGTGGTGCGATACTCCAACAGCCAGAGCATGAACCGGGGCGACAGCTCATCCCCCCAAGCCCGGGACGGAGGCGGGCTGGGGCTCGCAGCCAGCTGCGAGGAGATGCCTCCCCAGGGCGGCTTCACGGGCTCCCCGCTGCCGGCCGGCAGGCAGGGGGGACCCCGGCACCCGACACAGGCTAGCAAAGGCTCACGTCCCAGCGTGCCCAAACCTGCAAGCAGCAACTGTCCTGACACAGGCCTGCCCACACCCAGCCCTCGCCTCCTGCACACGGGTCATGTGCTGCCCAGCTGCAAAATATCAGATCCATTTAAGTAAATGACAACTATTAGCCAAATATTAATTGTCAGCTTGGGCGCAGCTGCAGAAGCCGCCCCGTGCTGCTCTCACAGGAGCCAGGCAGCAGAGGAGCTTGTGGGGCTCCGGGGCCAGGGGAAGGGGAGGGAGGGAGCCCTCCGGGGCAGGGTGTCCCATGCCTGGTTGGGGCTGGCAGGGCAGGAGCCCTCTGCCCCAGGCAGGGGAAGGGCTGGGCAGAAGAGCACGTCTTCTGCTTGCCCAGAGCCTGCAGAGACCCAGCCCCAGGGGTCAGCCCAGGACACGCGCTTCTGAGCGACTGATCTGCACACCAGCAAGCCAGCGCACACTGATTTAGGGAGAGTTTTTCCAGCAGGATTAGCCACCGGGGACAGGCCAGGAGGGGGGACAAAGCTCCTGGAAATTAGGAAAAAAACATACCGGTATCTCTTATATGAACCAGAACCCCAGCCCTCCAAGCTTTTAAACCCAGGAGACAATGCAGCTATTTAACGGCCGCAGGCTCAGGAATGGCGGGCATTTCACTGGCAGGCGGCTCTCGCTAATCTCTGGATCTGCGACGGCCAGCCCGGCGCTGAGCTGCCCTGGGCTCGGCGGGGAGACAGAGCATGGAGCGCAGTGGCACCGGTGCGAAGCCATCAGACAAAGCACCAGCGTGGGGCTCACACTGTACAGCCAGGAACCGGGGACAAACGGGGACCTTGTGACTCTCACCGTGGTGGGGGAGGAAAGCAGGCAAAGGCCGTGTCTCTTGGGGCAGCCCCCCTGCCCGCAGCCCCCCTCTGCCCACCGTCCCCCCAGACACCCACCCCGACAGTGTGGCCCCTCGTCGGAGCCATCGAAGCAGTCGTGGAGCCCGTTGCACAGCTTGCTCATGTGAATGCACAGCTCTGTGCCCAGGCAGTTGTGCTCGTTGGGCTGGCATCGGGACACCTTGCTCTGAGGACCTGCAAGACAGCAAAAGGCAGAACTGTCACCGAAGGGAGAGCATGACGGCTCCGCAACCACATCGCCCAGAGGAAACACCCAAAACCTCAAGGGAGCTCCCGGCCCCCGACGTCGCTCTGCTGTGGCTCCCCAGCGGTGACCGTGACTTGCTGGACGTGGCCCCACACAGCGAGACTTTGGGTAAAGGCTCTTCAGACGGATGCAGGGGTTCAAGGAACCTCACGTTCCCCAGTACGTTCACGGGAAGATGTGAGCAGTAGCCAACAGCGGGCAAGCATTGCACCAGCAGCGAGCGTGTGAACGTGCTTTGATTCGCTCTGCCCAGGGACCTCCCTGGTCTGCATTCCCCTGCCTGGCATGTGCCCCAGAGCAAAAGCAGCACCCACCTAGCAAGGCCAGTCCCAAATCCTCTCGGCTCCCACGGCAGCTCGAGAACAGAAACAGCCCCCAGCAAAGGCTCAAGCCAGGCCCTGTCCCCCCCAGCACTGCCCCGCTCTCCCTGGAGGAAGCTCATTAGCAGACACTGGATTTCCCTTTCAGCGCAGGCCGGACCGTTGCGGGCGCTGCTCTCCCAGGAGGAAAAGCACGACCCACCTGGAGGGAACTTTCCCTTTTCCACCGCCTCGCAGCATGCAGCCCGAGCAGGAGCATCATGCAAAAAGGAAGGAGACTCAGAGCAGCCGGGGACCCTCTGCCCAGCCCCAGAGCCCACCATCGGTGGACATGTGCCCACCCCCGGGAACGAGTGGGGTGACGGGCAGGGGTCCCAGGAGGAAGCTGACCCCAGACCTCTGCAGCCCCAGACTCCCCGTTCTGAGCTCTCACAGGTCACGTCCTCTCAGGGCTGCCCGAGACACAGCTCCGTGCACCCCGTGCTGCTGGGAGGGCCAGGGGCACGCGGGGTCACGCGGTGTCAGCACCCCAGCTCGGCCCCCCCGGCCCCCCGCACGCCCGTCGGTGCCAACACGCTCTTTGTTAAGAGGACGCTTGCAGGGGGGTCGTTAAGAACCAGGGCTATGCGACACAAGGACACTTAATCTTCATTATTAACTAGAAAAATTACAAAGGAAGCAAGGCTTTATTTTTAAGCTTCTCTGAAAAGAAGCATGGCATTGAGACAAACAACAAAATACAACATAAATCGATTAACAGCCTGAAACCCTGTTAAAAGTTCCACCAGCGCCCTGGCTCCAGCACTGCTGCACCCCGGGCTGGCCGGCAGCTGCCCAGGGTGACGCACGGACAGCGAGCCCTGGCACAGCGCAGGCTCTGCGTCAGCGGCCCCGGCATGGCACAGCACGGGGACCAGAGAGCTCTGCAAAGCCTGACCCCCCCCGGCCCCAGACCTGAGTCTGGCTTTAGGGCTGAACGGGCAGCTTTTCGCCGGCTCTCTCAGAAGCCACCAACACGTCCCTGCTGAGTCAACGGCAGCACGCAAGCGAAACACCCGAGCCCCACTTCACAGGGAGACAGAGGCTGTTTATCCCTCCCATCAGCAGGGCAGGCAGCGCATCAGCCCCGCCGGCAGCGGGGACGTGGCACAAATCGCTCCCGAGCTCCCCACGGACCACCCTGTCCTTCGCAGCAGGCGAAGCACCAGCTGAGCACCGAGAAGGGCACCTGAGCGCATCACGCGCCGAGCACTTTGTCCAGGCACGGTCCTGTTTTAGACAGCTATTGAGACCAGCAGTCACCTTCATCTAAGACTCCACCGGTGGAGTTCGTCCTAAATAAGCTTAAACTGCCCTTGGAGAGCAGCGTTACGTCACGCAGCGCTGGCAGGGTGCAGCCCGGCACTGTGTGACAGCAACCCCGTCCCGCATGGGTCCCACCCGGCCAACGCGCTCCCGGCCAGCGAGGGCTTGGGCTCGGGCTCGCTCCAGGCGAGCTGCACTGGACGTGCCTTCAGCCGCAATGCCAGGCCCCCGCGCTGCCTGCACGGCCCACGCTGCCTGCACACCCTGCACAGCCCACGCTGCCCGCAAGCCCCACGCTGCCTGCACGCCCTGCACAGCCCACGCTGCCTGCACAGCCCACGCTGCCTGCATGCCCTGCACAGCCCACGCTGCCTGCACAGCCCATGCTGCCTGCATGCCCCACGCTGCCTGCACGCCCCACGCTGCCCGCACGCCCTGCACAGCCCACGCTGCCTGCACAGCCCGCGCTGCCTGCACAGCCCACGCTGCCTGCACAGCCCACGCTGCCTGCACGCCCTGCACAGCCCACGCTGCCTGCACGCCCTGCACAGCCCACGCTGCCTGCACAGCCCACGCTGCCTGCACGCCCTGCACAGCCCACGCTGCCTGCACAGCCCACGCTGCCTGCACACCCATGGCTCAGCCGGCAGCAAGGAGGGCGAGAGAGGAGCAGTCCATCTCACTCTGCTGGGCGAGGGCCAAGGGGAATTTGGCCAAGGGATGGACGGGACCTGGCTCTGACCCATGGCTCTTCTGACCCTGCACAAGACCCCTTAGCATGTCCCAGGCAGAATCCATTGCACATCCATCCCTCTGTCCTCCGGACTATGAGACAGCAAATTGCCAGTCGAGGAACAGACAGAGTAGGCTGGGTTTCTCCTCTGCCCTTTGCAGAACTAAAGTCCAGCAGGAAATCTCCAATGAGCCGCCCCACAGCCCAGCACGCTGCTGCTCCCGCAGCGACGGGCAGGAGGTTCCCACGGCAGGAGCAGCTCACGAAAGCCACTGCTAAGAGCACACAACCACTGCGCCTTGCAGAGAAGCACCCCAACTTGCCACAAGTGCAAACTTTATCCCCTTTCGTCTGTCCATTTTGTGCAAAGTGACTAAGTCTGGGCTGTGGACACATGCGTGCCCCTTCTTGCACAACAGGTGCCCGAAGAATGGAAATCTAACGGGCTCCAGATGCCAGATCACCCCCCCCTGCACACAGGCTGCATGTCAAACACGTTCCAGTGTGTTTCCAGTTAGCCGACTGGCGTGGCACTGGGGCGATGGGCCCCTCCAGGGTGGGGGATACAGAGCTCAGGATTCCCGGGCTCCATTGCAGCCACTGGGGACATGGGTTTGTCCTCTTTCCCAGCCCCAATTCAGGTCACCCAGCAGACGATTCCTGGGAGAATTATTACCAGATGCTGTTTTATGGCTTTTGCTTTTCACAGAGGGCTGAACAAGAATGCTATCTGTACACCGAGTAATTGCAAATTAAGGGTTAATTAAGTAGTATCAATATACAGGCCAAAAGAATGAAGGCACTGAAATGAAGTGCACAGTTCATCAGTCAAAACTGATCTGCTGTGTCCATTATTCCCCTGCAAAGAGCCTCGATCAAACTACTTATCACAAACAGGGCAGGATTAATCTACAAGCCACTTTGTTTGCTTTTGACTGTGTTGGCACACTAATAAATGAGCCAATTTATTGCATGTGACAAGCTTGTGGTACACCCCAAGGAGCTGAATTAGACAGGAATTTTTAACCTCTAAAAACCACTTCAAAAAAAAAAGTAGGAAAAAAGAAAAGCAATTCTTCCTCCTGTAAATGCAGCCTGTAGCTGATCTGGCAACAGCCCAAAGAGACACAGACGTGGGGGAACAGGAGAAGGGAACAGCAGCAGGAGCCGGGAGCGGGACAGCCCCACTCACCCCACTGGCACGGACGGAGCTTGGGTGGGGACAGTCCCGTGGCTGCTCCCGCTGCACCCGGTGCCAGCGACGCTTTGCAGACAACGGGCCCGCTCCATTCAAGCCCGAGCAGGGCCAGGCCATCGAGAGATCCAGCACAGTGAGACAGGGGACGTGAGACCGCCTGAACCCTCGGGCTGATGAACCGAATCCTCACAAACATCCGGGTGACCGAAGGCTGCGGAGCCGTGGATCCGGCTGCAGTGAAGCAACCGGTGCCACTGTCGCGCAGCCAGAGAATCGCCAACCGGTGGCTTGGCTGTCCTGCTTGCCGGCAAACCCCCAGCCTGGCCAGGGCACCCAGCTGAGCCAGGAGAGCTCCAGGCACGAGGCCAGCCGGCGTGCAGCAGCCAGATGACGGCCGTAGCTCAGCCACAGTAAATTCATTTCTCAGAGCCCCTCATCTCCTTTGATTTTCAACAGGATGGAGGCTCTCGTCCAAGTTTTTTCCCCAGGAAAGCTCCATGGAGTTAAAAACTGACTGACTGGGCAAGAACTGGGTACGAGCCACTCACACAGACACGAGCACAGCACCAAGCTCGGAAAGGGAACTCTTCCTATGCTCAGCTAACACGTGAGCAAAGCCAGCAAATACTTAAAAGGATTCCCCAGGGAGGAAAACCTCACACATAATAGACGGCATTTCAAGAGACTGACATGAATACATTAGTGCAATGTAAATAACCCCGCTGTGCTGCCAGGGCGCGAAAGGGTGCGCCAAGCAGCGTGCAAGAGCCGTGTCTGCAGCCTGGGCTTAAAAGAGAGATTAAATAATAGTAATAAAAGTCATTCTCTCCCTGCCAAAAAGATAAGGAGGATGAGGGCCTGCTGGAAGCCCCAGTGCCGAAGTGGTGTGAGAAAAGCTTGCCTGGCAATCCCGGACAGCGGGCTCTGCGCCCTGTGTGTGCCGACAGGTTGGGCTCCACTCGTGCGAGCCTGGGCAGGAGCAGGCAGGCAGCAGCCTCCGTCCACACCCCCGGCCCGTGGGAAAGGCACAGAAGGGTGCAGGCAAGCACCAGGCCAGCCCGCACCAGCACCACACCGAGTACTGCCCGGCTGCACTGCCCGGCCACCGGCACAGAGGAGCCAGCAGCGACGGCCACTGACCCCGACTGCGACGTCCCCAAGGGCTCCCTCCTGGCACTCCACAGGCTGACACGGTCGCGGGGCTTAAAGTGGGGGCTTGGGGAAGGTGAGGAGAGTCCCTCAGAAAGGTCGAGGCCCCCCACGTCCCCAAATCTCAGCTGGGGAGGGAGCCGCTCCCCAGGAAAAGAGCATTTCTGAAGCCCAGGGTCTGTGGCAGTGATGGAAACTCACGGGCTCTGTGCCGCACACGCTGCCAGGGCGAGGAGAGAGGAAACACCGGGCTTTGGTCTCTGCCTCGCAGGACGCTCGCACCTGCCTGCCCTGGCAGAGCCATCAGGTAACTGAGGGGCACAGGGCGAGCAGGGTCTGCACCCCCCCCTCCTCCAGCGGGAGCCGCGCGGCTCCAGCCCTCGGGGCTCTGAGCGAACCCAAGAGCATCGTCCTTCCTCGCGCCCGAGGCCACGACTGCCGCCCAGACGGACACAAGGTGCAGCCGCAGAACGGCCGGACGCTGCTGCCGGCACCGGGCACCTCACCGGCCCGCGGGGAGCTGGAGCAGGGACCGGGGTGGGCTGGGCGGGCAGCGGTGGTGGATGCTCGCGGCTCTGCCTTCCCCCACCAGTGGTGCCTTCCCAGTGAAGAAAGAGGAAGAAAGGGAAGAGTGAGAAGCATCCGAGGGGTCTGTTTTCCGTTCACCTGTCCATATGGATGCGGGGGCAGCGAAGCGGGCGCAGACACGCGCAGCAAGTGGAACACGTCAATCAGGACAGATTTCTCCCAGCCAGGGAAGGGCCTCCGAGTCCTCCCGCAGTAATTTTCCAGGGCTGCTGATTGACTGGAGCCAGACAGCCCATCCCAGCCCCCTCATCCCTCCCACAGAGGGGACGGTTGCATCATTTTGCCTTAAGAAATAAATAACCCCAGTGCCGAACCAGAAACTGCTTTGGAGGAGACCTTGATGGCAAGTCCCACGGAAAGCAGCAGTCCGGGAAGGATCTCCGAGCCAGAGGACGAGCGGATTTTGTTGGCCACCGGTGAGCAGCGGCAGGGATGAACCCAGCTGTGGCTGTCCTGCCGGCCCAGCATCCTGAGGCGGCTTTCCTGACACAGTAAAACAACCTAACAAGGCTGCTCCTGTGAGGCAGCGAGGGCAGCACAGCCTCCCTTGTCAGCCAGGGGCAGAAACCAGGACACAGGGGAGCGGCGGTTCCTCGGCCCAGCCCAGCCGGGGCAGAGCCCCCGCACAGCAGGACCCGCACACACGCTGTCCCTGCGGAGCCCCCGGTGCCAGCACAGCTCTGCCTCGCTCCCCCGTGCAGACACACCGGCCCCGGCCCTTGCGCCCCATCCAACCCAGCCCAGCTCTCCGTTTGCTTCCAGAGAGCCCCAACCGCCCCACCCGTGGCGGGAGCACCCCCAGCACCGGGGCTGCCCGCGCCGCTGCCGCAGAGCGGCTCCAACGGCCCAGGGCAAAACCAGTAAAACCAACACAGCATCCTAACCCAAACATATGCGGGGAAAGTGGCGTCACTTTTCCAGCTGTTCCCCGGGACTCCCAGGGACCTCCTTCCTCCCTGCAGCCCAGCCCTTGCCCCGGGCACCGGAGGCACAGCCGGGTGAGGACGGGACACTCCCGCGTCAGAGCTGACCCTGGGCAGGCGCAGCCCCTGCCCCGCACCACGGCTCGCTCCGTCCTCGCCTCCAGGACTCTGCTTTCCTCGGGTAAACCAATTATGGTGGAAACAAAAAATAAATCAGTGATAGCCCATTCCCAGGAGGCTGTTTTGTTACAATGGATCACGGACCCAGAGCCAGAGGCCCCGGGAGCAGCAGCTGGGGGGATCAAGGGAGGACGGACAGATGGACGGCTTGGACTCCTGCCCACGCCCCAGGTGCTGCGGACTCCTGGTACTACAGGAGAAACAGGAGCTGAGGTAGAGCAGTTGTGCGACGTCACTCGTTCAGGACCCTGGGACGACCGTGCAATGAGAGAATGGATGAAACAAAACCAAAAGAACATCATTAGGAAGGAAAGGCATACATACATATATCGGGTGATTCATCCGAGCCATCCGGACAATCCTTTTCCCCGTCACAGCGCCAGCCCTTAGATATGCACGTAATCTGATCTTTGCATGCAAACTGTTTAGGGCTACATGTCTTCGGTGCTGGATGAGAAGAGAAATAACGATAATAAACAAGATCAGTTTCTTTCCAAAGACAAGTTATTTAAAAAAAAATAAAATTTAAATTAAGGACTAGATTGCTTTTAGTTTGATTTCTTTCTAATGGCTCAGCAAAAGTTTTAGCCTGGCATCAGATCCATCAACCTTGCCCCTAAGGAAAGCAGAAAATTTAAACTGAAGCATTAATTACACTGCAAGAAAACAGGAGCCGAGATCCATGATGCGCTAACAGATTTTAAAGATCATTTAACTTGGATGAATTAGCTCCTGGGAGCCAAAGGCAGTTTATTTTCTATGCTAGACAGTAAAAAAGACAGAGAAAAAAATAAGAAAACCCAAATGGGAACAAATTAAAAAGTAACGTTTTTAAATCACACAGACAGCACCAGCAGCGGCAGCAGGACAGGTTCTCCATCCATCCTGCGCCCAGGAAATCTCACGTGCACGGCCAGGACGGAGCTCCCAGGGAGGGTCGGCGACCCCAGCGCCGCGTTCCCGGGACACGCAGAAATAAACCAAAGCCACACCAAAACCAGGAGGAAAACCCGAAGCGCAGAGCACAAACCAGCCCGGCCCCAGGGACGGGAGCAGGGCTGGGAAGAGCCCCGGGCTCTGGAGCGGGGACGCTCTCCCTCTGCCGAAACCGACCCCCTCTGAGGGGCTGGCTGCAATGGGGGGGTCACTGCGTATCCCCCCAGAGCCCAGGCTGCAATGGGGGGGTCGCTGCGCACCCTCCCAGAGCCCAGGCTGCAATGGGGGGGTCACTGCGTATCCCCCCAGAGCCCAGGCTGCAATGGGGGGGTCACTGCACCCCCCCAAGCAGAGGCTGACCACCCCCCTTCGCCAAAGGGTCGCGGGGGGCAAGTGAAGGCAGAACCCTTGCCCGTCCCCGGCTCGGCCGCGCTGCGCCGACATCTCTCTTGGCCGACCCGCCGTGGCCGGGGCAGCACCAAACACAAAGGCCTGCGTCCGCAGGACCCGTAAGGCGTGGGGTACCAGGGCCCGCGGCCACGCCGGGACAGGGCCCGCAGCAGAATTCCAGGCGGGAGCTGCAGTCAGGAGGGGCTGAGACACAGCGGAGCCCAGCTCCGAACCGGCCCACGCCAGGGGCTCCCCGCCAAGGGCCACTGCCCCACACCCACCGCCCTCCCGGCTCAGGCCGTCTCCTTGCCAGTCTTTCAGCGCTTCCCCTTCTGCCCAGGGACCCAGCGCTCTGCGGCGAACGCTTCCGTGCCGACTGCAGGGTTTGCTGTGAGCAGTGAGCCCGAGCGCTCGGGAAGGCAGGAAACCTTGGAAACCCAGCGAAACGCAGCTGTGAGGGCTCGTTAAAAGCAATCAAACACACGCAATTCCCTAAACGTTCATCTTGTGTCATCCCCGGCCTTCTACTAAATTCCCTGCTCCAAGGATCTGGTAACTCCCTGCTCAGCTCACGGAAGCAGGGTCTCTGCGTCGGCCCCGCCGCAGCGGGCAGCGCCGCAGGCAGGAGCTGCTGCCAGCGCCGCAGCTCGTTTCTCGCGCTTCGTGACCCGGCTCGCTCACAGGCTCCCGGCAGGCAGAGAAGGTGCCGGGCTTCCTCCGCAGCTCCGGCCACGTGAAGGGAACGCCGCAGCCGGGTCCAGGCAGCCTCTGCCCGGTCTGCCGCAGGGATGCTGCTGCGAGGGAAGGGGATGGGGAAGGTCCTCTCCCCAGCCCAAATCCCAGTTCCTAAAGGGTGGGAGGAAACTCTCCCCACCGTGTAACGACACTAATTACTCCTCAGACCTGCAAAAGGGCTTTGTTTGACGTCATCGGGTTTGATTGAAGAGTACCACCTCCTACTAACCTTGCCTCCCTTCTGTCTTCAAAGCATCCGCACCGGCAGCGCTGGAGCTTGCTGCTTAGAGGGAAAGGCTTGACACCACGACAGGGAGCTCAGCGCAATCAAGATGGAGACTGGGCATACCAAAATGGATGCAACATCCCCGGCTATGAGGAGACGCCTCCCCCTCCGGCACCCCCACACCTTTAGGCAAGCGATGGCTGGGAGGCCAAGCCGGTCCCCATCCTGCTGCAGCACACGGCAGCGCAGGGCTGGAGCCCGGGGACAGCAGCCTCCCGCAACTGGGTCTCCTCCGAAGCCACCCCCTCTTCCCTCTGCTCATCTCCCGCCTCCACCTCCCAGCCACAAGCACGCCAAATGCAAGATTCATTAAGAAAACCACAGCAAAGAGCTGACGCTCCCTTGGATTTCCTGCTCTCCCTCATACTCTCAGGTCTCCAGCAGCCACAAAGCGACCTACGGCTGCCGCAAGCCCCCAGCTGACCGCAGCCAGCACCAGGAACCTGGCTGGCCAACAGCGGTCGCCATCTCCCCGGGGTCAAGCTCAGCTCCCAGCCTCCCACCTACCTCCTGCCTGCCAAGGGGAGCGTGCAGATCCGCAAGAAGAGGGCAAACCCCTGGCAAGCAGTTCCCAGTCTGCCGCTCCGCCACAGACACCGCATCTACATCGGAGGAGAAACCAGAGCGGGGACAGGATCTTGTTTCGCACTGGAGACACCAGTCCTGGAGCAGAGATGCTCACCAGCAGCACGGAAGATTGGCCGGACTGGAGCAGGGCAGGCCCTCCTGCTGCTGCCAGCAGCTTCCCCACGCAGGAGCAGCACGGGTGGGATTTCCTCCAAGCACCGACACATCGCTCGCGCAGGCTCTGCCAGGCTGCACACGCGTCCCCAAGGCAAAGCCACCCCTGAGGACACACAGCCTGCGTGTGCCCGCCCCGCTCGCAGGCAGCCCTGCTCCCGCTCAGCCCTTCCCCCGGCGCAGGCAGGCCCTGGGAGCAGTGCCGCGGCTCCTTGCCGCCGCAGGGCACGCCAACCCATCGCGACGCTGCGCCCGAACCCGGCTCAAACCGCCGGCTGTCCCCCTCCGCCATTCCCAAACACGAGGACGGCTTCGGCAGCACGAGGCCCTGCGTCTTCTAGAGCCGCTTTCACAGGACGGCTGCCGCCGTGGCTCTGCACGGGGGGAGGAAAGGAGATGGCTCCCCCTCCCGGCAGCCAGCTCGCCAGGCTCCTCGGCAACCCTGCGCACGGTCTGTTCCTGCACAGCACGTTCCCAGCCAGCCAAATGGCCCTGCAGTAAGCGCCGGGATGCCTCAGTGCCAGGTGGACAATCAGAGAAGGTATCTGTTAATGCACCCTTCACACGGAGCCAAAGATCCTTCCGAAAGCCGGGCGGCCGCCCCGGCAGCGGCAATGGCAGCGGGGAGCAGAGCTCCAGCTCCAGGCCGGAGAATAAAGGCGCCTTCATGCAGCGCACAATGGCCGGCTCAGAGCGGGGCCAGGACAGCTGCGAGAGCCGGCCGCGGAAACCACGTCCCTCTTTGGCAGTCGGAGCAGAGATCCGCGCCTAAGAGCAATTCAAAGGGGACAGAGGCAAAAGGACTGCACTCAAAAAATGGCAAAAAAAAAAAAGGCTATTTGGGTGCCAGCAATGGGACCCTTCTCCGGCATAGGGTGGGAGCAGACCCCCGGGCAGGCACGCGGCGCGGCCAGGGGCTCTTTCCAGGCGGGACGGGGACGGAGAGCCCGGCTGCGCCTCTGCCTGCCCACAGCCACGGGCAGCCGAGGGCTTCACCTCCAACGCGCCCGAGGGGGGAAAAGGGCTGTGACAGCAACACAGCAAAACACCTTTCATTTTCGCCTAAAGCAAGAAGTCGACAATTCCACTTCAACGGAGCGCGTGGGGAGGCTGGCGAGCCGGGGGCCTCCACCTTGAGCAGAAGCCGAGCTACCTCCAGTGCGCAGATGAGTACAGCATAAAAACCGAGACAGGCTGGAAGCAAACCACAAAAACATTGAGGAACTCCTTCCCCGAGCACGCCGCGCTCTCCTCCGCAGCCCAGCTCCTCCTCCCCTCCTCGGGAGCAGGCGGCCGACCGCCGCTTCGCACAGGAACCAGCGCCGGCCGTAACGACGGCCTGGAACGCGCGTGATTCGCAAAACAGATGTTCAGGGGGCAGAAAGCTGAGAGGGAGAAAAATAAACGCGCTTCACATTCCTCCCAGGTCTCCGTCCCCAGCGACCCCGTCCTCTCCGCTCTCGCACAGCCCACGAGGAGCCGGGCACCGCGCACAGCTCCCGCGCCGCGCAGACAGCCGCGCTCGCCCCGCGCCAGCCCGCGCAGACGCAGCACCCGGCCAAGGGGCAGCGGGGAGCCGGCGGTCTGCAGGGCCCCGGCACAGCACCCCGGGCCCCCGGAGCAACGTCCGCGGCACAACCGGCCGGCCAGTCCCAGCTCCCAACACCGCACACGCACAGGAACCGGCCAGGTTGTTCTGGAGAGCCAAAGCTGGGCAGGAAACCATCGGACCCCGGAGCAGGGGGTACAGCGAAGCCCCAGTGCGTAGAAGTGGCATCCACTAAGCTCCAGCCCCATCGAGCCACGGCAAGCCCACCACCCCCCCCAGCGTGTTGGCACGATGGCTGTGCCAGCGCCCACCGAGAAGGCTCAACGCACGCCAAGGCGCCAGGGAAGCCACCGCTACGATCTGCTCCGCTCCCAGCTACATTCTGGCCACTTGTGGCTGACCGCCTTTCTGGGGGGAGAGCCTGTCCCCACAGCCAGCTCAACATCACATCCTTGTCCTGCCATCCCTCCTGGCCAACTCCGCTTCCAAGACATCGCGTGGCTGGAGCAAATCCCAACTCCAGGGCCACCGCCCCAAGAAGAGCGGAGCCGTGCCTGCCATGGGACCCCCCCGAGGTGCCGGCACGCAGCCCCATGGCACCAAGCTGGAAGATCATCCAAGTCACCCAAACACAAACACCAGAGTCACCTTGGACTTTGATTTTTCTCCCGCACGCTATACATCCTTTGTCCTTCTATTTCAGAAAAAAACATGATTTGTTCATTTTCTGTGCTTTCAGGACTCTCCAGATTCCCCAGAGTTTCTCTGCAGCCACAGGACAGAAAGCAGGGAAGGACCAAGCACGGAGGCACAAACACCCCTCGGCTCTTCCGCCCTGCCTTGGTGCCAGGTCTGGCGTGGAAGCCGCGACGCTGATGCTCAGCCCAGGTCCCCACAGCGTCCTGGCACACGCAGAAGTCTCTGCAGAATTTGCACGCTGATGACTAATGTCAATTCACCAGGTCCTTTGGCTCCGAAAAGCTAGACAGGGTACCAGAGACATCTAAAATACCCAACCCTGCAGTTTGGAGGCACGTTTGTTCAAGGGGAGGGGAAAGGAAGGTTAATTTGTTTGTTTCACATTTAAATACAAGATCTCTAAGCCATTCAAATGCATTTTCGCAATTCTTCCATCCGGCCCCCTCGCACGGGAAGATTCAAACCAGGGGAAGATTCAAACCAGATCCGCTGCTCCATCCCAGCCACTTCCATGAATGACGTCGCTGTGCGCTCCCGGCCATTCCCGCCGGAGAAGCCGCAGGTATGCGCGGGGGGAGGGGCCCGTCCAATTGCTAAGTAAATATTGACTTTAAAATACATTTTTTTTTCCCCTTTTCCTTTTAAGTCTGCCTACTGCATCTAAATCACAAGGCATTAACCTCGCTTAAAAAAAAAAAAAAGGGACAATTCTGAGCAGAAACGGCCGCCTCCGCGTGCCAGAGACGCTCGAGCGGCAGCAACACGCCGGGCTCCGGCGGGAAAGGCGCGCTCCGGGCGAGGACGGCCGGAGGGGCTGCCGGGCGGTGCTGCCGCCGCTCACCCGGATCGTGGAGACGCTGAGGGTGCCAGCTGGAAACAGCTATGAAAACCTTAGCAAATCGAAGCAGCAGCAGAACCTCCGACCATGGCTTTGGGTGCTGACCTGGCACACCCCGCCGCGTGCCCGCACCCTCCCTGGTTTTTCATCTCCGACTTCTGCTCCCCACCCTGACGGGGGATGCTCTTGCAAATCAGCTGGAAGTTCCCGTCCCAGGGCACGGCCGGGGCATCACCCACGCGCCAGCTCCCGTGGCCAGGAGGGACAGGCAGGACGGGTCCCCGCTGCTGCCCCAGAGCTGCCAGACTCGCCGGCAGCCCCCAAGGCGACGCCGAGGAGCCCGTCACCGCGCCTGGCCCCGGACCCCGCTGTGCACAGAGGCCGATGGCATGCCCAGACAGCCCCTTCGCACAGGGCCACGCTCTGTGCACCCTCCCATTGCCCACCCGTCCCTCCCCACGGGCACAGGGGATGCCAGGGCGAGGACTGGGAGCAACTGGGGTCCTGCACTGGGTACCTCGGGGTGTGCCAGGAAGGGGGAGCCCAGGACTCCGATGTCCCCCTGCGCTCCGGGGACAACCCTGGCTCCCTCAGCAGAGTCCCCACGGCCGGGGCAGGGAGAGGTGACACAACCCACAGGCGAAACCCTGCAAAGCCCCAGCACCCCGGGGTCTGCCCCCAGCGCCCGCCCGCCGCAGCTCCCCGCCACCCCCACCATGCACACAGGGATGGGACTCCCACCGGCTGCGGGTTCTGCCACCACTGCCCCCCACGGCAGAGAAGGAGGAGAGGGGAGGGAAGACGGGCGATGGATGGGAGAACGTGTCCCCAAGGGAGGATGGAAGATGGAGGCTGCCCAAGAGCATTCGTCCCCAGCGGGGAGGGGCAAGCGCAATAAAATCATCTTGTGGCTCCCAAGGGCCGCTGCATCCCCGGCAGCACCGCAGTCACCTGACTTCAAACAGACCGGGGGGGGGACACGACACACGACGGGACTGAAATGCGAACGCGCATCAGGAAATCTGGAGGCACTGGGAGGAATGCGCTCCCCCCC